>Ga0335073_10005810_pt1 | contig 17326 bp, 14 predicted proteins | sample Lox_Sample_22_FD_207093 | JGI IMG/M metagenome (GOLD analysis project Ga0335073, IMG submission 207093) | Soil microbial communities from Loxahatchee National Wildlife Refuge, Florida, United States - Lox_Sample_2.2 | ecosystem: Environmental > Terrestrial > Soil > Wetlands | place: USA...
CGGTCCGCCTCCCGGCGCTGCCGGTGGCGGCAGCGGCACCGGCACGACCGGCACCGGAACGAGCACGACCCCGCGTCGTGGGTTCTTCTTCGGTGGCGGTGGCGCTCGCAACATCTCGCCGAAGATGCAGGCGGCGTTCAAGGCGTGCGGCGCGCAGTTCGGCTTCCGCGGCGGTGCCGGCGGATTCGGCGGGCGCATCTCGCACACGGCGATCAACAGCTTCGTCGCGTGCGTGAAGCAGCACGGCTACAACCTGCCGGCCCCGGACTTCTCGGGCAAGGGCCCGATCTTCCCGCGGAGCATCGAGACGAACGCGAAGTTCCAAGCCGCCGCGAAGTCGTGCCAGCACCTGCTGATCCCCGCGCGACCAAGTGGCGGGGCGAGCGGGAGTACCAGTACGACATCGGGGGCCTGACACCAGCCGGGGGTTGACATGAAGATCAAACTGCCATCGAACATGCGTGCCGGCGCTTCCATGGGCGCCGGCGCTCCCGATCCTCCGGAGCCGGTGACGACGCCCCTCGCGGCGCCGGTGGCGCCCATGGTTCCACCACCCGTGGCCGCGGCGGGCGTCGAGCCGGAGTCCGGCTCGGCGCCCGCTTCCGGACCGGCGCTGTGGGCGGGCGAGCAGGCGCCGGCGGGGTCCGTCATCGGTCAGGTGCTGCCGATGTACTTCGTCGGCGACGAGTCCCACTCGATGGCCGGCGAGCCGATCGCGGCGGTCAACCAGGGACTGATCGACCTCCGCGACGAGGTGGCCAAGCATCCGCTGATCGGCAAGAAGGTGCGGTTCGGGATCATCACCTTCGCCGAGACCGCGCAGACGCGGCTCGAGCTCTCAGAGCTGAGTGAGGAACTCGCGCTTCCCACGCTGGCGCCGCGTGGCCGCGGGACGAGCTATGCAAGCGCGTTCGAGGCGCTCCGCCAGACGATTCCGGCCGACGTGGCGCTGCTCAAGGGCAACGGCTACCAGGTGCACCGCCCGTCGGTGTTCTTCCTGAGCGACGGCCTGCCGACGGAGAAGGCCGACAAGTGGAAGCAGCGCCTGGCGGAGCTCAAGGATCCGAGCTTCCGGGAGCGGCCGAACATACTCGCGTTCGGCGTCGGCGAGGCCGATCCGGCGGTGATCGGCCAGCTCGCCAGCTCGCCGCGCTACGGGTTCATGATGACGACGGGGGCGTCGACCGCGGGCGCGATCGCCGAGTTCGCGGCGTCGATGCTGAACTCGATGGTCGCCTCCGCCGAGCGGCTGGACCGTGGCGAGCAAACGATCGAATTCGAGAAGCCGGAGGGGTTCGTCCAGCTCGACGCGCCGCTCGTGTAGCTTCGATCCATGACTGCCGCCGGACGCTCTGCGCCGGTCCGCCGCCGGGTCAGGCTCGCGCGAGGGCCCGTTACGATCGGCGAGCCGGCCGCGGCGATCGAGGCCAGGCTCGCCGCGGCGGAGCCGTATCGCCCGGACACGATCGCCGACGGCGGCACCGCGTTCGGTCTGACGGTCAGGGCGGCCTCGGTCAGGGGCCTGTACAAGCGCTACACCGGCGGGCCGCGCCAGGACGACATCTGCCTGCGGCTGCACGCGGATTCCGAGACGCTGATCGCCGCGGTGGCGGACGGCGTGTCGGGGGCGTCTCGATCGGACCTCGGCGCCGCGCTCGCGGTTCGCTACTCGACGGCGGCGGTCGCGCGCCAGCTCGATTCTGGGACCGGCGGGATCGACTGGGGCGGCGTGTTTGAGCAGGCGGCCTGGGCGCTCGTCGAGGAGCACCGGAGGGCCTGCGGCGATGCCGGCGCCGGCGTGGAGGAGGCCTCGTGGTCGTTGGCCACGACGCTGCTGGTCGCGGCGGTTCGCGGGTCAGATGTGGAAGTGGCCGCGGTCGGCGACTCGCCCGCATTCCTGCTGACGGGCAGGGTCTACGATGCGGTCGTGGCCGAGCCTGAACGCTTCGACGGGTTGGTCGGGGGTGGGGTGGACGCGCTGCCTCGATCCCCGGGTCCGCCCTCGGTTTCAACGCGCTCGCTCGATTCCGGATCCGTTCTGCTGCTGTGCACGGACGGCCTGGCGATGCCGCTCGCGGGCGGGGACGGGGAGGTCGGCGCCACGCTGGCGCGGGAGCTCTCGCGTCCGCCCGACGTCGTCGACTTCGCACGGCTGCTCGACTTCAGCCGCAGCACCTACGACGACGACCGGAGCCTGGTCGCCGTGTGGGGCCCGGCTCGGTGAGCGCGCTGGTCGACGTCGGTGCCGGGGCCGAGCGCCGCGCGCTCGATGTGCGGGAGTTCGGCGAGCTCGTGCCGATCTCCCGGTTCGGCGGCCAGGGCCGGGTCTACCGGCCGGCGATCGTCCCCGCCGGGCTCGGAGCCGGGCCCGTGGTCGTGAAGCTGTACCGTCGCGCGCCGCCGACGGGCGCTGGACACGTGTTGAGCGAGATGGTCGCGTGGAGCCACCTCCTGCCGGACGAGCAACGCGACGCGCTGCAGCGCGTGGCCGCCTGGCCGCTCGCGACCGTGCGCGCCGGCGAGGTGGCGGCGGGGATCGTGATGCGCGACATCAGCGGCCGCTTCTCGGCGCCGTTCGTAATGCCGAGCGGCCGCCGCGAGAACGTGCTGCTGACGCTCGAGCACCTGCTCGGCGGCGACGACTTCCTGCAGATGCGCGGCCTCGGCGTCCGGCTCGACACGTTCAGCCGTGCCGAAGTGGCCGAGCGGATCTGCGACGCGCTCGCGTTCCTGCACCGGCACGCGATCGTCGCCAGCGACATCTCCCCGAACAACGTGCTGATCGCGTTCGGCGCCGGGGACGAGCCCGAGGTCTGCCTGATCGACTGCGACTCGATGGTGTTCCACGGACGCCAGGCGCTCACGCCGGTCCAGACAGGCGACTGGGAGCTGCCGGCTGCCTATGGCGAGTCGCCCAACACGCGGGCCGCCGATGCGTACAAGCTCGGGCTGGTCGTGCTGCGGCTGTTCGCGCGCTCGCACGACGCGCGTGCGGCGGCCGCGCATCTCCAGTACGTCCCGGCCGAGCTACGCGGGCTTCTCTGGCGAGCGCTCGACGCGGATGCGGTCAACCGACCGCCGGCCGGGGAGTGGCAACGGGCGCTGCGCGGGCTGCTCGCCGATGGTCGCCTGAACGAGCGATACCCCGGTCCCGCGCCGACACCGCGGGTAGTCGTCCGTCGCGCCCCGCCGGCGCCGGATCTGGAGGCCGCACCGCCGGTTCGGACGGGGCCCGTGCGGTTGGTGACGCCCGGGACGTTCGCGCGTTCGGCCACCGCGGCGGCGTCGCCGCAGATCCAGCTGAGCGGAGCCTTGTGGCTTCGCCGCGCCGTGATCGTGGCGTGGATCGTCGCCGGGACGGCGGTGCTGTTGCTTGCGCTGTCTCGGCTGTTTGCCGCGGCGGTCCCGGTTCCCAGCGGCGACGGCGCCGGGTCGCAGTCGCAGTTCGTGCCGGGCGCGAACGGCCCGTACACCTACCAGTACTACTACCCGAGACCGCGATCGTTCCTGCCGGGTTATGCGATCGGCGGCCAGGTTCCCTGATCGCTTACGGAGAACTGACGGGTCGAGTCATACGCTGCCGGACGCGACGAAAGTGCGCCTCGTCGCTTGCGGACGGACTCCCCGAACCCCGCAGCTGGGGACCGGCGGCGGCCCCGGGTCGTGACTCCCGCCCGGGTCCGTCAGCCGGTCCGCAGACCTTGCCCACGGGTCCGGTCTAGCGGTGGCGGCGGGCGCGAGCGAACAGGGTTGCCGCCGCGTAACCGGCGCCGGCGAGCCCGATGATCGCGCTGCTCGGAGGGAGTGCGGCGAACTAGTAGCTGAGCGCGAGGCCGCCCCACATCGCCGCCACGGCGATCAGCGCGGACAGGACGAGCCCTCGGTACGGGCTCGCCGTGAGCCGGTAACGGCCGCGAGGATCTCCTCGGGTGAGGCGTTGTCGCCGGCGTGGTCGGACATGTGCGACCACGTGATGTAGCCGTCAGGGCGGATCACGAGCGAGCCGCCGAGCTGGGCCGCGTTTCCTATCGTCCGCGTCTGGATCCGGCCGCTGCGAGCGCCGGCGACGAGCCCTTTCGAGACGCTCCTCGGGCCGAACAGCTCCGACACGTTCGCCATCTTCGCCCCGGCCGCCCGGTAGCTGACGCGCTGCTCGTCGGCGAGCACCGGGAGCTGGATCCCCTGTCGCCGGCGGAACTGGGCGGCGTGGCGCGGAGTGGCCTGACCGATCAGGAGCAGACCGACGCCTGCCACCTTGAACTCACTCCGCGCACGATCCAACTGGATCGCGTGGTCCTTGCAGTGAATTCAACCGTAGTGGCGCAGCCAGATGAGCGCCACCGGGCGCTCGCTCCAGAGGTCGCCGAGACGGACGTCGTGGCACTCGTGGTCGGGAAGGACGATCTCGGCGAGCTCATCCGCGCGCGACGGCGGGCTCGGTGTGCGGCCGGCGGGCATGCGGTGGCAACGCTACTACGGGATACTGCCGTTCGTGGCGGTTGCCGAGCCAAAGCTCCTGTGGACACCCTCACCGGAGTGGATCGAGCGCACGACGCTGACGCGCTACCAGGCGTGGCTCGATGAGAATCGGGGCCTGCGGTTCGAGGGCTATCACGACTTGTGGCGGTGGTCGGTGCGCGATGTTTCGGCTTTTTGGGGATCCCTGGTCGAGTTCCTGGGTGTCCGGTTTGCCGAGCCGCCGGAGCAGGTGCTCGCCGATGAGTCGATGCCGGGCGCTTCGTGGTTCCCGGGGGCGCGGCTGAGCTACGCCGAGCACATGTTCGCCGGCAAGGACCCCGGCGCGCTCGCGATCCAGCACGCGTCGGAGTCACGCGAGCTGTCCTCGATGACCTGGGGCGAGCTGCGGTCGTTGACGGCCTCGATCGCGGCGGGCCTGCGGGCTTGCGGTGTCTCGGAGGGTGATCGCGTCGCGGCATACATGCCGAACATCCCCGAGACGGTCGCGGCGCTGTTCGCGTGCGCCTCGATCGGGGCTGTGTGGTCGTCCGCCGCGCCCGAGTTCGGCGTCCGCAGCGTCGTCGACCGCTTCTCGCAGATCGAGCCCAAGGTGCTGCTCGCCGTGGATGGCTATCGATATGGCGGCAAGGACTTCGACCGCTCCGACGCGGTCTCGCGAATCGCTTCCGAGATCCCGTCGCTGTCGCGGGTCGTCCGGCTGGGTTATCTGTCCGGGTCGGGCTGGGAGGGCGGGTTCCTGGGGCCGGCGGACTCCGAGCTGGAGTTCGCCCAGTTACCGTTCGACCACCCGCTGTGGGTCCTGTACTCGTCGGGGACCACCGGGCTGCCGAAGCCGATCGTTCACGGGCAGGGCGGGATCCTGCTCGAGCACCTTAAGAAGGCGTGGTTGCACCTCGATGCGCAGGCCGGCGATCGGATGTTCTGGTTCACGACGACCGGCTGGATGATGTGGAACTTCATCGTCGGGGTGCTGCTCAGCGACGCGTCAATCGTCCTGTTCGACGGGAATCCGGGGTATCCATCGATGGGGACGTTGTGGGACCTGGCCGCGGAGTCCGAGATGACCTGCTTCGGCACGAGCGCGGCGTTCATCAACGCATGCATGAAGGATGGGCTGACGCTTCGTTCTGAGGGGCGGGATCTGAGCGCTCTGCGGTCGGTCGGATCGACGGGGTCGCCGCTGTCGCCCGAGGCGTTCGAGTGGGTGTATGACCAGCTCGGCTCCGACACGTGGCTGTTCTCGACCTCGGGCGGGACCGACCTGTGCACGGCCTTTGTCGGTGGCGTGCCGACGCTGCCGGTGTACATGGGCGAGCTGCAGGCCCGCGCGCTGGGCGCGGCGATCGAGTCGTGGGACCCGGATGGGAAGCCGCTGATCGGCGAGGTGGGGGAGCTCGTGATCACCAAGCCGATGCCGTCGATGCCCGTGTTCTTCTGGGGCGACCCTTCCGGTGAGCGCTACCGCGAGAGCTACTTCGAGATGTACCCGGGAGTCTGGCGCCACGGCGACTGGATCGAGATCACATCGCGCAAGACGGCCGTGATCTACGGTCGCTCGGATTCCACGATCAACCGCGGCGGGATCCGGATGGGGACCTCGGAGATCTACCGGGCGGTGCTGGCGGTCGATGCGGTCACCGACGCGCTGGTCGTCGACGTTCCCCGAGCGGGCAGCGAGGCGTGGATGCCGCTGTTCGTCGTGTTGCGCGAAGGGGTTTCTTTGGACGACACGCTTGTCTCCGAGATCCGCCGGCGGGTGCGCGAGGACTGCTCGCCCCGCCACGTTCCGGACGAGATCCGCCAGATTTCGGAGGTCCCCCGGACGCTCTCCGGGAAGGTCCTGGAAGTCCCGGTCAAGCGGATCCTGATGGGAACGCCACCGGAGCAGGCCGCGTCACGGGAGTCGTTGGCGAACCCCGCGGCTCTCGATTACTTCGTGTCGCTTGCGAAATAGGGGGGAGAACCCCGCCCTCCCCACGGCTCTTGCTGGAAAACCCACGTGTTGCGTGGGAAATCCAGCAACGCTAGGAGAGAGGGTGGTGGACGATGGGTCGGTTTCACAGCGCGATTGCGGCGCTCGCCCGGAAGCAGCACGGCTACATCACGCGGCGCCAGCTGCTGGCGCTGGGGCTCTCGGAGCGGGCGATCGACCACCGCATCGCGATCGGCCAACTTATTCGCGTCTACGCCGGCGTGTACGCCGTCGGACACGTCCCGGTGGCGCTGGAGGCGCGCTCCCATGCCGCCGTCCTCGCCTGCGGCGACGGTGCCGTCCTCAGCTTCGGCTCGGCTGCGGCCCTCTGGCAATACCGCCGGCACTGGCCGAGGCACTTCGAGGTGACCGCGAAGTGCGACCACCGACGCCAGGGGATCAGGGTCCACCGCACGCAGACTCTCACCTGGCGCGACGTCACGCGCCACCGCGGCGTCCCGGTGACAAGCCCGGCCCGCACGGTGTTCGACATGGCGCGGCGCTTCAAGACCGACGCGGCGCTCAGGCGGTTCGTCAACGACGCGCGCCTGACGCGCACGCTCCACCTGGACGATCTCGGAGAGCTGCTGGCGCGCCACCCGCGCCACCCCGCCACCAGGCGGCTCGCGCAGTTCGTCGAGGTCCGCCGCGGGATGACGCGCTCCGAGCTCGAGGATCTCTTCTTGGACTTCGCCCGCCGATACGGGTTGCCGGAGCCGACGATCAACGCGCGGAGGGGGCGGCGGGAGCTCGACTTTCTGTTCCCTGAGGAGCGAGTGATCGTCGAGATCGACAGCTGGGAGTACCACTCCGACCGCGGCGCCTTCGAGCGCGACCGAGACCGTGACGCGGACCATCTCGCCGCGGGCATCCTGACCGTTCGTGTGACCGAAGAACGGCTGACCGGCTCGCCCGATCGCGAGGCTGCCCGGCTCCTCAGGATCCTCCAAGCTCGCCGGCGCAAGGCAGCGTGAAGTTCTTATGGTTCTCTAAAAGTGACCTGAAAGAGTCCCGATCACGGGCGCGCCGTCGTCGGAGCGCCCGGCCAACTGGAGGAGCGCACGTTGCATCGCAGTTTCAAGCGAAACCTCGTGATCGGGTTGGCGGTCCTGGGCGTGGCCGCATTTGCCGGTGGCGCCTACGCGGCCACCCGGAGCTCCGGTCCGAGCACGCGACAGGCGTTCCTGAACGACGTGGCCAAGCGCCTCCATGTCACGCCACAGCAGTTGACCTCGGCCCTCAACGGCGCCACGGTCGACCAGCTCCAGGCTGAGGTGAAGGCGGGCCAACTCACTCAGGCGCAGGCGAACGCGCTCGAGCAGCGGCTGAAGAACGGCGGCCCGGCGCCGCTTCTGCCGCTGACTCCGGGCGCCGTCCCGCGCCCGTTCCCCAAATTCCGGGGGGCGTTCGGCGCACCGGTCCCGTTCGCGTTCCCCGCCTTCGGTCTGGGCGCCGCCGCGAGCTACCTGGGGCTCAGCAATGCGCAGCTGTTCCAGCAACTACAAAGCGGTAAGTCGCTGGCGGAGATCGCGAGCTCGAAGGGCAAGACCGCCGCCGGCCTGGAGCAGGCGATGACCGCGAAAATCAAGAAGGCGCTGGACGCGGCCGTCGCCCGCAAGGCGATCACGGCGGCGAAGGAGAAGCAGATCCTCGACCGCTTCTCGTCCGTCCTGAGCGAGCGGATCAACCAGAAGGGGCTCTCCACCCCCAAGCCGCTGTTCCGTGTACCGAGAGGCGCAGGCGGTCCATACGGCCCGCTGTTCGCCCCGGCTCCGGGAACAGCGCCGGGCGCCCCGACGAAGCCGGGCGCGCCGACGACACCGGGCGTGCCGACCACGCCGCCGAAGCCGGGCGTGCTCCCACAGCTGTTCGCGCCGGCGCCCACGGCGTAGCGGCCACTCTTACGCGGCTCTCATTGATTTCTGACTGGTTTCTCATGGGTAGCTGCTGTACTGGAGTGACCGAAACTACAGCCACGCACTTGCTAGGAGAAACCAACTCATGAAAGGCCTTGTCCGTGTGCTTCCGATCATCGGGGGCGCCATTGCCGGCGGGGCAATCGCGCTCGCCGTAGCAAGCGGCAGCACCACCACGCACTCGGTCACGACGACGACCGTCGTGCAACCGGCGAGCTCGCCCGCGCTCCCGACCAGCTTCAGCAGCGGTCGGCCCGAGACCATCAACCAGATTTATCGCGCGGTCGGCCCCGGCGTGGTCGACATCACGACTTCCTCCACCCAGAACACCGGTGGGGTGTTCGGCTTCGGTCAGTCGCAGCAGACCGAAGGCGAGGGTGCCGGCGTCGTGTTCGACAAGAAGGGCGACATCATCACCGACGAGCACGTCGTGTCCGGGGCCACCAAGATCACGGTGACGTTCCCGAATCAGGTCAAGGCGCCGGCGACGGTCGTCGGCTCGGACACGGGCGCGGACCTGGCGGTCATCCGGGTCCAGGGCGTCCCCGCGTCGCAGCTCCACCCGCTGACGATGGGCGACTCGAACGCGGTGCAGGTTGGCGACAGCGTGATTGCGATCGGTAGCCCGTTCGGCCTGCCCAACACGGTGACCGCCGGGATCATCAGCGCAGTCGGTCGCACGATCAACGCGCCGAACCAGTTCACGATCCCGAACGCGCTCCAGACCGACGCCCCGATCAACCCGGGTAACTCCGGTGGCCCACTGCTCAACGCGGCCGGTCAGGTCATCGGGCTCAACGACCAGATTGAGACCAACAACACCAACGGCCAGGGCGAGGGCTCGAGCTCCGGCGTCGGGTTCGCGACCCCGTCGAACAGCGACGCGCGGATCGCTCGCGAGATCATCTCGACCGGCCAGGCGCACAACGCCTACGTCGGCGTGAGCCTCGACCCCACCGTGACCGGTGGCGCGGCGATCGCGAAGAACAGCTCGACCGCGGGCGCCTCTCCGATCGTGGCCGGCTCGCCTGCGGCGAAGGCCGGCCTCCAGGCGGGCGACCTGATCACCGCCGTCAACGGCACGCCGGTCGCCTCGGTCAACCAGTTCGTGGCCACGATCGCCAACTACGCACCCGGCGACACCGTGACCCTGACGGTCAACCGGAATGGACAGACCAAGCAGATCAAGGTGACGCTCGGCGCCCAGCCGGCGAGCGCCACGACCCAGAGCCAGCAAGGCCAGGGCCTGACTCCTTAGACCACTTCTCCTGGCAGTACATAGGGAATGAGCGAACCGTTGCGGCCGGCCCCAGTGCCGGCCGCAGCGGTTTAAGGGCTCGCGACTTCGTGATTGACGTTTCCGACGGCGTCTGGACGCGCCTGGCGCCACCCGCTCGCCCTCACATACCACCAGTACTATCGGGGCGAGCGGGCAGCGCCATCCACGCCCAGCCACCCGCCGGATTCCGCCACTTACTCAGTCGCGGATCCTAAGACGCGGCCGTCGCCTGCTGGATCGTCCGCTCCATGAGCTCGCGGTGCACGCTCCGCGTCCGGCCTTCTCGCCGCGTCCACACGCCGTCCGAATCGAGGACCCAGGAGTTGGTGTCGTCGGCGAAGCAGCGCTCGAGCGTGTCCTCGAGCTCGAGCTGGAGCTCGGGATCCTCGACCGGCGCGAGCAACTCGACACGCGTGTCGAGATTGCGCGGCATCAGGTCGGCCGAGCCGATGTAGTAGACGTGCTCGTCGCCTCGGTGGAACGAGTAGATCCGAGAGTGCTCGAGGAAGCGCCCGACCACCGAGACCACGCTGATCGTCTCGCTGACGCCCGGCGCGCCGGGCAGCAGGCAGCAGATCCCGCGAACGTTCAGCGTGATCGGGACGCCCGCCTGCGACGCGCGATACAGCGCCTCGATGCACTGGTGATCGACGAGCGAGTTCATCTTCATCGCGATCCGCGCCGGCTCTCCGGCCTCGTGGGCGGCGATCGTGCGATCGATCTCCTCGATCAGCGGTCCCCGCATCGAGTGCGGCGCCACCAGCACCTTGCGCTCGCGCGTCGGATGGCTGTACCCGGTGAGCGTGTTGAACAGGTTGGCGACCTCCTGGCCGATCTCGCGATCCGTCGTGAACAGCCCGAAGTCCTCGTACAGCCGGGCATTCTTGGCGTGGAAGTTGCCGGTGCCGATCATCACGTAGTGACGGACGCCGCCGCGCTCGCGGCGGACCACGAGGATCGCCTTGGCGTGGGTCTTGAGCCCGGGTATCCCGTGGACGACGTGCGCGCCCACCTCTTCAAGGGCACGCGACCAGCCGATGTTCTGGCGCTCGTCGAAGCGCGCCTTCAGTTCCACCATGCACACGGCCTGCTTGCCCTTCTCGGCGGCCTCGATCAGCGACGGGACGAGGGCCGAGTCGTCCGAGGTCCGGTACACGGTCATCTTGATCGCGAGCACGTTCGGGTCGTCGACGGCCTGCTTGACGAACCGCTCGACGCTGGTCGCGAACGACTGGTACGGGTAATGCACGAGCACGTCGCGGGTTCGCATCGGCGCGAACACGTCGGGCTGGTCGTCCTGATCGCCGGGGGTGGGGCCAAACGCCGGATGGGTGATCGGCGTCCACGGCACCTGGCGGATATCGGCGTGGCCCTCCAGGCCCGCGATCTGCCAGAGGTCGCCGAGGTCGAGCAGGCCCTCGACGTCGTACACCTGGACCTCGTCGACGCCGAGCCACTCGATCAGGCGCGCCCGCAGCGCCGGGTCCATGGTGGCGCCGACCTCGAGCCGTACGACCTCGCCGAAGCGCCGGCGCCGCAGCTCATCTTCGACCGCCTGCAACAAATCGTCCGCCTCGTCGGAGACCTCGAAGTCGGCGTCGCGCGTGACCCGGAACAGGTCGTAGCTGATGATGTCCATGCCCGGGAACAGCGCGTCCAGGTGGCGGGCGATGATCTGCTCGAGCGGGATGAACGTGTCTTGAGAGATCTCCACGAACCGGGGGATGACCTCCTTTGGCACCTTCACGCGGGCGTAGACCTCGTTGTCGAGGTCGGGGTCGTGGAGCCGCACGATCAGGCTGAGCGACAGGTTCGAGATGTACGGGAACGGCCGGCCCGGACCGATCGCGAGCGGGGTCAAGACCGGGAAGATCTCCTCGCGGAAGTGGCGCGCGATCAGGCTCGCGGGCGCGGAGGACTCCTCGCAGCCGACGATCCGGATGCCGTTCCGGGCGAGCTCCGGGCGCACGATCTCGGTGAACTCGCGCGCCTGGCGCCGGTCGAGCTCCCGCACCTTCTCCGAGATGCCCTGGAGCACCTGTGCCGGCGAGAGGCCATCGGGGCCGCGGGCGTCGACGCGCGCATCGAGCTGGTCGTGGACGCCGGCGACGCGGACCATGAAGTACTCGTCGAGGTTCGTGGTGAAGATTGCGAGGAACTTCAGGCGCTCCATCAGCGGCAGCGATTCGTCCTCGGCCAGCTGGAGCACGCGGTCGTTGAAGTCGAGCCACGACAGCTCGCGGTTGATGTAGACCGCCGGATCGGAAATCTCGGCGAGCGCCGTCTCTCTATCCGCGTGTCCGTCGACTGCCGCCTCCGTTGTCGTGGCCTGGCTCGTCTCCACCTGTGTGTCGCTCATCTCACTCCTACGTTCGCCTTGGCGATCGCGCTCAGCTCGGACGGCCGAAGCAGCGTGACCAGTTCGCCCTTTGAGATTCCCGCGAGCCCGCCCTTCTTCATCCTCGCCTGCGCTCCCGTCAGATCGTGCAGAAGCAGAGAGAACGACGGGTCGTGTCCGACCAGCAGCACGTCTACGAGCCCCGCGGTGAGCGCCTCGACGTCGAACGGCTCGCCCGACAGCGCCCGCTCTATCGTGACCGGCACGCCCAACGGCTCGCACGCCCGCTCCGCGGTCTGCACCGCGCGCAGCTTAGGGCTGCTTAGGCAGGCGTCGATATGGACGCCGAGGACCGCCAGAGTCCGGCCCGCGGCATCGGCATGCATCGCGCCCCGCTCGGTGAGCGGGCGCTCGTCGTCGGGCAGGCCGTCGTCTGCTTCGGCGTGTCGCAGAAGCCAGAGCATGCAGACAACTCTAGTCGGAGTGGCAACTTCCTTGTAAACCGGCGACGTGCCCGCAAAGGACCAATTAACCGATCAGCAGGCGCCGACCGAACACTCGCTGGAACGCCTCGCCGTCGCCATAGCGCTCGACGCTCCAGCGGGGCAGCGTGAGGTCGCCGGCGGCCTCGAGGTGAAGGTCGACGCCGTGCCCGTTCGCGCGCAGGCGCGCCTCGCGGACCGACTGGTCGCGACCGCGCTCGAGGTGCTCGGCGAGGCGCAGGATCACCGAGCAGCGCTCGAGCAGCTCCTCGTCGCCCGAGTCGGCGAGCGGGGCCAGCTCGCCGAGCTTCGGCGCCCCTTTGCGGTGGTAGCGAGTGATCTGCGCGATCAGCGCGCGTTCGCGCGGATCGAAGCCCGGCAGCTCGGCGCTGACGATCAGGTAGGCCGAGTGCTTGTGATGGTCGTCGTAGGAGATCGTCATGCCGACGTCGTGGAGCATCGCGGCCGCCCACAGCAGCTCCCGCTCGCCCGGGCGTGGCCGGAACAGGCCGGCGCCGGCGAGCGAGTCGAACATCTGCAGCGACAGCAGCGCCACGTGCTCGACGTGGGGCAGGTCCGACTCGTATTGGATCGCCAGGTTGCGCACGCCGGCGACGCGGACGTCCTCGAACAGCGGCTCCGGTGAGTCCGCGAGCAATTCGCGCGCGATGAACACGCCGTCGCGAAGGCTGGCCTCGGTGACCTCGATCCCGGCGAACGACCCGAGCTCGACGACGGTCTCGATCACCAGCGCGGACGCGAGGATGATGTCGCCGCGCCCGACCTTGATGCCCGGCACGTCGCCGCGCTCATCGACGGGCAGGGCCGCCAGGGTCTGGACGAGGTCGGCGAGCATCTCGCGCGTGATCACGAATCCCTGCACGCCGATGTCCGGTTGGTCGACCATGCGCTGCGCGGCGGCGGCGAGGTTCCGCACGGCGCCGCCCATCCCGACGATCCGGTCGCCGGCGCCCGTGAGCCCCGCGTCATCGGCCAGCATCTTCCGCACGTGCGCCCGCACTCGCTGCAGGTCCCGCTTCCTGGCCGGACCGGGCCCCGGGAGGAACTGCTCGGTGACCCGCACGGCGCCCAGCGGGTACGAGCGCAGCGACACCGTCCGGCGGTCCGCCACCTCGATCACCTGGATGCTGCCGCCGCCGGTCTCGAGCACGACCCCGTCGGTCATCGTCGAGCTGTTGATCGCGGCCACGTAGCCGAACCGCGCCTCGTCCTCGTCCGAGATGACCTCGATGTTCAGGCCGCTGGCGGCGCGGGCGGCCTTGAGGAACATCTCGCCGTTGGTGGCGTCGCGGATCGCGCTGGTGGCGACCGCGTGGACGTCGTCCGGGCCGAGGCCGTGCGCCGCGCAGAAGCGCTCGAAGACCGCGAGCGTCTCGAGCCCCCGTCCCATGCCCGCTTCGCTTAGACGGCCGCTCTCCGCGAGGCCGGCGCCGATGCGGACGGTCTCGTAGATCTCGTCCGTGAGCTTCCACCAGTCGCCCGGCGCGAACATGTAAACGACCAGGCGCCACGAGTTCGACCCGAGGTCGATAACGGCGACCTGCCGGACGTTCTCGCCCCCCTGTCCCGTCGCCCGAGTCGATCTCCAGCTCACGTGCCCACAATGATCCGCGCGGCGCCGGACGAAACAACTCTCGAGCATGTCACGATGGCGGCGTGGGCTCAGAAAAAGACCGGATGTTGCGGGGAGAGCCGTATCTCGCCAATGACCCCGCGCTGCTCGAGGAGCGCAAACGGTGCCGGCTCGTGTGCGAGCGGTTCAACGCGACCAGCTTCGGAGAGACCGCGGCGCGCCGCGCCATCCTCGACGAACTGCTGGGTCAAATCGGCGAGGACGCCGAGGTGATGGCGCCGTTCGAGTGCGACTACGGCTACCACATCACGATCGGCGCCCGAACGTTCATCAACTACGGCGCGGTCGTGCTCGATGGCGCCAGCGTGACGATTGGCGACGACGTCCAGATCGGTCCCGGCGTGCAGTTGCTGACGGCCCTGCATCCGCTGGATCCGGTCGAGCGGCGCCGCGGCACCGAGACCGCCAAGCCCGTCACGATCGGGGACGGCGCCTGGCTGGCGTCGGCCGTGATCGTGCTCCCGGGCGTGAACATCGGCGCGGACACCGTGATCGGCGCCGGGAGCGTCGTCACGAAGGACATGCCCGCCGGCCACCTCTGCTTCGGCAATCCTTGCCGGGTGATCCGTGAAATCCGCAACTGAACGAGTCCTGGTCGTGTACGAGCGGAGCCGCGCCGGCAATGCGGCCATCGACCAAGCCCGCGAGCTCGCCAAAAGCCACGACGCGACCCTCACCGTGGTCGGCGTCGCGCCCCAGGCGCCGTCCGGCCCCCGCTGCGGGAACTCGGCGCTCGAGTACAACGAGGTGGTCGCAGAGTCGGTCGCGCAGGACCTCGACGAAGCGCGGCAGAGGCTCGGCCCGGCAGGCGAGCGAGCAAGGTTCGTGTTGCTGATCGAGGGCGCCGAACCCTCGCTGGTGCGGTTCGCGACCGATGGCGGCTTCGATTTCGTCCTGCTGCCGGGCCACCGGCGACCGCTGCGAAGCGGCGCGCATCACCCCGAGGCGGACCGCCTGAAAGTCAGCGGCGGCGCCGAGATCCGGATCGTCGAGCCGTCTTCGAGGCGGCGATCTCCGCGGCCCGCCGGCGCCGCTGGGTGATCCGGATCGCGGCCCCGATCGCCGCGCCGAAGAACAGCGCTCCGATCCAGAACGGGCTGACCAGCAGGATTACCGCGATCCCGAGCATCGTGAGCCAGATCGCCGGTCTGTAGTCGCGCCAGTCTCCGGTCACAGCCGCAATCTACCGCCCCTCATCGGACGCCCACCTTCAGCTCGGCGGCGACCCGCTTCTGGACCGACGCCACTGCGCGGAACGCCTCCCGGAGATAGCTCCGGGTGAGCCGGGTTAGCTCCGCCGGTTTGACGAAGTCATCCGGCTCCTCGCGGGCGCGCAACTGGTCCACCTGATGCGCGACCCGCAAATCAGTGATCAGCGTCAGAGCGTCCTGGAGCGTTCTTGCATGGGTCTCCGACAGGGTTCCGGCGGCGGCGGCCGCGCGCAGGCGCTCGCTGGTCGAGGCGCTCGTCACGCCGGCGGCGATGCCGGCCCATCGCGCCAGGTCGACGATCGGGAGCACGCCGCGATGCTTGAGGTCGAGCCGGCCGCGGTGCTCGCCCGTCGGCTCGACCACGAGCCCGCGGAAGAACCCGGTCGGCGGGCGGTGGGACAGCGCGAACCGGGCCAGCAGGCGAAGCAGGGCGGGATTGCTCGGCGCGAACCGGACCGTGTCGGCGACCGGTGTTCCGGTGTGGATGCCCCACACCGGCCGGCTGTCGACGAGGACCGAGACGAGTAGCAGCGCCTTCTCCTGCGTCGGATCGTCGATCAAGCTGCGCGCCGCCCGCTGCCAGGAATCGAGCGAGCGGACGAAGCGCGGGTCCGACGCGGTCGCTCCATGCTCGTCGGCGTGCAGGCCGCAGGCCTCGAGTCGCGCGACCACGGTCTTCGCCAGGGCGTTCAGCCCTGACTTGACCGCGGCATCGTCTCCGGACGCGCCGAACCACACGATCGCGCTGTCGACGTCGGAGCTCGGGACCGCTTCGCGCCGCGCCTGGCTACCGAGCGCCAGCCACGCGAACTCGACGCCCAGCTCGCCGGACTCGAGAACGGACAGTTCGAGCAGCCGGCGCGTCAACGCGTCGACGACGACCGAGTAGACCGCGGACACGTTCGCAGCCCCGACGTGCGCGTCGTGCATCGCGATCACGGTCGGGCGCAGCTCGCGCGAGGCGTCGATCAGCTCGTCGAGGGTCTGGGCGCGCGCGATCCGCCGGCGCAGGTAGAACGACGAGCGCGTCTGGGCGGCGACGAGGTCGATCTCCTCGATGACCCCGAGGATCGTCCCGGTCGCCGAGACGACCGGGTAGTGGCGGAAGCCCCGGTCGAGCATGTCGAGCAGGACGTCGCCTCCGAGCCGGTCCGGCGGGCATGTGTACGCGGGCGTCGACATCGCCGCGGACACCGGCGTGTCCCCGGCCAGGCCGCATGCGACCACGCGTGTCCGCAGATCGCGATCGGTGAGTATTCCGAGCGAGCCGTCGCCGAGGTCGATCACTACGCACGTGGCATGCGCAGCGGTCATCAACTCGGCGGCCTCGCGGATCGAGGTGTCGGGACGGCACACGACCGGGTCGCCCCGAACCAACGACCCGGCCGGCTGCAGCGGCGGATCGACGCCGGGTTCGGTGGCGACCGCGGCGCCGCCCTCGTAGCGAATATCGAGCAGCGAACGAGCGACGAAGCGCAGCCCTGCTGGGCGCGACAGCGGTTCCTGGGCCACCTCGGCGGGGATCCGGTAGCAGACGGTGTCCTCGCCCGCGCGGGCCTCGAAGCCGGTCGGCAGCCCGGACAGCATCGAGGCGTGCCCGAACAGCTCGCCCTCACCGAGGAGATCGAGCACGCGGCCGTCGAACACGATCTCGACCGCGCCGGCCCGGACGACGCGCAGGTGCGAAACAGGCTCGGCGCCCTGGGAGAAGATGGTCTCTCCGGCGCGGTGGAACTCGACCTCGGCCGCCGCGGCCACGCGCTCGACGTCGTCATCGTCGAGCGCGTCGAACGGCGGATGCTCGTGGAGAAAGCGGGTTACCTCGGGCGCCGCGGTGGCGCTCATGCCTGGGACCTTAGCCCACGGCTGCGGGGGCCTCGCGCTCGGCTCCCCGAGCAGCGTCCTCCTTGAGCATGTCCGCACACTTCTCGCCGATCATCATCGTCGTGATGCACGGGTTGATCGCCGGCAGGAACGGAAGGATCGAGCCGTCCG
>Ga0335073_10005811_pt1 | contig 17323 bp, 31 predicted proteins | sample Lox_Sample_22_FD_207093 | JGI IMG/M metagenome (GOLD analysis project Ga0335073, IMG submission 207093) | Soil microbial communities from Loxahatchee National Wildlife Refuge, Florida, United States - Lox_Sample_2.2 | ecosystem: Environmental > Terrestrial > Soil > Wetlands | place: USA...
GAGAGCCTCCTGACGGCACGCGTCGACAGCCTGGCGGCAGAGGACCGCATGCTCTTGCAGGTCGCCTCGGTCATTGGCAGGCGGTTTGACCCCAGCCTGTTGACGGCCGCATTCGGCGAGGCCGACAGCATCGCACCCCGGCTCGCAGCGATGCAGGCAGTGGACCTCATCCGTCTCGAGGGAAGATCGAACAGCTATTTGTTCAAGCACGCTTTGGTTCGAGACGCGCTCTATCAGAGTCTGCTCACCGAAGCGCGCACGGCAATGCATCTAAGGATTGCGGAGGAGATCGAGCGCCGCAGCGGCAACCGACTGACCGAAGTGGCCGAGGTTCTTGCGCATCATTACAGCCAAGCGATCCGCGCCGATAAAGCGTTCACCTACCTTTCTATGGCCGGGACCAAGAGTCTCAGTGTGTACTCGCTCGAAGAGGCAACGACCCATTTCACTTCAGCGGTGAATCTGCTCAACAAAAACCCGGCGTGCGCCTCCGATGATCAGGTTGCCGAGTTCCTGGTGTCTTATACATTCTTACTGAACATGACCGCGCAGATTAGAACCGCGATTGCTGTCACTGAGCGCTATCTGACGCGGATCGCTCGCCTCTCGGATGACGCCAGAGCTGTTCTCATTCGACACAACTACGTGTTCGCGCTTCTTTGGAACACTCGCTATCGCTTGGCGCCTGAAGTGCAGCGAGAAGCCCGGCAAATGGCCGGACGTCTCGATGATAGCAGACCGAAGGCTTATGCGCTGGCTAGCGAGATCCTCGTCTCAACGCTTGTTGCGCCGAGGCCGCCACTCGAATTTGAAACTCTCAAGAGGGACGCTATCAAGGCCGCGTCCGACACAGCCGACGCCTATATTCAGAATTGGGCCAGATTTGTGGTGGCGTGGGAAGAGTTCCACCAAGGTCGTGTAAACGACGCTCGTGAATCGGCTCGGGCTCTCATGCAAGTTGGCCGGCGGCTCGACGACCCTCGATCAACGGGACTAGGCCTCTGCGTCTTAGCCTTGATCGCATTGGTATCCGATGCATACGCGGAAGCGTTGGAATACAGCGAACAATCGATCGCCCTCGCCGTTACGCCGTTCGAACGCGAAACCGCTCTCAACATAAAGGGATGCGTCCTGATATTGCTGCGGCGGACCGACGAAGGGCTGGCGTTGTTGGAAACCTTTCGCCGCCGCTGCTTTGCGGACGGTGACCTCTATTCCTTGAGCACGAGCGACGCCATTCTCGGAGTGGCAAAGGTGATTCAAGGAAACATCGGTGAGGGAATTCGCTTGCTCGAGGAAGCTATATCGAAGCGGGAGAGCGAGGGTTATCGGGCGGCTGCGGATTGGTATCGCTTGTTCCTCGGCGAGGTGTACCTACAAATCATTGAGGGAAATGAAAAGCTCCCATTCACGACCTTGCTGAGAAATCTCCCAATTCTTCTCTGGGTGATGGGTACCGCATCGTCGCGCATTCGCACGTTGATGGCGCATGTCATGGCCAACCCGCGCTTCCATCCTGATGGACACGTGACAGGCCGGGCGCAAATGATCCTCGGTCTGCTTTACAAGGCCAAGAACAAGCCCGCGCCTGCCGCACAGCATCTGACCAGAGCACGGCGAATTCTCTCGCAATTCGGACAAACCCCGATGCTCGCGCGGGTCGACGCGGCTCTCGCAGAATTAGAATAGCATCGTTGCTCGATCACATCGACACTCCGCTGGCGACTTCCTATCCGCTGGCGACTTCCTAATTGGGTCACCAGCGGCCCTATCGGTAGTTCAGCTGCAGTAAGCAGACCTTCGAGCGCACGGCCTCTCATGGCAGGTTCGTGCCATAACCGGTCATCTGGCCCAGACGGAAACTTGGTGACCTAGGGCGCTGTCGAGTTGACTGCGACCGGAGGCGGCACGTCACCACGGCATTTTCTTCTGGCACTATCCCCCAGCTACTTGAACAGCGGCAGGCCGGCATGATTTTCCGCTGGCGGGCTTTCGTTCATATTGCGCTGACAATCGCCCTCAGGTCGACCGCCACTTTTTCAAGCCATCGGCGAGAGTTCGGCCCAGTCGGAAGGCTATCTTCGACGTGCCACTGCTTGAAGCAGGAGGAGACTTTGCTTTCTTTATCTCTTGCACCGCCCGGCCCAATCGAAACACGACGTCGGTCCAATCTTCCTTAGCAACGCCGTCCTCCACGAGTTTCTTTTCCAGGCGTGTTTTGATTGCTTCGGCATTTGCTCGCTCGTGCTCAGTTGCGGCTGTGTCTTTGAGCACAGCACCAAGGCTCCGCAGTTTCCGATGAATAGCCTCAACACGCTTCATGGCGTTTTTCCAACCGCAAGAGAGTGTAACATAAACGTCTGCCCGGCCCAGCCAACTCGTTGATTGATCCAAACCTGACATATACCGCATTCGAAATGCGCAGTGCAGGTGCTTGGACTCGAGATAAGGCGTCGCAAGAAAAGCAAAGGAGCCGCCTCGCGAGCAAGGCAGCCCCTTCGGTGACATCGCCGCTCGATCCGTTTCCTAGGTCGGTATCGGGCCGATCACACGCTTTCCGTGATCCAGAATTACGCGCAGCGAGCAACGAACACATGGGGACGAGTGACGCAATTACAAGGGTTCGCCGCTTTTGTCTGGTGCTCGCCCGGAGCGCAGAGCCCAAACTGATTTTTTCTTCTCAAGCTCTTTGAATATTCCCCGCCTCGCCGGAGCGGGTATCGGTGAAGCTAGCGAAACACGCTCCGCCGCGCTTCGCATTGAACATGATGACGCTGCGCTCGATGCGGACGGCAGCCGGCCCTCTATCCAGATTGAGGCGGAGTTCTGCTTCAACACGGTGCAAGCGAAATCGATCGCCTGTAAAGCATCGCAGTAGGCGTCCGAAGACTTACGGTCCTCGCCCTCGCCAATCAGCATCCATTGACGGCACAAGGCCTGGTCGCCCTCCCTATCGTCGCTCGCCCCGCTATCGCGGTCACAGCTGCCGGTCGCCGAACACACGACGCAACCCCTCGATGGCCACGATGATCCGCAGCCACATGTCGGCGCCGATCGAGTCGCCTCGCTTTTGAAGATCGGCCACGCGCTCGCGCGCCTTGGCGACCGCCTGGTCGCCGTGAATCTCGCTATAGACGCGCGCAGTGCGACGGACGTAGTAGTCGTTGACCGCCATGGAGTACCTTACCACACAGCGCGTCATTCCGCCGAAGTTGCTCGCAGGGCGCCACGGTCGGGCAAATCCAGGCGCGAAACTGGGGTCGTCTCAGCTTTGGCCGGTACCCGCAGAGCCGAAATGTCTCGGCCCATCGTCTCGCACGACTCGAGTTCTTCGGCGAAGCGGCGGCGTGATGTTTTCTGCAGCGGCGACGAACCAGGGTGATAGTTTGGGCAGCGTCGCTGCACTGTTGACAATTCCCACTGCCGGTCCCATGTTGAGGGGTCAATCGACCTTGGGTCGGCCTGTTGTTCCGCTCTACCGAGCTTGACTCGGTCCCATCCAAAATTCGCAATTTGACCCGTGGCGCATCCGCGCTGCGGCGGTTCGGTCATTGGAGGGACTGATGTCCAACGGTACGGTCAAGTGGTTCAATGCACAGAAGGGGTATGGCTTCATCCAGCCGGATGATGGTTCGAAGGATGTCTTCGTCCATATCTCGGCGGTGGAGCGCTCCGGGATCGGCAACCTGCACGAGGGCCAGAAGGTGAGCTTCGACCTCGAGCGCGGTCAGCAGGGCAAGACATCGGCGGTCAATCTCAAGGCCGCTTGAGAGAGGAAGGACGGGACGGCTGCGGCCGCCCGTCGTGTTTCCGCTCCGCACCCTCGGGGGCGAGCGACAAACCACAGCCGAGGTCCACGTGATCAAAAGCGGCGGCGCCCCTTCGGTCGACGCCTCATTCTCGTCGCAGGACTGGCGCAAGCGCCTCGCCCGCTATGCGAAGCCCGACGCCGGCCGCGCCGTTGGCCAGCTCCTCACCACCGTCGTGCCACTGCTCGCCAGCGCCGCGGGCTTGTTCTGGGGCTTGGCGCAAGGCTTCTGGCCGGCGCTTCTCTGCGCCCTACCGGCGGCGCTCTTCCTCGTGCGCCTCTTCATCATCCAGCATGATTGTGGCCACGGTTCCTTCTTCCGTTCGGGTCGGGCCAACAACGCCGTGGGACGCGTGCTGGGCGTCATCACCCTGATGCCCTACGCGGCCTGGCGACGCGACCATGCAATCCATCATGCCGGCTTCGGCAATCTCGCCCGACGCGGCATTGGCGACGTGACGACGCTCACCATAGCCGAATACCGCGCCCGCCCGCGCTGCGGCCGCCTCGCTTATCGGCTCTATCGCCACCCGATGGTGCTATTCATCCTCGGGCCGGCTTATGTGCTGTTGCTGCGCTATCGCCTGCCTCTGGCGAATTCATTCCAAGATCGGCGAAGCTGGCTCAGTATCCTCGGCACCGACATTGCCGCCGGGGCGCTCGCCGCAGGAACCGCCGCGCTGGTCGGGCCCGTCGCTTTCCTCGCCGGCTGGGGCAGCGCTCTGCTGCTGGCGAGCGCCATCGGCGTCTGGTTCTTCTATGTCCAGCACCAGTTCGAGGACACCTATTGGCGTCCCGCCGGGAGCTGGGACTTTCACGCCGCCGCCCTCGAGGGCTGTTCCTTCTACGATATGCCGCGCATCCTGCATTGGTTTACCGGGTCGATCGGCTTTCACCACATCCATCACCTCGCCAGCAGGATCCCGAATTACCGGCTGCGCAGCTGCTTCGAAGAGAACCCGGAGCTGCAGCAGGCGAAGCGACTGACGCTGTGTAGCAGCATCAGGGCGACGCGGCTCGCGCTCTGGGATGAGGAGCGGCAGCAGCTGGTGAGCTTCCGCCAGGCGCTCGCCGCCTGATCGCGCGCAGCCTGCGACGGATTAGACTAGCGCGTGTCGGCGCGTACAATCGCCTTGATCGGTCCGCGCGAGCGGCCGGACATCCTCTCGATCTTGCGGTCCTGCGCCTCGATAGCGGCGCGGGCGGAAGCCTCCGCATCGAACTGGTCGATCTCGGTCGAGGGCACCTTGCGGTTGGAAGTAAGCGTCCCATCCTCGTAGGTCACGTTGAACAGCACGAAGCCGTTCTCAAGGGGCTGTCTCTTTCGGGCCATGATGTTTCCAAGCTCAGCTATGTGACTCGTCGTCCGCTGCCGCCGGCGTTTCCACCTGCTCCGATTTGCGCTGCGGCGACTTTTCCTGCCGGCGCTGGTCCTTCTCCTCGCGCTTCTGCTGCTGCGTCCGGCGGCGAGCGGCGCGACGCTGACCGTAGTTCGGCTTGAACGGCATCGGCCCTCCTTTTGACGCACGCGGCAACACACGCTGCGTGCCGGCCTCCCAGAAAGGAGAGCCGCCTTCTCTTTCCGGCGAGGACGGGCGGCCCGGCGGTGCGCACGCCGCTCAGCGCAGGCGCTTGCCGGCGCCGAGGCCGGTCGCAGCGGGAGCGCGTGCGGCGAAATGCTCCGAGATCTGCCCCTCGTCCATAAAAACAGCACCCTTGGGATCCTTGATCGCGTACACGACGAATCCGAGCTTGAGGAACCGCTCGGCGCGCAGCAGCGCCTCCTCTTCGTTGCTCTCCACCGCTCGGTTCCATCCCTCGCTGCCGCTGCGGCGGTGCATGTCCCACCAGATGGTCCAGCTCATCGCAGCCTCCCCTCGCGCCGGCGGCGACTTGAAACCGCTTGTACGGGACTGACGATAACGCATGTCGCGCGGCTCCTCGCCATGGCTCGCGGGCGCGAGCGCGCGACTTCTTTGGTGAAAGGCGACGCAACCCTCGGCCACCGACGCCCGGTCGGTCGATGCCGGCGGTAGGCTGTAAATAGGGGCGGCACCGGGTTTTCGCAATCTTCCTTCGCCGCGGTCGAACCCGGCGAGCGGCGCTCAGGCCATGAGCCAAGCAGCGAAGACCGCGGCACACGCGGATCAAGCCATAACCTTTCTACGGGTTGAATCACTTCACGGTGTCGATGGCCAAGGTCGCCTCCATTGCTGAGGCCCCGCGCGGGCCCGTCGCGTCCATCAATCCAAAAGTCGCGAATCTTGCGATCGACAGCGTCGTCGGGGCGTCGGCCCATAGATTGGCTCGCCACCTTCGAGCAATTCCGCCGATATTGCAATTGCTCTTGTTGGAGCGCGCACAACGTCGCGCGACGGGAAGCGCGCGGACCGAACAGCCCTGTGGCCGGACTCGTCATCAACAAGGTCAAAATCATGCGGACCGCCGCGACGATAGCCGCTCATGCCGAAAACAGGCAGCAAGCGCTCCGTCTGCTGTGCCCGGGTAATCCGGACCTTCGGCATTCACTATCTGTGACGTTTTTCCCGAGGCATGCCGGACGGTGAAGGAAGCTCCGAGCGTGCGATAAAAATCCCGTGTGGGGTTTGTATCAGACCGCCGACTCCCTCCTTGACCAAGCGTAGCTCGAGCAGCCGCTTCTTGTGCTCTTCTGGAATTTTCGTCTGGGACACGCCTTTGCCTACCTCCGCCAACGAGGCCAATTCCTCGACAGTAAGATCTTCCTTGCGCACGTTTGCCATTGTGATCTCCCATCATTCTTGATGGCGGCGATTGTCAGACAACACGGCACGTGGGGTCGGCGTCGGGACGTTTCCGTTTCTTGCGTCAGCCGAGTCTCAGCCTGGCGTTCAAGCGCGAGCGCCGCAGGATCGCTCTGGACGGCTATCCTCGGCAGCTTGGTGACTCGTCCTTACATGGTTTGCCCGCCATAACGATCCAGCTTGCTAAATGCGCCTTTTGGGCCGCGATGAACGGCCAGCGTGCCTGCTCCTGAAATCGGCGCGGAGCTCCTCCTTTGCCTTGTAGATCCGCCCGATTTCCTCATCCAGCCGAGCGACCTGGGCGGTGTCCGCGGCCTGCTGAGCGAGAGCCCGTTCGCCGTCAAGCCGGATTATGTCGTAGTCCAGATCGGCGAGCTTGTTCAGGATGTCGGCCAGCTTCATGACGGTTTCCCTTCGGCTCGACCTTGACACACCCGCGGAGCGGGCGCGACCGTGCGTGTCACCGTTCGCTGCCCGCTCGTGCCATAGCTTCGATGAATCCGCCCTGCAGCTCATCGGCGCCCCCCGGCTCGCGGCCCCGCAGCACGCGCATTCCGTCGAGCGAAACCCAATAGAACGCGCCAACGACGGCGCGCAGGCGCACGAAGCCGCCGAAGGTCTCTCCCACGACTTCTTTCTTGGATACTCGTTTTGTGCGCACCAAGCCCTTGGCAATTGCAAGCGCGCGCACGGATGGATCATCATTCATTTTCTTCTTGTCCTGAGCCTCACGCCCAGACGCCGCCGCTTAGCCGAGCTCGCTCTCCAGCACGACTCGCTCATGCCCGTCGATGACAGAGCGGATCCGGTATTGATAGTTCCCGTGCTCGAGCGGCAACAGGCGGGTGATCTCGAAGCGCTCCCTTGGGGTGGCGCGGGCGCCGTTCGGGGTCATCGACACCATCTGCCCGGTCCGGTACTTGCGCGCTTTCATCAGGTTCGCCCTTCACTCGGCCATGGCGCGGAAATCTGCTGTTACGGCGTCGCCCCCCTCGTTGGTGCTAGCTCCGCCCGGATTGCTCAACGGCCAACTGGTCAGGATGCTATCAGCGTCACCAGCGTCCGATTCTGCGCTGCAGCAGGTTCGGTGACGCGCTCGATCGCCTACGGAAGCGACCAGCCGAAACCAGAACCAATTACATGGTGATGAGCTCACCCGTATGCAAGCGAATAGCAACCACATAATCCAGAAACCCGCGGCACGCGGTGCTCGCGGCGTCCATGTCGCGCCTATTTTCTTCGAATTGAGTATCGTCGCGCGGCAATCGGCCTATATTTGTAAACTTCGTTACGCGCTTCGAAACATTCAGCGATCGGCAGAAAATAGTCGAGGTCGCAAAGCCTGCATGGCTCTCCCTGCAAATTTCTCCCTGCTTCATTCCGAGCTCAATGATTTTCTCTTCGCGCTGCTGGGCGAGGAGGAGAACGGTTTGCCGCTCACCATCCTATCTGCGCTGACGCGCCTTGGCGCCGATCCTTGGGCGGAAGGCGCCCGGCTATCGGAATTGCCAAGAGATGCGGCGGCGCGGGCACTCGTAACGATGATCGCAATGCTCCCCCGGAAGAGGCGTGGCGTCTCGGAAGTGATGGAACTGGCCGAAAAGTTGGCGGGGCTGTTGCCGCAGCGTCTGGACGCCCCGACGGGCATCGTTGTGACCCGCAATCGCCCGGGTGCGCCGGGTCCCACGATGCCAGTGACCATCAGAAGCGGGCGGGAGAAGCTCGCTCGCATCGTCGACGATCTGTGCTCGCCCGGTCGGATGTCCATCCCGACGTCGGTCGCCCTGGCCGTTTGCGCCGCGATTTTCGTCAGCTGGCTAAACGGGTGAGCGTCTCTCGCCCGAGCTCGATAGCGGTCGCAGCTGTCTTCGCTCGCCGTCACACGGGCGAGGGACGCTGCCGCACCGAAGTGAGCGCCGCAGGCCGGAGACAGCTTGGGGCGCGGTACGTCAGGAGGCTGTCATGTCCAAAGACCACGTGTCTTGATTTATAGCGTCCGCTGGAGATCGGCGAAGGATGAGCTCGAACACAAGTCCGGCAATCACCTGAGTACGACGGAAGCGATCGATTTCGCCTGCGCCGTCCTCAATCAAGCGGCCGTTTCCGAGATTTCCATTTTCGATGGCGGCGGGCATCAGGTGATGATGATGCCGGAAATCATCCGATACTGGCGCCTCAAGAACGCGTAGTGACTGCAGCCCAGATCGCACGGCGCGAGCCGATGCGAGCTGTCACTTCCGTACGCATGGGAACATCGGCTCGACATTACAGAATCGCGTCGAGCCGATGACGCCGATCGGCCAGGGAGTGTCCGATGAGCCGTGCTTGGAAGGTACGCCCCGCCGCATCGCGGCCGAAACAGCCGAGCCGGAGCGCGAACGGAAGATGCTCGCGCTTGCAGATCAGCTCGAGGGGATGAAATTGAAGGTCCGTCCGGACGAGGATCGGGGCTGCGATGGCGGCTGTTGACTGGCGACGGCATGAGCGGCCATCGTGGGGGACGCCATGAACAGCTTCAAAATTCACTACCTCGATGCCTTTCAAGAGGGAGACGGGCATCGAGTGGTTCCAATGAAATTCACGGACAAAGACGCCGCGCTGGATTGTGCCTGCGCGCTTAAGCGATCCGGTTTCCGAGTCTCGAAGGTCGAAGGTCCGAATTTCGAGCTGAGCGGCCCCGCGTTCGAGAGTTATTTCCGCGGCCACCGATTCAGGCGATGGACTTGAGATCGAAGGGACGCTGATCTCGCCTGATGCTATCTCTGCGCGCGCCGGCTCGCGCACGGCGACGGCGGGTCAAGCCGCACGCGCCCTCACCCGTGCCGCCAGGCCTGCAAGGCGCCCCGCCCGCGCCACGCGCCCCCGAGCGGGGCCAGTGTGCTAACAAGTGCCGCCATCAGGGAGGTCGGCGGCGACCGCAAACGACACGCTAAGGCTCCGGTTCCGCGAAAATCCTCGAGGTAGAACGTCGCGCCTGCGCCGGCTGCTGATGACGGCGGGGACGAGGCCGCGCCTACTTCGCCTCGACCGTCGTCGCCATCCACTCGGCCAGCGCGGCGGCGTCCTTCAGGATGTCCGCAAGCTGGTGCCGGAACTCGAAAGTCAGCTCGTCGGTGCGCTTCATGAACTGCTGGTCGGCCCCGCACCGAGCGCAGATTCCGCGGCATAGAAGTCGATACACAAGCTCCTGGCGCGGCGGCATCCCGCGAACGAAGGCGTCGACTTCCCGGGGATCAAGCTCGAAGTTGGGCATGGCGCGGATACAACGAATCGAGCGGCAGCGGTCAAGGGGCATTGACGTCGGCGCGGCGTCGCGCTTCAACGATGCCGTCGGGGGACGCGAGCAGCAGGAGAGCGCGATGCCTGGCGACGACCACGACCACCTCGCTTTCGACATCAAATTCGCGCTGACCTACGGGCGGGTCAGCATGGCGGCGCGGAAATTCGTCCGCGGCCTCTCGCACAGTCGCGACGAGCAGGAATGCCTAACCTCAGCCTGGCGGCGTCAACCTACTGGTTGGAGTGAGCACCAATGAACAATGCCGAAGCCCCTGCGGCCGTCGAATACCGTCGTATGGCAGCGCGATGCCGTGACATGGCTATGCGCACGACTAAGCCGGGTAACCTGCTGAGGCGAGCCGAAGCGTTTGAAGCAAGCGCCACGGCGATCGAACAGGAGCCGGAGCCATCGTCCTCTGACGGTCAATCCCGCGCGTCGCGCTGAGCCGCTAGCTACCGCAACCTGCCGGGTGCGGTTCGTCCCGGGGGCAGTTTTCTGGCGTGGCGCAGTCCGGAAGAGGGGAGCCCGTCGGCGCGTTGCCGCGAGGGCGACGCGTCGGCGACGCCACTGGGTCGGCCTCAACCGTGGTCGTAGTCGATACGCTGAGGCGCCGGCGTCGGTTCCGCCACGGCGCCTCCATTGAGGGGCAGGGGCCTTAGAGTCTCGTTGAGCGGGGCGGAACGTTCGCGCCCGGATGACCGAACCCATGGCAGTCCCGGCGATGCCCGTCGTTCCGGCCAGCGCCGATGAAGCCACAGCCATTGCTCGGGCCGAGCGCGGATCCAGGCTTCGATCAGAGCATTGACGCGCTTCATGGTCGCGAGCACATCCACCGCTACATTGCCGCTGTCGACCACCTTGATCGCTGGCATGACGGTGAAACGGAACCGGGCGCCGATAAGGCGCTCGACGACGATTGGTACCAGCGGACAGCCGAAGCGGAGACCGAGGCGCGCGATAGCTGGCGCGGTCATCGCGTCTCGGCCGAAGAAAGGCACCGCGATGCCGTCGTTCTGCTTCTGGTCGACCAGCATGGCGACATGGCCGCCGCGACTCAGATGGCGCACTAGCTCGCGTCCGCCAGCGGCGCCCTTGGCAATGGCGCGGCGCGAGCGCAGCCGACGTCGCAATAGCCGGTCGACCCAGGGATTGTTGGCGGCGCGGTAGATCGAAAGCAGCGAGCTCCCCATCATCCCGTGGATGGTGGAGGGACCGACCTCCCAGTTGGCGAAATGGCCGCTGAACAGGATCGCCGGTCCTCCCCCCACCGCCAGATCGGCGATCGCGGCACCATTGACGATTTCGACGCGGCCGGAGGTGGCATCGCAGATGCGCGCCAAATGCGACTGCTCGGCCGCGGCGCGGCCGAGATTTTCCCACATGCCGCGGAGGATGCGCTCGTTTTCGCAGTCGCTGTTCTCGGGCATGTAGCGTCTGAGGTTGCGCAGCGCACGACGCGACACACCGAGTAACGGCCCAATCATTCGCCCGATATAGCCGCCCAGTGCCGAGGCCCAGTCGACCGGCAGGCAGGCGAATGCCGTCATCACCATCAATAGCACCGCGGCCATGAACATCTGGAAGGCTTGGCGCCGCGCGCACCGCACGCCGGCGATCCAACGATTCGCGTATCTGAAACTCACTGGCGCGCCTCGGTCGCGGGCGTGCTCAGTGTGCCGATCGCGACGATGATCCGCAGCCAGGTATCGGCACCCCCATCGTCACCCGTGCGGCGCATCGCCTCGACCATATCGCGAGCCCTGGCGGTCGCTTGGTCCCCGTGCTGCTGATCCAGAGGTGGGCCGCGAGGTGGGTGTCGGTCGGAGATAGCCATGGCGCAGGCTAGGCGAGCAGCGCGCTGAGCGGAAGGGTTTCGTCGCGGAAAGCCGTCACTCGGCTCCGAGGAGCCGCCACCGGCCGGCGATGCGCAGCGGTCGCCGCCGGAGCCGCGGCGAAGCGGATGATCGACGGCCTGGTTGCCCCGTGCCGCAGTACGATGGGGGGCGAGGGGATCCCCTTTACCATTGCACATCATCATCAGAGTGCCCATGTTAGAAGTATCGATGGCATCGCCATTGGGCGCCATCGGCCGAGAGACAACGCCTGCCTCCGCAAGAGAGGTCGCGCGCGCTCCCGCCCTGACGGGGAGAGGGTGAGCGCCGGTGAACGGTTCTCTCAGGACAACTGAAACATCTCATTTTGCTAGAAGACAATCATGATGTTGCGGGGCTGCTCGCTCGGCTGCTGGGCGAAGAGGGCTACTGCGTCACTTTGGCTACGCGAACTGCCGACGCGTGCGAGTTGCTTGAGCGGGTAAACGTCGATCTCTTCATCGCGGATGTGCTTCTCCCGGATGGCACTTGCCTCCCGGCCGTGGACATCGCCAAGCGAAAAGGCGTGCCCTACTTCCTCATGACCGGATGCCATGAGCAGATGGGGCAGCTACGGGCGAACGGCGATTTTTATGTCAGCAAACCCTTTAGGCTCATCACGTTCATGGACGAGGTGCGCAGTCGGATCGGCCCGCGCGACGGTGGAGGGTCGGAATTGACGCGGATCGGAGGCGTTATGGACTACTTGAAATACCTGCGGGACCGAGCCGAGGAGATGAGAGAGTTCGCTCTAATGGTGAAGGAGCCAGCGTCCTCGGAGTTCTTCAAGCTGGCGACTCTGTGCCGCGACAGCGCGGATCGCGTTGAGCGGCTATCGCGTGGCGGACGACCGTGGCTTGTCTCTCGTATAGAGAGCGCGCCTAACCCATCTGAGCCGCGGCCCAGCGCCGCGCAGACGGGCTTCCGACAAGAGGATGATGCGAGCGGCGAGCGCTTACCGTCGTCTCTGCCACTCGGCTGAGCAGCGTTCATCTCGCGTGTCGATGACGGTGCGCTTAACCGCCTCCGCTTGCATCGCGTTCAAGAGCCGCAGAGAGTTCTGCGGAGTCTATGTTCACCACGGACTCCAGCACAGCGCTGCCCGGACGACCTGGTAGTCTGATCAGCGTGGCGATGCGTCGGTACGCCGGCACAGATGTGCCTTCCAGCAGCCCCTCGTCCGTCTCCACCGTGTACTTTCCGGCCGGCTGTTCCTCGCCGATACTGGTCAGTACGAAGGGGCGATTGAAGGTGACGGTCCGAGTAGTTGTGCGAGTTGTCATCAGACCCCTGTACCGCTTATCGGTGCGTCCGCAGCAGTAGATTTTAGCAGGACAACCTCACTGTCCGAGCAAGACCCGAAGGGCCACGATGCCCGAAACCACGAGAACAAGGCCCGCGCGTAGCGAGCGCGCTTCTTGATCTGGTCCTTATCCAGGAAAACGGAAGACCCCCAATGAGGCTACCGTCGATGATCTCGATTGCCGGTGATGGAGCCGAGTGTGGCGCCGTCGGTGCCTCAGCCGGGGCCGGCTGCCACGATCGAGCCGCCCCCCGACGGTGTTATCGGCGCGCCGGCGTTGAGCGGTAGCCGCGTCGTCGAGACGGTCTCGCCGTTGTTGGTGACGTTCACGGCGGGGCAGTGCTCGACGCGCTGCACCTCGGCATCGGTGCCGTGTCCTCGCCATCCGCCGGGGCCGTAGTGGTGAAAAATTCACCAGATCGTCGATCGTCGAGGCATCCTGCGACATAGCGTCCGACATCTCGCGTGACAGCGCGATCATCGTGACGCAAACCATCGCGGATTGTCGAGGTTGATCGGATTGAGCCGATACACGTTGCCCATGCGCCGCCCTCCGTCCCTTACTCCTCGACCCGCGTCGCCATCCGCGGCAGGTGGTCGTGGAGCATTCGCCCCGAACCGCGGCGCCCTCTCCGCTGGCGGATCGGCGCACTGCGTCGCGCGAACCGTATACGCCTTCAAGCTCCCATTCTATGCCGTTCCAGGCACAGCGGCTGAGCGACACGTCGCGATCGTACCGCGTCCTCTGCGCGCCGTTCTTGTGCAGCGCCAATATCTCCGTCACCGACATCCGCCCCGCGATCGAGCGCCGTGGCTTTCTTCCTGAAGGGTCGGGTTTTGGGGAAATCCGGCTGCAGGCGATGATCTTCCATGGCGTCCTCGTCCGATCAGGCGAAGACCATCCTCCATCAGCTCTCGCGCTCAGATCGATACAGGGCCAGCGCCGCCGCATCGAGCCGCCACCGCTCGCCGCCGGGATCGGCGCCGGGTCGAAGCGCGGCGCGCCGGCGTCGGCCGTGGCGCAATGCCGCTCTACCGCACAACGCCAAGAGGTGGCAACCTGAGACCGTCATGGAACGCACCTTGGCGCTTCTCGCCCTCGCCTTACTTGCCGGCTGCGCCGCGTCACCGCCGTCCGATCTGCGGCCTTCGCCCGATCTCCGGCCTTGGGCCGAACAGATACGCGCGCAATGCTCGAGCGAGCCCACACACCTCGCCGCTGAGCGCTGCGCCAATCCGACGATCGTCGCGCGCTACATCTCCGAGGGGCATGTCGATCCCGATATTGCGAGCACTTACGCCGCTAAGCGGGAGGATATCGCCGCCCGATGGGATCAAGGCGAGATCACGGCGGAGCAGGCCAAAGCGGAGTTTGACGACCTGAGCCGGCGCGCGAATGCGCTCCAGCAGCGACGGACTGCGGCGCGCCGAGCTGCTGCTTCGTCGGCGTCAGCCGATGCGTCGACATTCACGCCGGCACCTTACCAGCCCATGCACGTCGACATGCCTTCGGCGCCTCCGGCACCGTATGTGGCGCCCTCCATGCCGTCTCCGATGCCGCCCAGCGGCTACATGCCCAATCCGCCCCAGCCGACCCCGGCACAAACCTTTCTCGGCTGCGCCCAGCAGCATTCCTGCGCTGGCGCAGGAGAGTGAGCCGAACCTCGATCCGGCGTGGCGCATCAATGCAGGACCGCGTCCGATGCTGAAATGGCTCCAACAACACGGCCCGCGCATGGCGAATGATCGCGTCTTCAAGGCGGTGCCAGCGATCCTAGCGCGCTACGGCGAATTGATAGAGGCGCACCCAACGGCCTACAAACGCGGTTGCCCGTCAACGAGGAGATGATGAAGGCCGCCCTGAAGATTGCGTGGAAGCTGGCGGATAACGACAAAGAACGGGAATGGCTTAAGGTCGGGTGGATTCTGCTGTCGCAGTTCCAGAAGGGGGTCGGTGAAACGCCGATCGATTGTAAGCTGAGTCCGGGGCTACTGCCTTCCGATGAGGAAGTCTCACGCCTCGATCGGTTCCTCCAATTTGCAAAAATCGCAGAGGCCGAGACGGAGAAGAACCGCGCCGAGATGCTCGAATTCGTCCGTCAAAACTCGGGTTAGGACGCCGCATCCTCCCGCACCGCTAGCTGGGCACGTAACTCCGCCGCTGGTGCGGTTCCGCCGAGCGCGGTGCCGGATCGGGGCCAGGCGGCCGACAGGCGGGACGTGGCGGCCGTCGCGGTCGGCCCCTCCCGCGCTAATCCGACGATCAGCTACGCGGCCGATTTCGACAGTAATCGAGCGACACGGCGGATCGCCGCCTTGCTGCGATCGATGACCTCTCGGCTACCGGCGACCAGCATCATGGTATCGGCCATACTGTGGTAGGCCGCGGCGCACCGTTCTGCGTTCGCGGAGATCATACCGATGGTCGGCTCTATAGAGTCCGGCATGGGCGCGCCACCCGGTCCGTTCAGGCGATAGCGCGCGCGACCCCTTGCGGTGATGAGGAAATCGTGTCTTCCAGCCGCCGACGCCTGATCGGCGAATGTCGGCGATGACGAACTGTACCATGAAACGCGCGGCGAGTCTGTCGGTGCCGATGTGTCAGCGCCGCCGCCTTAATCCCCGCCGACGCCACGCGCGAAGGCCGCAAGCCTTTCTGGCGCGCGTAACGACGCTGCGCCGACGGGCGATGTCGAGATCGGAAATCGGCACGCCGTAAACGATAGTGCCGCTGGTGGTCGAAAGCCACCGAGCAGTCCGAGGCAACGAGCTTCACCGGTCGCGTCATCACGCGCTGCTGAGGGCGCACCGCCAATTTCAACCGGCATAGGAGCGCCAACTAGAATGTCATAGGTCAACCGTCAGATGCGGAGGCTGACATTGACGGGCGAGCACGAGCAAGCTACCCGGGAGCGAGCGTATGTGATTTGGGAGGAAGAAGGCCGTCCATCCGGCAAAGCCCTTGATCACAGGCTGCGCGCCGAAGCCGAGATCATCTCAGCCGTGAGCCGAGGACGGTCGCGCGCTGTGCCCAGGAGATCGAAGGCCGCATCGGCATCGCGTCTTGGGGCTAGGCGGGGTACTGATGTCCTTCGCGTCTTGGTGGCCAATTTCATCACTCTCCCACCACGTGACATCCGCCTATACGACCCTCCCGCCCATACTCAACCCCGCCGCTGCCGCCATCGTCCGGTGCAATGGCCTACATGGGCGAGCCGCTGTCCGATCCGGACTTGGCCATGGTGCCTATCGGCTCATAGCCTCAGCATTCATTCGTCAGGGAGGCGCATTCCGATTGGGTGAGGCCTTTGCACGCAGAGCTTCATAAAGCTGTGCCGGGCCTAGCAGGATGTCTTTGAGGCCTTCCCGCACCTTATTCGAGTCCAGAGCCTGCTTGCTCATGGTCGTGTGAGCCGCGTAAGCGTCCATGATCGCGTCCAGCAGCGCATTAGCCAGGTCGGGCGAGTTGGCGAACTGCTCATTGCTGTTGTTAGTGGCTTGTTCAGCCAGCACGTCCGACTCCATCAGCTCACGCCGATCCTGTCCCACGACGTGGAACGAGTTCTTGCCGATATCGATGCCGACCACGGCGATTGCGCAACTAGATTTCTGAGACATGGCGTGCTCCTTGTCTTCGCTGCCCCGAGCACCAGCTTCTATCACTGGCGGGGCTGGAGCACGGCCGGACCATCCCATTAGCGGCGCTGATATTCGCGGACTTTCGCGTAATACATCTACGCAGCTGACCGCAAGGAGCGTCAGGATCAGAGAGGGCGGAGCCTCCGCGTCATAGCCTCCTGCCAGAGGTTCCCCCGATCGACGTCGAAGATGAGCTCCGGACCGTGTGACAACCGAGCCCGCCGCCGACGGCCTCGCCTCGGTAAGATCGAATTGCCTCGCCTATAGCCTTTCTTCATCCTGCTGCATGCGTACAGTCTGCGTAATCAGGAAGGTGGAAGGAAGTGAACGATCGGGCGGGTTTCGTTCAGGACATGACGGCACCGACACGGCGGGAGCTTCGGGTGGTGCTGGCGGGGCTGATGCTGGCACTAAGGCTCGCAGGTGCTCGACCAGAATATCGTCGCCACCGCCCTGCCGCGCATCGTGGGCGATCTTGGGGGGCTTGCGCATCTCTCCTGGGTCGTCACCGCGTTTCTGGTCGCTTCGACCACCACCACGCCGCTCTACGGTAAGTTCAGCGACATCTACGGCCGCAAGCCAGCCTTCATGGTATCGATCACCATATTCCTGGCGGCCTCGATGCTCTGCGGGCTGGCG
>Ga0335073_10005812_pt1 | contig 17321 bp, 16 predicted proteins | sample Lox_Sample_22_FD_207093 | JGI IMG/M metagenome (GOLD analysis project Ga0335073, IMG submission 207093) | Soil microbial communities from Loxahatchee National Wildlife Refuge, Florida, United States - Lox_Sample_2.2 | ecosystem: Environmental > Terrestrial > Soil > Wetlands | place: USA...
CTCCTCGAGCTTGACTGAGTCCGATCATCATCTCTGGTAAATCCTTCAAAGCATTCTCACTCGCAGGAACATCCAAATACATTCGATACTTCGAATACACCGTTTTAAATACAAACATCCACGCACAAACCGCACTAAACTGATACAAAGCAGGTAACATATTAACCGGCATAGCTTCAACCGTAGCTTTAAATAACCCCAAGAAATGAAAGGAGGCTTCGAATCCTCTTAAAATAAATTCTGCGCGAGTTGACTCGGGAAGGATCCCGTCGTGAAGAGCGAACGAATAGAGTTGTATTTTCAACCAGAGAAAGGAGAGATTGTGAGCTTCTACCCAAACGCAGTTAGCCCAACCCTCTTACCAGAGTCGGGGAGGGTGGCTGTTACCATCCGTGTTGAGAAGACTTGCTTCTACTTCTTCTACGTCTGCTTGAAGAATGCGGAAGATGGCGAGATTGTCGCCTACTTCTGTGAGACCGCTGCTCGAGTTGGGACATGAGGAGAGGAGATTGCTGACTCGTGCACCAACCCGCGCTTCTCTGAGTTTCTCGAGGAGAACAGAGAATGAGGGATCGTATGTTGGGGAGGTTGTGTGATTGAGAAGAACGGAAGCATTTTGGATGGTGAAGTCTTCGGTGATGATGGGAGAAACTCCTATGGCAGTAGACACACTATCGTTAGTACAGATTTGGAGTGGGCATACAATTGACTGACAATGAAGCATCCAACCCATGTTCGTACCCATTCTCGACGTCTATCTTCGTTCACTTCACATCCGTGGACTGGATATTCTGAAGCCAGGAAGCTTCTATGGAGGCCAAGGCATTGGGCCATATGAGTAGCGATGCTGACGTACATCCATGCTTGTTCGTGGATAGGGTTACCGTCTTGCGAATTTTGAGGCCACGTAGCAAGAAGCAGGAAAGCTTGGACAATATGTACTGACTTGGGAGGAGTCAACGCGAGTTGTGGAGCTGTAGAATTGACCGTCTGCGTCAAGGTCCAGGTGAGATCGTGATTCGGTGTAGCAAGGGTTGCAATGAGGAGAATGGCGTGATACAACAAAGGACAGGCATTGAATGCTTGTCCTGGAGTCAAAGTATGGTCGACAATAGGAAGAGTTGGATGGAACTTGTTGAAGAATCTACGGTCAGATCTGCAAGTGGACAAGTAATACGTCACAAAGAGCTCCTCTTCAGAAGCTACATCGATGCGACCAGTGATCCCAACATGTCGGAAAGTATCTTCAGAGCTGCTATAAGGACTCGCATAAGGACTTGTTCCGTTAGAATAACTGCGCGCCATATTTGGTGAAAAGTACGATCTGTGTTGCGAATCCGCAATTTGTTGCTTGGTGAGTCGCTCGATCTGGTTCTCCATTTCCGCAACTCGCCTGATTCAAGTTAGTTTACTAGGGGCAATGGAAAGTTACGCTCTCTTGTTAACACGGCGAAATGTTGGGACGATGACACACGGTGCTTTGCCAAGGTGGGCACAACGTGAGCAGGGGTTGGGAGCTTGTTCGGATGCATTGCATCTGGCCTTCATCTGTCGACAGAGGGTGCACGATCGAGCGCCCCGGACAGGACGGCCTTCTGGAGGGGATGATACATTTGCTGCTGCTGAGCGAACAGGAGACATGTTCCGCAGGTATCGCAATTAGATTTCACAGGTGCAATTGATCCGTGACAAAGGGAAGCGAGATACAAGAGTGAGTATCGTTTGTGTCAAGTCGAGGATGGTCTTGGAAGAGGTATAGCGAGGAGTGGGGCAGGTTGTTCCTGGAGGGCCACAGGGGGTGTGATGCGAGGTCTGGTGGTACCTTTATAGGTGATCGGAGGCGGAGGTACTTCAACATTGTTCCCGTTATAAACTGTCCGTGCGTAGATTTATTATTTTTTATTTTTTAAAATTGAATTGACCGAGCAAAGATATCTATCGGTTGGGCGGTGGAGCATTGATGAGGTAAATGCGGTGTTTTGCCATGTGTCACGGTAGACCCTTCGTGTGAATTCAATTGCAATTGCATGTTATAATTAAGGTTTGGGGATCCCGTTCAGGAAGTCGAGCAAATCCCTACAGTGCCGCCCCCACAAATGGAAGTGAGGAAAAAGAAAAAGTAAAAGTAAAAGGGGGAAGTCCAATTGTGTGGATGTCCAGTCTCATCGAGGGAAATTGAATAACCGTAGTTGCTTTCAGGCGCCATATGGGAACTGCGGATATCCCAAATGCAAATGAAATGAAAGCCCAGCCCTGTGATACGATAGCTGCATGTCGCTAGCCGCAGTTGCCAATAGAAACTCCGGTAGATCAGTCTGCTTTGTGCGACGCCACTCCCATTCCTCCACCCACCTGCTGCTGCAAACTTGCTGCAGTCTAATCTAACTGATTCTCAGGAGACCGGCCTCCGCACCTGTTGTTGTTGTGTCATGCGGCTAGATCGACTGGAATAGGAAATTCACTTTACGGATTTTCTGCTTCTTAAAATTTTTATATCTCCGCTCATTTACAGAACAAGCTTTTTAGCCTCTTTCAATGTCATTCAATCAGTTCGAATAACTTTGTCATATCAGGACTGATTTGAACTGATTCGCTGCGCCTCAAATCTCAAATTTTTCTGCGTAGACCTATAAGATGTGGTTATTTTCGGTGTACTGGTCAACTGGTTTATTCAGCTAATTTAAGACAGGTTTCAGATAACAACACTTGGATCCCTCTATATCTCTGTGTTCTCTGACACTGCCACCTCTACGGTTTGAATACTCTCCTTCCGTTACGTTATCATCATCAATTCCAAATCGTATTTTACAAAATGACGACCGAAGCATCGTGTAACTTCGGTTCAATCTCTTGTATCACACATTGATGATATCTCCTGCATCTTGAATGAAAGTGGAAAATTAAGAGTACATGCGTTTTGATGATCCGTTCGCCTGTTCGTGTATCCCGCGTGGCTCGTCCCATCATAATTTGGTACTTTTTCGTGTCTAAACTTGAGTGTGTGGTCGGGGGGAGTTAAGGATTGCTTCCCGGTCCCTCTTCCCCGACGATTAATTTGCAGCAAAAGCGGCTCGAGTACACGTTTCGGGCAGTCGATCACTCTCCACTCTACATCACACCAAATTACCCACTTTTATGTCCTACCACGTCGTTACACTTTCTACATAAGCATAGATGCAGCTTCGAAATTAAAATTGTAATGGACTACATTCCATACTTTCAATTCAGAGCCGCTGCTACTGGCACACGGTAACACCACCCCCAGAGCAAAAGAGTCTAATCGGCAAGGACTTTCCGTTGAGGTGACACGACAGCTTCACTGGTCCCCACGGAACGATCCTCGCCACCTCCTACTTTAGGGCGGGGTCGGATCACCGCCTACTCTATAAACCTTACGGCACTTCGGCGACAAGGAGAATTTCTTTCTCCACCTAGCGCCAATCCCTGCATCCACACCGAGTTAAATGAAGGACAGCAACACGAGGCTTGCCGCAGATCCGATAACTGGGTTTCCTAAAGAATCAAACACCCTTGTAACACCAAGGATCAACAACGGAGAAACACTTCGTTCACTTCGACGTTGTACAAGCTCTCTACTTCTTAGGCTACACGAACTTGGGCCGATTGCGCACTGCCTCCTCCCCCACGGCCCATAACCAACGATCATCAAATTTGATAACAATTCCCAATTCGGCTCCAACTGCAGTGTAAATAGCGGAAGAACAATTACATCTTTACGTGGAATTTGAAATTGGCAAGTTTCAATGGGTGGATTCACTTTGCTTCGGTATATTATGTATTCTGGCTCCGGGGGGCAAAATCTGGTTTCATCGATTTACAACCTTATTTTCAGGATTGGACCCTGATTCGCCAATGATACCCGAAATTAAGTTTAGTGTCCTGGCTCGTAAAGTTCCCCACGTGTCGGCGAATTATCTTCTTGCTAAAGCCTAAGAGTCTCGATTGAGGCCATAAGCCACTGTGTCGAAAATTCCCTCACTTCCCGCTCATGATCGTCCGACAGAGCGCCACGGGAACCCAGATTTAAAAAGTAGGGAAGGAAGACGACATCTATGGTCTGGATTTCGTATGGAGCAATCAAATGACAGATTTTGGGATAAGGAAAGCCATGTGATAATAAATCGCATTTGTAGATAGATAATTGAGGAAGTGCCCCCATCCACGTTGCAATTTGATACAAGTTCAAAGCGCAGCGTTCTAGATGGCCAAAGCAATGCTCACGCGATTTGAAGTTTCAACTTTCTTAAGCTGGGATCCCCTTTAGTTGGGGGATTCCGAGCCATGACAAATTGAATGGACCTCTGGGATTCGCCAGATTGTGCGGGATCCGCACGGAACGGAACAATGGATTACACATGCAAACAATTGCTTCCTTTCCTTTTCTAGGCGACGCTATAGCTAATGCGCCCCTCTGTAACATAACAAAGAACGTGCTATTATATTAGGGAAAATGTTTTACGGCGAAATAGATTCCGGGATTGAATATCTCGTTATATTGGATGTTTAAAGGTAATAACTAAGCGAGGGCGACTTCGCTAGAATTGTGCGAAATGATAACTTTCATCCGACTGGCTGCAAGCACTTTTGTTCAAAATCACCCTCTTTTGACGAACAAAGGAGTGATCTGCAGCCAAATTTGAGATGTACTATTTTCAGCTAGACGACAAGGGCAAAACGCTTTGGCGCATTGACCTGTAATCTGTGGCTTATGAACATCTGATCAATTCTTTCTATCTTGCTAAGTTTGGTCCCTTTTTCTTGAACAATGGATTTCAAAAATGCTGTTCACAAGTGACCGACCTGTGACCACAAAGGCAGCCCAGATCACGTGAGTGCCTCTCGGCTCCAATTCAAGTTATACTAATAAAACAGAACGTGCAATCATGTCTAGATGAATCTAGTTTGCATATAGAGCACGAGCGAACAATTAAGGAGATGAGACCGTTTTGTATTAAATCGTGAGATCGGGAGTCCAGGAAATTGGACGGCAATTTTTTGTCAGATGCCCGTTGACTTTCGAACTGATCACGCGCGTCGAACAAACTCAGCTTTCCGATGCGCGTCATTCCAACAATGTCATCAAAATGACTACAACTCCCTCACCAGATCAACCATCCACTCCATTATCCCTTTCCGAGGGTCTAGAAGACTCGGAACAGGTGACGAAAAAGTCTCGGAAGAGAAAGGCCCCTGAAAAGAAACCTGTCCCTCATAAATCGACTTTACGCGGGCTGTGGGGATTTAAAGCTGTTGATGAACCGAAAGAGGCGGAAGTGGCTTTGAATACGGGGGAAGGGAAGGAGGAACAGGTTAATGGGTTGACGGTTGCAATGCCCATGGTGTTTAAGGTTACGCCTGAAAAGTTGGCTGCTGTTGTGGAGAATCGCTCAAATCGAGAGACTACTCCACTCCAAACGTCGACGGAGGTTATCCCAGAGACACCGGTGAAGGAAGAAAATCAGAAGACCCGGACACCAAAATCTTCGAGGAGAAGTGAAAAGAAGAGAACATTAGATCAAACCTCTACAGACACAGTACGAAGAAGCCCTCGCAATCGTCGCCAAGATGAACCAACCCCAAGTGTGGCACCACCGAAGAAAGAAGCCAAGCCTCATCCTTTCTTTCTGGGAAAGGAAGCTAGTACCATGTCTTTAAATTCTTTGCTAATTCCAGGACGAACATTACAAGCAACTGCCCAACCTATGCCTTCTCCATCTCCGACCGAAGACAGTGACCCATTGATCAAACCTGCTCAAAAACGACAAAAATCTTCCGATCCTTCGGATAGAGAGGTACCTACTTCCGATCCAAATTTCTCACATCTCTCCGTCAAATCAAATATCATACAACCTCGGAAATCTTTGCACCCATTTTTCATGTCTCGTACTGCCTCGATGGAATCAACTGTCTCGACGGGAGCATCTTCAATAGCACTCTTACCATTACCAGCATCAGGCAAGACAGTGTACCTCGGAAACGGCAAAGACGCTCCATTTCCTCCACGCGGAATGAACCATATCCACGGCAATTCACCCATTCAACCAGTCTCTGAAACTCGCCCAAACTCTCTTAAACAGCGGAAAGGAAAATCAAAACAACACCACTATCAAGCTGATTTTCAAGCTCACAACTCACTTATCAATCTCTCCTCTTCGATAGATTTCATTCCTCCGGAAAAACTCGTTTTACCAATCTCCCAACTCGATGAACACATGCTCGCCATTCTCAATGATTTCCCCCATCCTGCTCTGAAACGAGTCTACCACATCTTCAAAACCCAAGAACGTGAAACGTCATCTCTCTGGACATATCACTTCCGTCCTCATTCCGCCGTCGAAGTCCTCTGTTCTGAAAACGAAGCAGTGGATCTACAGACATGGATGCTAGGAAACCGTAAAATCGTCAGTGTGCCCCACGAAATGGACGATTTCATAGTTACCTCTGATGAGGAAGATGAAATGTTTGATGTTTCTGACGGTCCATCAGATGACGACACTCCTAGGAAGAAACGACGGAAAAAAGTTTTTACCGCTTATAGTAATGTTGTAATTCTTGTGGGAGGTCATGGAGTTGGGAAAAGTGCTGCTGTCGAGGGAATTGCAGAGGAATTAGGATATGAGGTTTTTGAGATTTCGCCGGGGTCGAAGAGGGGTGGAAAGGAAGTTATGGAGGCAGTAGGAGAAGTAGGTCAATCTGAGCTTGTTACCAAGCACCATGATGTCAAGGGGATTAATTGGAACGGTTTGAAAAGTAATGGTGTGAAAGTTGGGAAAGGTATAGAAGAGGCTGTTAAGAGGGATGGTCGAAAGGGATTGATTTGTTTTGAGGAGGTGGATGTTTTGTATGAGGAAGATAAAGGTTTCTGGACTTGCGTTACCGGATTGGTGGAACGATCAAAAAGTCCCATTATTCTCACTTGCAATGGTATACTTTTGTTGCAAGAATGCTTACTGATACTAGATGATTCTGTGGTACCAGCCAGCTTTACGAATTGTAAGAGGATTGAATTTAAACCAGCACCTTCGAATGTTGTGAGGGAATATTTGCGAATAATAACATTGGCTCAAGGACATATAATTGATCCCAAAATCTTGGAGAACATCTACATTGAGAGCAAGTCAGATTTACGACGGACGATTATGAAAGTTCAATTTTGGTGTCAATTCGGTGTTGGAGATCCACGCTGTGGAGCAGATTGGATTAATTGGGATGGCAAAAAGTCAGACGTCGTGATCTCGAATCGAACTATTCAAAATGGTGTGGAATGGCGCCAAGAGACTGCATTCGGGAATGATGTTGTTCTTGAAACGATGGAAGATAATCTTCCTGAATTAGATCTCGAAGAAATTCTCGTACCCAAGCGTATTCAACACCAATTGTCGAGTGAAGAGTTGCCAAGTATGGGAAGACACAGAACGGAATTAGGTGGAGTCAGCGCAATTCAAGAATTCCTTGAAACTTTGTCGTTCCTGGATTTCACAGTGGACCAACAATTTACGGCTTACGAGGTTATGACTTATTTCCCTCCTGAAGCAAGTGAGTTTTCGACCGGATACATTTTACGCAGCCATCCCGGCCAACGATTCGAAGTGCCAGAAGGTGTTGAAATTCGACTTTCACCATATATCAAGGCCCTTTCTCGAAAGCTCCTGGAAGAGAAGTTACGCACAATGGCCTACTGCATCTCCCCTCTTAACACCGACGAAATTGTTAGGCAGTCACTCAGAGACAGAGTCAATCCAAAACGGTACCTAAAGAGGGTGATTTTGCTAACGTTTAGATACTTATCACGGGACCAAATCTACAAACCGTTGGACGAATTATTGTATTATAGTGTCGGCGAAGACAGGTATTCCGCGACAGTGCGAACTTTGGATTCGTTCCAGAACATAGTTCTCGACGTTGCTCCTCAGATCAGGAATATTATCCGTCTAGAAAACGCCAAGAGACGAAAGAAAAGCGAACAACTCCAATTGGAAAATCTATGGACGAATAAACGGTTGACACGAAAGCGAGTGCAAGACGAAATGGAAGGAACAAAACAATGGTTTAATAAACGACTTGATGTTAAAAGTATACTTGAAACGTGGCTAGAGATACCCAAAGGCGAGGACGACCAACATTCTGGAAAAGATGAATAAGCATTGTCGATATTTGCATCGTATTGAGAGTAGCATGGCTTTGGAGCCTGGCATAGCATATTGTACAAGTAGTGAATGAGTGAAAGAGACTTGCATCCAAATTGTTATTCTGAATTGTCATTCGAAATTGTCATCGGCATTATCATCGAAATGAGTCAGTGGTCAGATGTTCTCTGTTCCGGGGAAGTTTTCCGATCCGATAGTGGGGTCGGCAGTGTGAGACGACTTAAAGCTGCGATATTTGGCGAGAGATACGGGAAATAATTTCCTTTCCGGAAGATTTCGGTGATTAGAGCCCGCATAATCTGTGGCGGAATTTGTCACACAGCCCGATGACGATCCGATTTTTACGGGATATTAATCCTATACCCGACACCGGCTAACCGTTTTCCCTATCAGTTGCGACATTTGTGAACTATAAAGACTGCGTGCCCACCCAGTAACCTTAACGATTCCCCACAAATGCCGATTTTTGGATCAAGACCTGGATCGAGAGCTGCATCGCGACCTGGCTCGAGGCCCGGTTCTGCTCCCGGTTCTCGAGCTCCGTCACCTACTCCGGGGTCAAACGGTCGTTCAGCCAAATTTGACTCAATCCAGATCGAAGGAAATCTATACGATGTACTGAAACCGCGTGAGGCAGCTTCGTCTGGAGGAGATTCGCCCGATGCCGAATTTGCAAAAGAATTGCAAGTCGTCTTACGAGCAACTGCAAGCTTTACCCTTACCAAACCCGTTAGGGCAAGTGCTATCAGAGCCGAATTTCGGGGCTGTATGGTTGTCATAACTGATCCTGGGGATGGTCAATTTCGCGAGGCCGAAAGTGAAACAGAAGAAATTTTGTCAATGAGTTGGACTATCTGGCGCGGCGTAGAACTTGAGGCTGGACGAGAGTACTCATTTGAATTCAATGGGAATTTACCGCCTTCAACTCCTAGGACTTTACGTACTCCGAGCGGCAGAATTGAACATACTTTGACAGTCAAGTTTGTGAATGTAACGGATATTGGAAAAATGAGGAGGACGAGGAAGACAATTGAGATTTGGAATCCGTTTAGTATGGATGCGGACTCTCCGCGACCAGGTTTGGATTTTCATGCGGACTTGGAGCCTGAGATGGTGGGAACTACAGTGGATGTGGACAAGAATTTGCAGGCATTTTTGAGATTCCCCGATCAGTGTTTTAAAGGTAATTGCAATGAGGTGATAAGCCTCTAACCTGTAGGCATCGGACGTTCCTTTCCCTGCGAGATTTCCTTCCCGTTGGCCTCTGCAAACGACCTATCTTCAATCACCCACATCACCCTTGACCTACTACAAATAGTGTGGTTCCTGCGCCCAAATGCAAAATATCCTGAAAAGCCAACCTTACTTGCAAAAGATGTGTATCCGATTACTGGGACAGTGACAGTGGTAGCATCGACAGTCCCACAACGAGTCTCCATGCCTCTCCCAGACCCTACAATTCACGGTCACTACAGTTCCGATCGTCTTCGTGTCAGACACCAATTGCAAGTCATCTTTCATCGCAAATGGCTAGGCAAGAAATTTGAATGGGAAGGCGAAGTTGAGATTTTCCATCGTGATATCGGTTGGGAAGCCCGTGGCGTGGAGGGAGTTGAAGAAATTGTTCGAGGCCAGGAAGGAGATTATCCACCATTGAATCATAGCAATGACGTTTCTCGTACCCCCTCGCTTGAGAAAGACACTGTATAATTAGCATTTGCGCTCGGGGACCTTCAAGAAATTTCTGGAGAAAAGTCAGGTGTTGAATTCTGGAGTCTGATAATCAAATTTAAGGCGCGTTTTCAATCTATTTCGGACGGATGTATTATGGCTATGGTGTGACATGTATTATGGTATTATCTAGGCCCGAAATTGCAATGCTCGGGGATTCTTTCCTTCTGTATTAATGAATTTCATTTGAGGAAACAGTCTCCTCTCAATTGGGTATTGCATATGCAGTGTACCTGCTTAAAGCGGTCATTTCAGCGGATGGCAGTGGACGGTTGCACGTTGCGGCGTCATATGCTTCGCATTAAAGTTAATAGAGACAGAGGAATGGATTGAATAAGTTTTCACTTGCAGGCGCCTCGAGCGGTCTCCCAATACTTTTTCTATCGATTGCGATTTCAAGCCTAGTGATCGGCGTTGAGCGGCCCATGCTGGTGCCACGGGCGCACAGTGCGTAATTCAGGCGGAATTTTCGGCTCAATCATTGGTCAATTTCCTTTCCTTTGTGCTGATATCTGGCTTGCTAGGATAGTTGAGTCAGAGGTTCTCGGATACAATAGACATCACAATTCAATTCATCACTTCAAAGTCCTTGGTGTAGTCCTCCTTTTGCCTTAAAACGCGTACATGGCCTTCCATACTTTAAAGAAGAGATTGCCTCGCTAACGTCCTAATGTAAGTATATCAAAATGCGATCCGAGCGGTCGTGCATTAAATTTCCAAAAGTTCGTTTCTGTCCATCCCATCCCACCCCTGCACCACCCACATACTCCCAATCGGTGGATGAAACGCACCAAGGGAGTCAATAATAGACTACACACACCACGCATCCATCGTGCAGAATAATAAATTTAAATTCCTACGCTTCTCCATTCAACCAGAATTTCCCCTTTTTACTTCCACAACCTGAGGAACCAGCATTCTACTTTGTTCTCACTCTCTTTTGGATCCGAGTTTCTCGTTAGGTGTGCTCTTGGCTGGCTTTGAGATTTTGCTTCTACTTTACTCGAGGACCTGAAAATGCCTCCAAAATTCCGCGGTGATGGTGGAGGAAGAGGTGGTGGTGGTGGAGGACGCGGTGGTGGAGGAGGTCGTGGAGGGCGTGGAGGAGGAGGAGGACGTGGAGGAAGAGGTGGAGGACCACCTCCTCAACGTGCAGTCTCACAAGAACCAGCTGCTCGACAAGCACCTCCAGTTCCTCGTCCTGCGGTCGCGCCCGTGTCGGCAGCACCATCTGTACCCATCCCAACAGCTGCTCAGGCGGAAATCCAACGTATTCAAGCAGCAGCTGGATCTGATGCAATTGTGGTAACACATCCATCATCTGACAAAATCTGATATTTTCTTAGGACTTACCCCCAAGACCTGGCTATGGGACTGAAGGCAGACCCGTCACTTTATTTGCAAACCACTATCGAATCGGCAACATCCCGAACAAGAAAATCTATCAATATGCTCTCACAATCCCCACCAACGACGGCGGTGCTCCAACTAAAGGTCTTGCGAATAAGGTCTGGGAAAGTGCCGAATTGAAGGCAGCATTGGGTCAGTATTACGCCAATTTGATTTTCAATGGTACGTGCCGGTCTAACTTTGGCAACGCGTTACTGACTTTTAAGGCCGTGCAATTGTTTGGACAACTGATCGAATTCCCTCGGTCCCAACTATTACAATCCCCGATGGACGAAAGACGTTGAATGTCAACTTCACCTACGCGACAGAGTTCAATCTCCAAGACCTCACGGATTACATTGCTAAAAGGGCTCCCAATTCTCCCGAAGTCATCCAATCTCTCAATTTTTTGAATCAAGTCCTCGCCGACTCTTTAACAAGGCGTCAACCCTACATTTCCATGAACAGGAAATATTTTCCTATCAACTACGATGAACGCGATGTTCAATCTGGAGGCGAAAACTCAGCCATTGAATTTCGTCGAGGCTTTTACCAAGCAATTCATTGGGGTGGAACAACTGGCCTGACGGTCAACTTCAATGTCACAACTGGAATCTTTTGGAACTCCCAAATGCATACTGTTATCGAGTTGGCCCTTCGCGTTCTCGGAAGAGATGCAAATGATGGCGCCTCGTTGGCCAGCCTGCACGACGATCGAATTCGGGAACTGAGTCGCAAAGTTCGTGGTCTGAAATTTTTCATCAAATATCGCGGCGAGGCTAGAGAAAAGCAAACTCATATTGCCACTGGGATCTCCAAGGAATCAGCACGTCAAAAAACCTTTCAAACGTCAGATGGAACAAGAATTTCAGTCTTGGATTATTATGTTAAAACATACAATCTTCGCCTCAGGTTCCCCGATGCTCCCTTGGTGAAGAAAGGGACCACCTTCTTCCCGATGGAAGTCTGCCATATTGTTCCTGTATATTTCCCTTCTTTTCCGGATTATTCTAATCTCAGCTTCAACGTTACGCTCAAGTCCTCAATGGGCAGGAAGCTGCAGCGATGATCAGGTTTGCTAGCAAAGTAATTCTCCTCGAATGCGCTTTACTAACAATGAACAGCCACCAGATCAAAGGAAGATTGAGATCGAGCAGCGTGTTCGCAGTCTGGATTGGCGTAACGATCCTACGCTCAAGAAATTCGGAGTGCAAATTACTCCTGACATGATCGCTCTTCAGGGAAGAATTCTCCCTTCTCCACGCTTGACTGGTGGAGCGGATATGGAAGGAGGAAACGCATTTGGACCCTCATCTGGAAAATGGGACTTGAGAGGTTATCGGCTTAAAACAGTATCTCTATCCTCATATGAAGCTAATTGTAGGCTACCAGTTTGAAACGCGGGGGTATTCTTGTCCTCGATGACCAACGTCGTTACGGTGGTCCACAGGGACATCTCGCTCGATTCTTGCATACTTTCTTTCAAGCTGCAGATGACTATGGAATGAATGTCGATCGCAATCCAGTCGTCACTTATGGCAATTCTAATGCACCAGCCGCAGCAATTCAACGTTCGGCCGAAGAACTTTTCAACAAAGTGAAAGGACAAAAAGGAGGACAACCTGAATTGCTCATGTTTATTCTTCGCGGAAAGTCTACTTTTACCTACGAAGCACTCAAACAATATGCTGACACTGTTGCTGGTGTTCCTTCTCAAGCTGTGGATAGCATGAATGTCCAAAAGAAAGGTGGAGATAGATCCTTCCATGCCAATCTATTGTTGAAAGTCAATACAAAATTGGGTGGGACGACAGTAACGCTTCAAAACGCCATTTCAAATAAACAACGCCCTACCGTATGAACCCATTCTTGGCAATTGTCTCTAATGCCAGATGTACATTGGTGCCGACGTGTCCCACGCTCAACCGGGGTCAAAAGCCCCGTCCCTTGCGACAATGGTTGGGTCTGTTGATTTTGAGGGAGTAAAATATGCCTGCCCCCTCCCTATGAATCAAAACAATAGAGAAGAAAGCATTTCTGGTGTTTACCAAATGGTAACCGAAATTGGACAAATTTACTACAAAAACACGGGGACATATCCCCAAAGAATCCTTTATTTCCGGGACGGTGTTGCGGAAGGTCAATTTGCTAAAGTGAAAGAGGTGGAAGTGAGAGCGATGAAGGATGCTATTGCTAGTCTGTCTGGTACTGTTCCGACTATCACAGCAATGGTGGTTCGTAAGAGGAACCACACAAGGTTCTTTCCCAGGCCAAATGAAGGAGATCGCGGCTCTAGAGGAAATGTACATCCTGGAACTGTAGTTGACCGAGACATCACCCATCCTCGTGATTTCGATTTCTGTATTCCCCCACATTTGGTCTGATCCTAACGATAGATTTAATTCCTCACTCTTCTATTCAAGGAACCGCCCGTCCTGCTCATTATTGTATCATCCTATACATGAACTCCCGAGACTAATCTTCAGATGTCATCCATGATGAGCACAACTTACCCGCTGATTTTGTCCAGCGTATCTGTTATCATATGTCCTACGTCTATCAAAGGTCTTGTTCGGCCGTCAGTCTTCGTATCCTTCTTCCCAGGATTCTTCGCTGACTACAGATCCTGCTGTTTACTACGCTCACTTGGCTGGCAACCGTGCTCGTGCACATGATCCAAGTCGCGATCGAGATGACTCGGACACTTCTACTAGTGGTGGTTTGGAAGGTGCCCTGAGTCGGCTGGCCATTGAAGTACCGGCCTTGAAGCCGCTTGCAGCTGGTGTGAAGGCGAGTATGTGGTGGATGTAGTGGATTTTTCTGAATTGTTGTCCTTCTAATTTTGGGGTTCATTTGTAGCCGCTGCGATCTAGTGTTTGATGTATTTTGGGATGTGTGTGAGGGATGAAATGGAGAATTCATGTGGAGGAAAAATTTGAAGAGTATGTGGTAACTCAGAAGACTATAGAGTAAGGAACTGATGTATGAGTTTCTTGACCTGTGTGTTCTATCTAGTTCTCGAAATAATGTGATTTATTGGTATTTCATAAAATTTTGTTGTTGCTAAACTATCTTGTTGATCCACGATAAGCGATTTGATGCCAAGCACATCCTAACTCTTGGGAAGAGTCGTATCTCTACAATCGCGATTTGCGCATCGATCTGATCAAGAATTGCGATTCCTCCAGTTTTCGGGATCTGCGGCCGCCAAATTCAGGAACACGCTCCACGAAACAGATTTAACGCTCACGGCCCTGGATTTCCTATTGCCACGAGCTGGAATGCGTGTCTGATGCAAGTCGGTAATTAAGTGCACCGCACGAGGCTGAGGGCATTGAAATACTTCACCGGCTCCAACTTCGGTTAATTTCGTACGCGCATTGACCAAGTACCGAAATTACCTTTGCTCTTGGTTTGACGTTCGCCAGCCACCGGCCGCTCAAATTACAAAATTTAGAAATCAATTTCAGGGGTAAAATTTAGCCCGCTGATGAAGCAGAGACTCCAACAATTTCTTTCTTTAGATTAGAGTGCGTAATGTCGTTTTCATTTCGCCCCGTCCAAGCCGAGTTTTCGGAAGTTTTCCATGCATATAATGTGGTTATGCGAGACCTGCAGCTGAGTCTTTGCCATTTAATCCGACAATTTTCCTGAGCGGCAAGTTATATGACTGTTGTGCACGGGCCCATTCTATTGCCCGTAATTCATAGAAAAAAGTAACCTCACCCTTAATTTTGACTGATTGAGCCAGTTACACTTCCATTTTCAGCAGCCTGACAAGTTGCCTCTTTTCCCTTTGTGAAGTCTCGAGAGCGTTGAAGACTGCACCCCCTAATCAATCGTCTCGGTGATCGTCAGAACCATTCCTTCGGACTATCTAAACCCGCGAGCAGTTTGAAGAGGGACTTTTCTGATGACAAAAGGCAGCGAAAACTAAGAGGTAGAAGGGGCTGAGAAAAGACCATTGACCTTACTGATAAAGAAAGAGGAGATCGAAAATGTCGCTACAGCCCCTGGATGTGACAAATGAGATTCCAGATGCGTATAAACTTGCTCTCTCAGAATCAAGACGATGGTAGTGACACCCCGTAACCGAGGAAGTTAATTATTGCAGGCTTGTGCTGGCATATTCTTCTCGATCGACCTTGACCTTGAGAGGGCAGGGGATGGGACTACCGGAATTGAGAAAACAACTTGAGGATGAAGACGAAGTATTATTCGGTTTCCTTCGCTTTAGAAGAAGAGGAATTGTTCTTCAATACACAAATCCAGATTGCTCCCGAGTTGTTAAAGGTAGACCCCTTTTCCGAAAACCTCTGCTCACTTTTAGCTCGAGCGCAGGTCCATCTTCAGACTATCTTAAACTTCTTTCGGGACAATGATTTCCTTTTGGAAACCTCGACACCTAAAGATATTACACTAGACAACATCGCACGACTAACGAATTCGACATCCACTTCCACCATTAATTCCAACAAGAAGAGCAAACGATTGACTGATATTATTGAAGAAAGTCCTATAATAGGCGACGAGGACGAATTTGAAGATGGACAATCCTCACCTTCAAGCAGTGAACCTAAATCCCCTGAAGAAACAACAGAGCTAGCCACTCCGCCATCTTCTGATCGCGCACAGAAGAATACTATACTTCTGAAACCGATCGGACCAGAAACAGCTTTAGCGTCGCCACCATTGACTCCCCGATCACCTCTACCACCCTCGCCTCTTCGTCGCACTCCTTCTCCTTCAGAAACCGCGTCGCCCTCTATCAAGTATCAGAGAGACTCGTATGAATCTAGTACATCTTCCGAAAATCCTAGTCAATCTCCAAACAGTCCCACTCAACCTACACCACCACCCCCGCCTGCAGAGAAGTTACCACCTCTACCGCCTGAAAAACTTCGACTACTCAAAGCCCTTGAGATTCGTCGTCAAAAACTCAGTGGGATCAAAGTTGTCGTGATTCCCAAAATGGAGACCTCGTTTAGACCTCCGACTGAAACTGTTAGCACAACACCTCCACCAATAGTCAAACCGCCCAATCCGGAGAGGAAGGCACATCTCATTGAAGCTAAACGACTAGCATTGGAAGAACAAAAGAAACATATCGCTTCACTAGAGGCATCTGGAAGAGATCTGCTTAGTGGCTGGGTCAATTTTCAGAGCAGCACTTCAATGGTACATTTCCCATAAGTCATGATCTGACCACAAGTTATGGAGAAGAAAGTTTATACGAATTACTTGTTCAAGAGAATTGATTTTAAGTGAAACAGAAGATTCCAGTACGATGGGTGGTGCGGCAGGCAGCGACAAAGCCACTTGTCGATGGAAGATCGGTGTCAAATTGAAGGGAATAATGATGCCGGAAAGTGATGAAGAGCAATTACCACATAGTTTACGACTTGTGGCGGAGAAAGAAACGTTATGTAGTATCGCTTGTCAGACAGCCGGAGATTTGGTCAATTTACGACGAGGTATCATGATCTCAAATTTCGTATCTGACGTTAGTGTTTGGCTACTGCTTGAATGACGACAAAGTATTTAGTGCATGAAGCGAGGCGAGAAGATGATCAATGGCGTTTGGTTTGAATTTTCTAGGGATGATATGTGTTTATGTGCTTATTATGATCACTTAAGCTTCACGATGACAGTTTGCTAGGAGTTAATAGAATGTGAATAGTTGGCAAGCTACCAAGTCCACTCTAAAAATAGGGCCAACAAACTAATTTACACTTTCTTCCTTCCACTAGATGATCTCAACCCAGGTCTTCCGCCCTCCAAGTCCCTATCACTGTCCTTCCCATCACTCTTACTCTCGTTTGATTTGCTGTCGTTTGGTTTACTGTCGGCTTGCTTAGGCTCACTCCGCTCTTCGGACCCAGTCTTCTTCTTCGCGATCTCGATTGTATTATCCCTATGCTTGGGTCTTCCACGTCTCGCTAACACTGCAAATGCTGGCATAGAAGGACGTCCCTCGGGGATTGGTGGTACATCATCATATCTTTTCATAGGAGCAGGTGCAATTCGTAAAGG
>Ga0335073_10005815_pt1 | contig 17312 bp, 23 predicted proteins | sample Lox_Sample_22_FD_207093 | JGI IMG/M metagenome (GOLD analysis project Ga0335073, IMG submission 207093) | Soil microbial communities from Loxahatchee National Wildlife Refuge, Florida, United States - Lox_Sample_2.2 | ecosystem: Environmental > Terrestrial > Soil > Wetlands | place: USA...
GAGACGTACCGCCTGCATTTGAAGCGATCGGAGAGACTGGCAACTGCGCGAGAAGGCGAGTGCGCAGCGCTTCGAGCGGCCATTTTGTCCGGAATTCCGAACGTCAGGATCGCGTTGTTTGTGCAATGCTCTGTTTCCGCTCGGGACACTCTTCCAGAGTTTCACAGTCGGCGCACCAGAGAGATTCCACGCGCGCGCGAGGACATTCCGGATCGCACGCTTCGTTGCGTGAATTCAGCACCTCCGCCTGGCCCGGATGTGATTTCCAATTGTCAGTCTCTAAGGCTTTCTTACTTGAGGGGTGTGGTGCCGTATGGCAGGCGCAGGGAGAATACTTGTTTGGTGGGACCGGGACGTCGATCAGGCCGGGAGGCCGATTCGACGGGATGTCCGATTGGCGGGTCATGAAATCTGGGAACAGGCGTGTCAGAGGACACAATCTCTCCTTGACGATCATGGTGCCGCTGCCGAGCTCATGGAAAATTCCGTCGCGCAAGTCTCGCGTTATCTCGACCGTATTGGGGCTCCCGAATCTTCCCGGAAGCATGGGCTGCTGATGGTGGCGTTCTGTCGCGGGTTGCGGCGCTACGCGGCCAAGTTGCACCGCCTTGAATTCGTGGGAGGATCAGGCGAACTGGCAAGCCGCGCCTGCGAGGAACGCTGGGTCGGCCAGATGAACGCCCGTCTGGAACTTGCCAGCATCGTCCGAAAACTCGGTAGCGAGCAGGGTGCCGTTTTGATGCTGAGGGCTGCCGGGTACGAGTGGGAAGATGTCGGTCAACTATTGGGCAAGTCGGCGGCGGCCGTCCGCATCAGTTTCTGGCGAGAGATAAGGAGAATCCGGAGTGCACTTCTACCTGCCGGCGATGACCATCGGACTCGCCGGGCTCCAGATTAGTCGGTCGAAGATCGATAGGGCGGGCGCAGATTCTTCTCCAGAAGATTTGCAAGCGGGGCATCCAAGGTGCGTCTACCGAACGCTCCTGCCAATTAACACGCCGCGCGCACACACCAACCAGGTCGAGTGATTCGACACAAGAATTTCATCGACATAACTCGCGAGTCGTGGGATTCTGCCAACGAGGATGAAGGGCGGGCGGTTCGAACCCCATGTTTGAACCCCGGAGTGCAGAATGGGTTCTGAAAAGGAACTGCTGGAAGCGTTTGAAAGGATCATCCATGAGGACTTCCCCAATCCTCAACGCATCGGTTGTCCTGAAGGCGATGCCCTTTTGAGACTCGCGGAGGGATCCGGTCACGTGGAGCAGACGCTACTCCTCACCCACATCCGACAGTGCGCTCCTTGCTTCGACGATCTGAAAGAATTGCGCCGTAAGGCAGGGAATCAATCTCCTCAAGACCTATGAGGCTGGTCCCAAGCCCTCGGTTGACCCGGGCGCCAGCAACGTTCAAGGTCACCGCATTTCCTCGATTCACTTTCCCCGGCCTCTGGAACAGCCTGCCCTTATTCTCCACTGGAATGACCGTAAGCTGAAAGCGATCTCGGCGCGACTTCAGGAGCGCGCGAAGGCAAGAAGCGGCTCGAGGTCATGGCCATCAGCGGCTTGAAGGGCTTCGATGTAGCGCTTGCGAAAGTCTCCGGCGCGCGCCAGATCAGCGCCGCCCCAGGTGAAAACCGGCCTGCCCTGTCTTTCGGCCAACACATCCGCCATCAGACGCGCGTGCCTCCCATTGCCGTTCGCGAAGGGATGAATCACCACCAGGCGATGATGAAAGCGAACCGCAAGTTCGTCGGCCGCGTAGGTTCCGTGTTCCAGCCAATAACGTACATCGCCGAGCAAGCCGGCCAGTCTTTCGCGGATTTCGTGGTGAGGAACGCCAATGTTCTTTTCGCTGGTTCTGTAGACTCCTGCCCATTTCCAGGTCTGGTCAAACATGCGCCGGTGAAGATCCCTCACATAGGGCTCGACGAGCGGATCGTTCCGGCGGAGATGGTTGACCGCGAGTGCCCAGGCATAGGCCTCGACGATATTCTGTCGTTCCCATTCGTTGAGTTCTTCCTTGGTCGCGAGGTTCGGAATGAGGTCCGCTTGTTCTTCGGCGGAGAGGGGTGTGTTTCCTTCGCCCTGGGCGAAGAGATTCAACGGACACCACGCTTTCGCAGCCGACGTTTCGTCTCCGCTTCCACCGCTTCGTCGACGCGGCCCACGGCCTGATCTTCGAGCGCCATCGAATGTTCAACGCCGAGGACGTGCTCTTTCGCATGCGCGCGCGCGCGCTGCTCGACCAGCTCGCGAAGTGAGTTCGCCCTTGGCACCAGGGCATAGACCAAGTCGCAGCCCAGTGCGTTGGCGGCCGTCCGCAGGCTCTTTAGTGTAATCCGGTCTTGAGCTTCGGCTTTTTCAAGCTGGACCGGGAGCTGCCGGCTGGTCTTCAGCGTTCGGGCAATTTCGCTGCCGGAGACTCCCAGTGCCTCTCGGATCGCCCGAAGCCAGCCTTTCGGCGGACGAGGAGTTTTGGCTGCGGCGCGGAAGGGTTCTAGGGCGCGATCCAATTGGCCTAACCTTAGATTGCGGAATTCATTGCGCATGGTGGACTCGCACGGTGTCAATTCATAGCTTTACGCTATGTGTATCCAGTAATGTTATAAATTGCTATCGCTTAACTTATGACTATCTATAAATTTACAATATTTGTCAAGTTGTCAATCTAAAGCTTTACAGTCGGGAGCCTCCGGAACCAGGATGGGGCCCGCCAGGCACTTTCCTGCGAATACTCTAAGGGACGCCAAAATGGCCTCTTCCAGGTTTGCCCAAATTGCGTGGTCCGGTTCGGTCGCAGGTTGGAAGACGCGCGTCGCCGCGATCTGTGACCTCAAAGGGAACTCATGAGCGGAACGCGGATTCGCCTGACGCGGGCGGAACTCTATGAGAAAGTATGGGCGGCGCCGATGGCGACCGTCGCAAGAGAATTCGGGCTTTCCGCCTCCGCCCTGAAAAGCGCATGCCGCAAACACAACATCCCGGTTCCTTCCGTCGGACACTGGACCAAGATAGAAGTAGGCCACAAAATAACGGCACCTCCATTGATCCCGGAGTCAAGCGGTCGGGAGACCGTCGACATTCACCTCCGGGAGCGGCTCAGTCCCGAACTGGCTGGATTGGCTGCTGAGACCCCACCGAAGGTGGAAATCCCCAAGTCACTCTCCCACCCTCTCGCCTTGAGGACGGAAAAGCTCTTGGCATCCGGGAAAGAGAACGAGCGAAAGCTGAGCGTGCCGAAAAGCGGAACCGCTTCGCACCTTCTGGTTTCGCGCCAGCAGTTGCCGCGGGCTCTCGCGATATTGAACGCTCTGTTTCTGGCACTCGAAGGAAAAGGGCACACCGTGTCATGGCCTAAGGAAGAAGGCGGCACGCTGACGGTGAACGTCGAGGGCGAAGCGGTCGTATTTAGCCTAAATGAGGCCGTCGACGGCGTTCGCCATGCCCTGACTCCCGCTGAACAGAAGCATCCCTGGTCGGCTCCCAAATGGGATTACACACTCACAGGCAGATTGCGCCTCTCGATCAACAACCTGCCGTATGCCTCGGGACCGATACGATGTTCCTGGGCTGATGGAAGAGTTCAGATCCTCGAAAACTGCCTTGGAGACTTTGTGGTGGCGGTCAAGGTCGTATCTGCTGCGATCAAGAAGAATCGGCTGGAAAGCGAGGAATCGGCGCGCCGCCGCGAGGAAGAACGCAAGCGGAGAGAAGAGCAACGAAAGCTAGCGGAAGAACACAAACGAAAGACCGAGTTCGTCAACGGGCTTATGGAGAACTGGGAAGCGGCCCAGCGAGTGCGAGCATTTATCAAAGCAATGAAGGAATGCGCGGCTCAACTGGAATTGTCAGACGCGGAAAAACGCGATATTCAGGAGGTGTTGGATTGGAGCGACGAATACGCTAGCCTCTCTCGATCCGCTGTCTGATCTTCCCGATTCGATCGACGAGTTTGTCCACCCTGAGAAGAAATATCCCTGGCTGACGTGATGAGCATTCGCAGCGCGCCTGGCTGTTCCTTCTCGTTGCCATCTACTCGGTCCTTGTGTTTTAACCCGAAACTGTACACCCCGGAAGCCTTCAAAATGGGCTCATGCACTTTGTTCCGCCATATTCTCCTCAAAATCATCCAGGTCAGACAATACCGGCTTTGCCGGTTGCTGCTTTGGCGCCTTGTTGTACGGACCTCGCACGGAGAGCAAATCGGCATGCGAGCGCGGGAACACGTAGTCGCGGACAAACGCCAGACCCTCGTAGCTGAGCCGGTTGCCAATCACCTCACGGCCATAGTTCTTGACGAAAGCACAGAAATCGTCCGCGTCGATGATCTGCACCTTGACACTCCGCGCCCGGATAACGCGGCATTGCAGCCAGCCCCGATCGATCCATTTCCGCACTTCATCGCGGCTGATGTGCAAGGCTTGGGCCAACAAAGATACCGTGAACCATTCCCGGCTCTGGCGGACGCCCAGGCCCAACCGGTGCAGCATGGAACGAACGGATGCGGGAGGACGACGAAGAACGCGCGCCGCCTCTTCTACGGGAACAACGTCCATCAAGTCGATCAGGCGTTGCTGCTCACGCGTGGTCCACTCCCGATAAGTGCGCTTTTCGGCCGCGCCCAGGCGACGCAGGAAACGCAGGCACGCGTCGCGTGGATTCCCTGAAGTCTGTAGAAGTGTTGCGAGGATGTGCTCTTTGTCGCTGCCCCCATTCTTTCCGACCTCCTCAGTCCGTCGCCTGTGGTCAGCCACTAACTGCCTGGCCTCATCCGACCAATGGAACGCGCGGCGTTTCCCGTTTCCATTACTGCAGTCCATACTGTGTTTGTCCCGAACGAGTGGCCGTTCGTGGTGGATCGGAGCTGCGTGAGTGAGCCGATGGCTCGGCCTTCCACAAATCCCCTCTACTGATATATGTCCGTGACCGGCGAATTTGTAACAGGGTGAACGGGGCATTTTTGAAGGGAATTCTCTGCCCAACCACGAGCCAGGTAAACTGCTCTCTTCGTGCGCCAGTCTGAGAGACTATCTGGCTGAGGAGCCAATGCCCATCGACCCGAGAGACGCGCGCAAGGTTGCCGTCGCCATGGCGCTCGGCGGAATTGCCGGCGCGGCCATCATTCAGAGTCATCACGACCAAAAACGAAAGAGCCAGGCCGAGAAGGACGACCCCGAGGGTGTTGCATGGATCTGCAACTTGGTGTGGGATCTTCTTGACGATTGGGAGCCCCCAGACTATGAGCGAGAGGACGATTACACCGATGACTTGGTTCAATTCCTTCGGGATGAACTAAGTTGTGAGCGGGGCGAGGATGGTCGTCGAATCAGCGTGACCAAACGTACGAAAACCTATTGTGGGATCCCGGATATTCTGGTCGACGACCGCCTGGTTTTGGAGTTGAAGGTAGACCCAAAGGAAACGGAAAAGGATCGGCTCATCGGCCAGTGCTGCAAGTATTCGCAAGAGTGGGTCACATGGGCCATCGTCATTGACATGCCCGACGAGCGAGTCGATAAACTCGTGGCGCTTCTGGACGCAAGAAGTCTGAATTATATCGAGGTGATCCCCTTCAATTTGGATGCGGAGGAGGACGAGGATCAAAATGAGGACGACGAAGACTAGGCCGAATAGCAGACTAGGCCTTCGGCTTCAGCCGGTTCCTGCTGCGCGTAGTGGACTGGTTTTGTCGGGTATCTATGGATGACTGCGATAGGAGCCCTATACACGCCTCAGGGGTTTGCGATTGCGGCTGACGGAAGGCGTTCGTGGCAATATCGGCCCACGGCTACAAGCCGTCAATTCGAGAGCGAAACGGTGCAGAAGATATTTGAAATTGTGATCGGTGATGTTGCGCTGGCGTATTTCATACGCGGGGATACAGTCAGCGAAGATGGATCGTGGGACATCGCAGATCAGATAAGGGAATCGGCGCAAAGGGTGAACCCCGGAGACTTTAGCAGTTGTCCGAGATTCGTGAATGCTTTATGCGCAACCGTGCAGGGCGGAATCGAAAAAGCGCGGAGACTGCGGGAGCTAGATGGCTTCCCCAACACTGAAATTTGCATCCTTGGCTACTTTCGAGAAACACCTTCATGGATTGACGCCACATTCCATCCTCACCTGAATCAACTTGGGCTGCACTATTACCTTTACCCGCGCGATTGCGAGGGGCGCATTTTCCTAAGCGGGTCGCAGATTCTAGACCAAATGATCGTAAGCGGAGATGCGCGAATAGCTGCGCAACTGCCACTTAGAAGCGCCAATCGTTCACTGCAGGATGCCGTTTCCTTCGTGCGAAATTACGTCGAAACCTGCTGTTCGCCGCTGATACGCCAACTTGAACCGGACGGTTGCAAGACAGTGGGCGGACACATTCACGTCGCAACCATTGAGAAACCGACCAGAACATCGTGGCTGTTGAAGGCATTTCGGCAACAGCCGAAAGCTGATGGCGGCTTTAAGTGGGCGATTCCGCCGTTGGGTGTGATTTCTTCCACAGTGCCTTAGCTGCTTTGGCTGCTATCTGGCTGGATCGGAGACATGCGGCCGTTCGCCAGATTGATGAACCCCCCCTGGTAGGATACCCGTCCGTATCGAAACAGCCGCGCGAGCAACGCCAACGCCTGATAAGCCAGAGTTTGATTGATGAAAGGCTCTTGGCGATCCAGCGCTTCAACGGCGCTGCATGGCGGCAGTTTGTCTTTTCGGTCGAGCTTGGGGTCAACAATTTCCGGGTACAGTTCGGCTACGGTGGGAAGTCGGGATTGCAGCTTCCGGTTCTTAGAATTTTCTGGCTGGCCCAGCACAAACTGACCCGAATCTGCGTTGTTGCCAATGTCGAGCCAATAGTGGCAATTCTCGTAGGCGCTCGTCGAGGTAATCATCTTGCGTGATTTACGCGTGTCCACGCATCCAATGAGGATGTCAGTCTCGTTGCGCCAGCCTTCATCCATAAATTCCGGCACGCCCTCCCAATCGAGTCCCCAAAACAGATTGATCCGCGTCGCCAGCACGGTGGATTTGTAAAGACCGACTTCACTCTCGCTGAAAGGCTGGCGTATGCAATTGGTGCGGGAAATCTTGTCGCCATCGACGAGCGTCACATGCAGCCCATGCGGATGTCCCCAGGCCAGCATTGCCTGCTGTAGATATGGCAAACCCGCGGCGACTGCGCTGCCCGTGCCACCACAACCAACCACGATGACGCGAACTCGTTTCTCTAGCAGTGAGGTAGGAATCGAATGTTCAAGGCGCTCGGTTTTCGTTCTGGGTCTGACTCTCATGATCGCTCGCAAACTCGCCCAGCGTTTGTTTCACCTTGACCAGATAGCGGACGGGAAAGCGTGACCTGGTCAGGAGGGTTTGCCACATCGCCAGCACGCCTCCCGGGTATGTCGTTCGTTTTCCTGCTCCACCGGCATGTGTGAACTCGCTTCGGAAAAATGATTGCTCCCAGTCCTCGATTGCGACCACCGAATTTTCACGAGGAATTCTCATCGTGCCCGTGCACAGAGAACCATTGTCATAACAGTTCCAGTAGGGCGCCAGGTACAACGCGCTCTTGGCCGTTGGGCGTTGATTGGCTCCAAGCGCCCGAATCCATAGATTCGAGCAGTTAACTTTGAAGAGCAGCGGCGGATGGGGAAACCTTTTGCCGTTGAGTCTCTTCAGCATGGCGTCTCCGCCGCGGTCGCTGAAGAACATGACTGCCTGGCTTGCCGGCTTCCACCAAACAACCGTGTTTGCTGTTCGTACGAGAACCCGCTCCGGCAGGATCTCCGTCGGCGTCGACTGGCCGAGATCATTCATCAAGTGCGTGAGCATCTGGGGTGTAACGAGATGGCCAGTCCCAAGGCGTGCCGCTTCCCCTTCATGAATCACTTCGTGCAGAGTCACGAACGGATGCCGGTAGGGAAAACCGTCATAGCTGCTCTTCCCGTAGACCAGCAGAACCCGGCTGAGCCGGAATTCCTGGCTGGAGCCGATGCTGACGCAGGTGTTCATCGTCAATCTCCCGAATCATCTCAACGATCTTCGCCGCTTTGGCCAAGCACTGGAGCATCGCGGCGGCGTACGCAAGGATCTCTTTGACGGCGTTATCCCTTTCGCGAACCGATCCTCGCAGGGGGATGGCTAGCACGATCGGCGGCTCCAGCGGCCCTTCCTGCCCAATCGAGCGCATCTCTTCATCGAAGCACGCCTGTATCTCATCGTTTTCGTGCCAGCTGATGAGGCATCCCGGTCCGCAGCCATCTGCGCCGTCCAGAAGCTCCTCGATCTCTGGGAATCTCTTGAGGAGCGCTCCCGCCCAGGGATGTTCAAATCCTCTTCCAAGGTCGTCCGACTCCAACAAGTGTTGGACTAGCTGGCGCGATGCCAGATCCCGCAACGACGAACTGATTTCCTGCAGAATTTTTCGAGCGTTGTTTTCGCTCAGAGAGGAAGACTGTGCCAGACACGGGGGAATCCGCTCTTTGACCTTTCGATAAACTGTCTCAGCTTCGCTGTCTTCATCGAGTCCGGAGAGCCAAAGTTCGCTGTGCTCGACCGCGTCTGAGTAGTCGTAAACCCGCATCCATTTCCAAAGATTGTGGACCAGGATCTTGTAGAAAGCGGCCGGAAGAAGCGGGTGTTCTCGCTCCAGATCGGCAAGAGCTGCACCGATTGGAATTGAGGCTGCCGCCTCGTACTCGCCGATCAGAAACAGCTTCTCGACTGAGCCATCCGAATCGACTTCCAGTTGGTTCCGTTCCGGCTCAGAGAGCGGATACAAGTAGTCGGCGATTCGCAACTCACCAGCCCAGACTCTCTTCGCCTCGTCTGCGCCGTTCGCCTTCGCAAAACGACGAAAGCCGCGCTCAATAAAGTCCACTGCGCTGCCCGACCAATCCTCGATTCGGCAGATTCCCAACCGAAGAAAACTCTTCCCCAGTTCCGCCGCCGGCTGCTCGTCCCACCGGCTGCAATAGCGCCAGCGAATCCCGGTGAGCCTCGGCACCGTTACAGTGACGGGCGATCCAATCAGACGAGCGGCGGAATGAGCACGCCCGCGGGGGGCAGGACGTGCCCCGACCTGGGTTCGTTGTCGTCGTGCCTGAGCCTGTCGAACAACTTTCCCACCAGTTCGCCGGCTTTGAAGGCTTCTGGGCATAGTCTGAGTTGCTCCTCGATCGGATCTTTCCGGCCATCCGAGTCGGCCATGAGAGCATCAAGCTCTCGCCTAACCCGTTCGCTTCGCGTACAGCCGAACAGGCACCCTGACATACGCTTAGCCACGATGCAGTTCTTGCACTTCTTCTTCAGCTTTGCAGCCATATCGGTTTCGAGTATCCTGATGGCGATTGAGACTGGTCTTTGCCCCCTAAGGCCGGTCAACGGACCAAGTCTCGGTCTGAGGGGGCGAGCCGCCTGTTCGCAGCCACAAGATGGCTCCGCTGAACGGCGGCTCGTTTTTCTGACAGCCAATGGATTCAGGGGGCTTCTAGCCCTTCGCGCCGACTGCACGCACAAAGCGATAGACCAGAGTTTCGTTTGTGATTTCTGGACCCTCGATAGCGGCAGTTGTCAGTTCTGGATATGCAGGCGAGTAAGCCTCGCGCACCTGCTCCAAGCTCATTTCAGGGTTCGGGTCGGCGAGCTTGATCCCGTTGTAGGAAAATTCTCGTAGCAAGCGGTGCTTTTCCATATTTCTTTCCTCATTTGCGAGCAGAGATCGCTCGAACCTCGGCCGCAGTGAAATAATGCTTGGAAATGATGCCCGGCACTTTCCCCCTTTTTTCGACTCAGGGCGCAGTTGGTCAGATTCGTCGTATTCAAACCATTACGGTCGTCTGGATGAGCGTCGAAGCTGCGGTGTCGCTGTGGGTGGCATGGACGGCACGCAGTCCGGCGCTGTTCGCTTTTGGCGGCGACAGCTTCATTGAACTGTTCTCGGCGGTTGTGGTGTTCTGGCGCTTCGCTGGAAAGGACCGCGAGTGGGCCGAGAGACGGGCAGCCATTGTTGCTGGTGTTCTGCTCTTTGCGCTGGCGGCATTCGTGGCTGGGACTTCCGTCCTCACTCTATCGGGTCGGAGCGAGCCCAAACCAACGAAGTTAGGAATTGCGGTTCTCGTTATGGCAGCCGTGTTCATGCCGTGGCTTGCCAAAAGGAAGCACCTCCTGGCAGCGACCACCGGCAGCGCTTCGCTCAAAGCAGATGCCACTGAATCCGCAACGTGTGGCTATCTCTCATTGATCGCCTTGGTGGGCTTGCTCATCAATGCGATCTGGCACATCTCATGGGCTGACCCGGTGGCTGCAGTCTGCCTGCTCCCCTTCATTGTGAGGGAGGGCGGGGAGGCAATTCGGGGCAAGCATGACTGTTGCTGATAAACGTAATCTCAATCGAACTGGTCAGCAGACTGCGCCACACGCGCCGCATCGTGCTTTAAGATCCTATCGTTCGCTTGCAGGCGCATCGCTGAACAGGTTCCCAGATAGCTGTCCGGACGGTGCGGGATCCGGGACGGTCGGCTCGGTCGGCGCCGGTGATGCCATGTTCTCTCCAGCTGGGACCGATTTGGCGGAACTGGTGGCCGTCTTTCCAGACGTGCTCTTCCGCGCCGCTTCTCTGGCTGCCTTCGCCGCAGCATCCATTTGTTCCTTCACGCTCTGGAGGGTGCTAGACAGCCCGAGATGCGCTCCGACGAATTCCATGAGTTGTGCGGGCAGTGCCTCGTCGAGTTCCGCAGGCGTCCCGCTAATGCTTAGAGGAGTGAAGAGTGCATCGTTCTGACCTGTGTCCGTGGACTTCACTCGTTGAGGAATGACGCTGATTCGGATCTCATCAGCGCCGACGCGAGAGAGCATTAGCAGCAATGTCCTGTGCGCGAGCAACGGCATCAATTCTTGAAACACATTCGCCCCCTTGGAAAATTCTTTTGAAAGCACACCAAGCGGCGGCTCGGCCGCTGCCGCCGTACCGCTAGAACGATTGGGAGAATCGGGCCTCGAGGAATTCACCTAGCCTGGCTGTCGCCCTGAATTGCGGAATCGGCTCGAGTTCCTTGAACGCAGAAGTGAACGCGTTCGAGAGACTCCAAATGGTCCGCGGCCGGAATTCCTCATACTTCGGCTCGAAATACAAGTCATGCACGGTGCGAGCAAGGTGCTTGGGAGCCTCGAGTCTGCCTTCCACAAACGCTTCGTAGATGACCACCTTAGCGGTGACGTCCGTCAGTTCGCTTCTCTGCCAGGTTTCAACTTGCCTTCGCATGGGCTCGAAGTTCCGTTGCATCCGGTCAACACCAACCGAAATGCAGTCGATCAACGAGAACGACTTCGAATGCTTGGCCAGCACCGGCGTAAAATCCCCGGCGAACGCCATGTTCGAGCACACGAACACGCGATAGCCACAGGTCATCGCCAAACGCATGCTTTTGTCGTGAGAATTGCGCAAACCGATGGAGAAGCGACATCCTGCCATTTCGGTCGCAAGATCGAGCACGCCGAACATCTTCATGCCGTCCGGCGATACAGCATATTCGTCGTGGACGACTCCGATGTGGCGAAACCCTAGAGTTTCCATCAATGCACTAATGATCTCGTGATGCGGGATCGGGCGGTGCGTTTCGGTCGCCGGTGGTGTAGGCACCAGCGCCAGTTCTTCGCGGCCAATCGTTCGGCCGCTATAGCCAATAAGTGTGCTAGTTTCCGACATACTTCTTTCCTCCTTGTTGATTTGAAACAAAATTCTTGAAGGCGAGAAAAACATGGTGGCGACGGCTGCCGCCGAATTTCTGCCGAGGGGTGTGCGATTTCAGGAGAGAGGACTTCCCTCACGGGTGAGTCCGCGAGGGCACACGCCATTCGGTTGCTTCAGGTCAACTGAAACCGAATAATGACGCTTGTTCCGGGACAGCCAGCCGTCCGCGGCGCCTCTTGCCGGACGACGATTGCGGCCGCTGTCCAAAGACGACGATAGACGCGGTGTCCATGGCGCCCTCAACGAGGCTTGCCGGTGCGGGCTGAGTATCCAGCAGACTGCCCGGCATCTCGATGGATGAGGCATCATTGTCGCGATGAGCAGACGTCGGGAATAGCTTTTGATGTTCTGAACTGAGAGCTCTCCAAACGGAGTCGGCACTATCGCCGATGCCGTTCCTCTCGACCAGTTCCCGCGCCATGGCCGAAAGCATGTCATCGTCTTCATCGATCGACTGCAATCCCTCGGCGGCAAACTTACCTTCCATCGTGAGTGCTACGAGGAGCTTTTTCCCCATGAGGCGCAAACACGATGTCTGCATCGTCCCTTCCGAGCAAAGAAATTTCACGCGCACCGGTCGGCGCTGGCCGATCCTCCAGGACCTGCGGCTGGCTTGCCGCAAGGTGTGCAGGGAGTATCCGGACTCGTAGAAAATGATGGTCGGGAAGTCGAGCAGATCGAGACCGGTCTCCACCAACTTGGGATGGCAAATCACTACTTGCACTCCGTCTTTGACTTGCCTGGCGTACCATGCTTCGCGCTTGGAGGTATCAACGCTCGCTCGCAAAACAGCTGCGTGGATTCCCTCGTTGCTCAGAATTAGTTGCAGCCGTGCTGTGACATCGTGCTTCTGTGTGTACACGGCAAAGACCTGGCACCGCCGTCCTTCTAACAATTCCTTCCTGATTTCCTCAATGAGTTTTCGTTCTTTCGAATAGATCCGGTCCTCGGGAAGGTCACGGGGTTCTGCAATCACGAATCGGACACTGCGTTTGAGTTCAGGATCGAACTCAGTGCCGTACAGTGTTCCAATCCCGTAGGGGTGATCGGGGTACAGCAGCAGAGTATTGAGCATCGTGCTTAGCACGGACCGATTGCCCCTGTGGGCTTTCAATGCCTTCCGCATGTCGTCTTCTAGCTCGTGATACGCCTCCCGCATGGGCGCGTCCATCGGAACGCTCAGATAGGTTTCCTCGTATGGCGGCAGTTCCCCAGAGATATCTTCCAAGAACACAAATGCGCACAGCTGCATGAGGAATTCGCCAAAAAGCAGCGGTGATGCTCCGGGCTTGCGCCGGACCGTGCTCGTGGTTTTCGCCTTGGAGCAGGCGTTGTTGGCGGGTTCGACCTTGGTGATGGTTTCGAGGACGCCATAATCCTGAATGAAGGAACTGCGGCCTGTCGTGCCCCACTCGTAGCCATGCTCTTTCATCCTTCTTGCTTCGAGACGGAAGAGGGTGTTGAAAAGATCGTCCGCATATCCACCCAGAAGCGTGCCAGTCAAACCAACGATTCGATCGGTGCAGGAAGCCAGCGTGCCAAGGGCATTGCCCTGAGCGGTATCTCCTGCCAGTTGGTGAATCTCGTCGCATATCGCGTAGTCAAACCATTCCGGCATGTAGCGCCCGATGAACTCGATCGGGGCCATGCGGCGGATCCTGTCCGCGTCCGCCTGCCAGAGTGGGCTGTGGAGTGGGCGGCAAGACTTCTCGCCTCTGGTTTCGATGGTCTCGGCAATCTTGACCTTCTCGAACTCACCTGCCGTTAATCGGCTGTCGTCGATGATCACCGGCTTGCCTGTGTCGGAATTCACCACGCAGCCAATGTACGGGCCGGAGCGTGGGACCCGGTAAGCATGGCGCCAGAAGTAACCGAGCTTCGCTCGTTCGCGACCCACAATAAATAAAGATGGTTTCCCGCAGAGCGACAGCCAGCGTTTACGGGAACTCAAGGAATCCTTGCGCAACCGAAGTTCACTCAACGTCGTGCGTAATCCTTCCCGAACGATGCGACCCTGCCATAACCGCACTTCGTTCACTCCGTGGGCTTTGTTCTCGTCGCCGCCATTTCGCAAATCATCGATCAGGAACACGCGTATTCCGGGCAATGTCAGAAACGCTTCCCGCGCCCACTTTTCGACCAGGTGGGGTGGAACCATCGCCAAGGCCGTAAACGGACTTCTTGGGCAGTGGACACGGATCGCTCCCAGCGAGATCAGTGTTTTGCCCGTGCCGCATTCAGCGACCACCATGGCGGTGCGCGCCTGCTGCCAACGCTTGGCGACTCCCATGATGGCGATGGTCTGTGCAGGGAAAGGCGTTCGTAGCAATCCTTCAATCCGAGGAGAAACTGCGTCGTCGAATTGGTGAAGCGCCGGATACTCCTCGAGAATGCGCTCTCCCAGAGGCCCAGCGTGACAGCGCATGTAGTCGTAGATCGTGGACAGTTCTGCCATGGAGTCCTCTGAAAGAAGTGGAGGGAAAGACAAAAACTAAGGAAGAACGAAGAGGAAGCGATTACACTTAGGCTCGGCGATCGGTCACGACAGTCAGATACGCTATCCGTGTTTCTACTTGCCGGTGTGCCCCTAGTCCACCCAGAATCGATACCAACCGCGGAGAGCAGTTCGTACACGCCGACTTGCACTACGACTTCTCGATACCACTCTGGCAGCAGGCTTATTCCCGGGCCACTCGCCTCAGCTCAGATCGTAGTCATACGGTTATGACTGAAGTCTTCTTGCAAAGACAGCGCGACCTGTCGATCCATCTCGGATCTAGCATCGTTGACCGAACCGTAGCTTTCTCTGAACACGATAGTCTGAGTCTGCCCGCTCGGGTCATCTTGATAGTCTCGATCCGTGACGAGAAGGACGAAAGGCCCGTCACCCTCGCCTATGATCGCGATGGTCCTATTGATAGCGATTGAGTTTCCGGAGGGCTTCAGCATGTAGACGGTGTGTGGGTTCGTCGACACGGCGTGAATCTTATCATGCTTCTAGTGATCGGCTGCCGGGGACAAAAACTGGAAAAATTGGGGGAACGTCCCGTCTTCCCCACGTTCCAACCGCCGAAGTTGGTTACTAAAGGACATGTACCGGCGTTACCACGTGCTAAGCACTTCCGTGCGGCTGAGCCTCATCTAATTTTGAAAGGAGACTCTATGGAACAGTTTTCAGGCAACCGAGGTCTCACCTGCGAGGCCATCATGTGGGTTGGTGATGGTGCGCAGCTAGTGCCGCACGATGAGCAACACGCTTTCCGGTATGAGGTGCGTAACCAACGTGGGAACGTCATCGGGTTCATCAACACCGACCGAGCCCGGCAACACCCTGACGTGAAGTGGGAACGCTCAGTGCTGCGCGACGGAAAGATTGAAGAGTTGGTTGGAAAGTACGCGACAGTGCAGGAAGCACTCGGAGCGTTCTAAGGGGGGCACCAATGTCGATGCGACGATACACAAGACGGCCTGTTGTCAGGCAGAATGATCCGGTGAGCCGCGGTGGGCACATGTCCTATGTACCGTGCCCTGAGTGTGGTGACGCCGTTGCGGGTAGGATTCCACAACCACCCGAAGAATTGAAACTTACGTGCGTACACTGCAAGCAAACATTCACTTTTGCAGCTAATGAGGTTCGGAATGGGCTGGTGTTCTGTAACCCCGAAACCAACAGGTGGAAGGCTCATACACTGGCGGACATGTTGGGTATCTGACCGGGTGTCGTCGGCCTCACTCAACGTGTGGCGGGTGGCCCAGACGTTGATTATCGCACGCCCAAATCGTATCGGGGACAAAGCGTGTGAGTTTGGCGGGGATTCCGAATTTCACCAACTCGTTCAATCTGCGCTGTATCATGTGCCGTAGTTGTTCGTTTCGGGGCTGACCGGGCTTGTGGCTATATTTGCGCGCCGAGTGCTAAAGCGTTACTTGGATGAAAACGCCTCCTTCGTGTCGGCGGAAAAGCTGAACGATTGGGTCCAGCGTCTGAACGACATTTCCGATACGTACGCATCGACCGAATGGGAGATCGTCCTTACAAATCGATTCGCGAAACTTGGTACAGTTGAGCATGAACGCCAGGAGCGTGCGTGGATCGACCTCGTCTTCAACTCAAACGACAGCTCGATCAACTTCGCAGCGGACATCGTCACGGTCTCCGACTACGCGCGGCACAAAAGCAATCCGGTTGAGGCACTTTGGGAGGAATTGCGGAGGCGCGTGCGCTATGTCGCGACGGGCGGCTTCGCTCTTCGAATCGGGGAGAAACGACAGCACTCGCATCCCGGAAGCGGCAACAAGAGGCAGTTGCTGCTGCCCACGGTTGCGGACTTCGGGCGATTGATCTTTAACGATGATTTCCGAAAATTTCTTCAAGCTATCAAGCTCGCGCCAGCGAGCGGCTCCCACTACCATGCCACCTCGCCCGGAGTCGATGTTCTCATTACTTACATTCCTGGACAGTTTGGCGTGTTCCAGGGCGCATACGGGAGCTACACCGACACCACAGTAGTCGACGATAACCCGCTCTTTAACGCTCTTGAAAAGAAGGCTAGAGGAAAACAGCTTAAGAGGTGCAACTTTTCTGGCCCTAAGGGCCTACTCGTCTGTGACGGTGGGTGCAGGATGCTCGACGAGCCGCTGTCTCACAACCAAACCTATAGCGTCGAGCAGGTTGTGCGACAATTTTTCAGGAAGCATAAGTCCGTCGATTTCATAAGCACCATTGCGATCAAGTCGGACTTTCCACCTTGGGGCGGTCCTTCGTACCGGTACGTGAATCGGGTCTTTGTGGCGCCGGGGCGGAAACTTGCCGAAGAGAGGCTGCGTGGTGTGTTGGCCGAGGTCGTTCGCTCACTGCCGATCCTCCAGATGACACCAGAGAACGCAGTCCGGCGGTCGAAATTCACGAAGTCTACGGGACGGTATTTACCGCATCGAGGAGGATGGGAGATTTCAGGAATGAAAGCTCGAATTTCGGCAAGGTCATTGCTGGAGCTGATGGCGGGTAGGCTCGACCAGAAGCAGTTCGCGAAAGACCACGAAATTGGCGGCGCGAACTTCTTTGAGCATAAGCTCAAAGGTGGCGAACTGATTACAAGTGCGTGCGTGGAACAACGGCCCGATGAGGACGATGATTGGATAACTTTCGAATTTGGGCCTCCCGACGTCGCAACGGCGGCCTTTGAAAGTCCGGCTTCAAAGACAGACAAGACGAAATGCTAGTCCCCTACTCTGGGATCCGGATTGGGGCTGGCTCAACACGCGCTTGTGTCCAGTAACCGGAGAGTCACTCTGCGGTGTCCACAACCCACAAGCTAAGAATTACTCGGCGGGCACGAAGATGTCTTCGAGCCTCAGGCCCGGCCACCGGACCGAACCAGTTTCGGCCGGAAGATTGATGGCTGCACTTTCGACTCCCCAGCTAAGCCAGTCGAGAAACTGTTCTTTTTGGCCTTTCACAATCGCTGGCTGACATCCGATGCCGAGCGCGGGCATGATCGCCCGATGCGTTTCGAGTTCGCCCGCAAACCAGTCAGCCCAGTCCGGCGTTCCGGGGATCCCAT
>Ga0335073_10005816_pt1 | contig 17312 bp, 13 predicted proteins | sample Lox_Sample_22_FD_207093 | JGI IMG/M metagenome (GOLD analysis project Ga0335073, IMG submission 207093) | Soil microbial communities from Loxahatchee National Wildlife Refuge, Florida, United States - Lox_Sample_2.2 | ecosystem: Environmental > Terrestrial > Soil > Wetlands | place: USA...
ATCGACAGACTCACACACATCCTGGACAGCCAGCGAACCGAGCTTGAGCGAACACTTGAGCGAGCAAGGGACTTCGCGCACCAGCTGGCGGCCGCGCGGAAGCGACCAAGGAGGGTGCTATGGGATCTGCTAAGATATCGCCTCTTTAGCATACTCTCCACCAAATCACCTCCTCTGTCAGCAAGAACGGCCGCGCGCCTCGCCAAAAGCGCTGAAAAACGTGATCCGATGCGTTCGGTCCGAAGTGCTTCCGAGATGCCTTCGGTCCGAAATGCTTCCGAATCGACGGTAAGCGAGGAACCGCTTCGAACCCAACGAAAGTCGCTCGTGACGCTCGACGGAGGCAAAAGGACGGTCCTTATTGTCAGTCACGAAATGTCAAGGACTGGCGCTCCCATACTGGCGCTGAATCTCATTCAGCGCCTTTCGCCGCGGTACAATGTCATCAGCCTAACCCTTGGACGCGGGGACCTTGCGGATGACTTCCGCAACGCAAGCGCCTTGCTATACGAAGCTGACCGGATCCACATGACAGATCGAGAATTGCGGAGTGTCGTCAAGGACATTACAGCCAAGCATTCACTGTCGTTCGCAATTGTGAACAGTGTCGAGTCGCGGATGGTGCTAAAAGCGTTGAGAGACGACGGCGTTCCAACAGTTTCGTTGATCCACGAGTTTTCATCTTACGTTCGACCGCCTTCGGCACTTCGCGACATCGTTACTCTGTCGACCGAAACAGTGTTTTCAACGAAACTAACGCTTGAGAACGCCGTGGCGGATCTCTCGCTCTCCTATCCATGCGCCTCGGTCCACGTGGCGCCTCAGGGGAAATGTACCGTTCCGGCTAGCCCGCGCATTCCTTCGGACGCCTCGGGCGAGAAAGAGTGGCTGAGCAAAAACCTGCGTCCGAAGGGAGAGAAAAAGAAATTCCTTGTGATCGGCGTTGGCAGCATCGAGCTACGAAAGGGCGTTGACTTATTCATAGAATGCGCCACCGCTGTCGCCGCCCAGCCGAACGGAGATAGATTCCAGTTCGTGTGGATCGGGAACGGATTTGATCCGGAACGTGACGCCGCCTACTCGGTATTTCTTGCAGACCAGATAAAGCGTGCGGGAATCGAGTTACAGTTGAAAATTCTGCGCTCGACGAGCGAAATTGAACTGGCCTACCAAACTGCTGACCTCCTGCTCCTTTCCTCTCGTCTGGACCCGCTCCCTAATGTGGCAATCGACGCCCTGTCGATAGGACTGCCAGTGGTATGTTTCGAGAAGACGACCGGCATCGCGGATTTTCTATCGGAGATCGGCCTAGGGGAACATTGCGTCGCGAAATATCTCGATACGAATGATCTTGCCCGGAAAGTTGGCGCTTTGGCGGACTCGGACAGCCTGCGCGTCGAGGTGTCACGCCGATCTCGCACGGCCGCTGAGTCCGCATTCGACATGACCGCCTACGTATCAAAAATTGAGGCGATCGCCCTCCAGGCAGTCGGTAACGAAGAGCGCGTCAAAGAAGATGTTGGAGCAATCGTCGCTTCTGGGAAGTTCCGTGGCGATTTCTTCAAGCACCCAGCAATTGAACCGGTTCCCGAGGAGCAGTTTGTCGAGGCCTATGTTCGCAGCATGGCTCTGGGGCTTGGGGTTCGAAAGCCAATGCCTGGGTTTCATCCATTGATCTATTCATTATCGCAAAAAACGGATGCGAGTGACAAGAGCGATCCGTTCGTAGATTTTTTACGAAATGGGCTCCCGGAAGGTCCGTGGCGTCAGGAAGTCATCCAAAACGATGCTGATCAGAATAAACTAGTCAGCTCTGACCTGAGCACCGCGCTACACATACACGTGTTCTACCCTGATCAGCTCACAGATATAGTCGAACGATTAAATGTCAACGTTTCGAAGCCGGACCTCTTTTTGAGCGTCAGCTCACGAGAAGCGGCGTCGCGAGCCCGAGCAGCGCTCTCAAGATACGGCGGCCGTATTGTACAGGTGGAGGTTACACCCAATCGAGGACGCGACATTGGCCCGCTGCTGACACAGTTCGGTCGGGTGCTCTGCAACTCCTACGATGTGATCGGTCACCTCCACACTAAGAGCAGTGCGCGATTCGTAGGGCCGTCAGTCGTGGAGCCTTGGAAGACTTTCCTTCTGGAAAACTTACTCGGCGGCGAGCATGGCGGAACAATGCTTGACTCAATTTTGTCCTCGATGGCGTCTAATCCCGGCGTCGGTATAGTATTTCCGGATGACCCTAACGTTCTCTCATGGACTGGCAACCGCGCGTACGCAGAGAAACTCGGCAGCCGAATGGGCTGCGGAAAGTTGCCGGAGCATTTCAATTTTCCTGTCGGCTCCATGTTTTGGGTGCGATCCTCCGTCCTCTTGAAATTCGTCGAGTTGGACCTTCAGTGGGCTGATTATCCTTCGGAACCGCTGCCCCTTGACGGCACGATGCTTCACGCGATAGAGCGGCTTTTGGGCATCGTCCCTACGGCTATGGGCATGGCCTGCGCAGTGACGAACGTACGCGGCGTAACGCGCTAAACCGACGAGCGGACTGTGAATAATGAAAGTGCTCGTCATTGGCGGCAACGGCTTCATTGGGTCACACATCGTCGACAAGCTATTGGCGCACGGGCATTCCGTCCGCGTGTTTGACCGTCAGCCGGAACGGTTTCGCGCTCCGCTGCAAGATGTACACTACTGCTTCGGTGATTTCGGGGACAAGATGGCGCTCGTCGAAGCCCTAACTGGCGTCGATGCGGTCTTCCACCTCCTCAGCACGACGCTTCCGGGAACGGCTGACCTCGATCCAAGGAGCGACGTCCAGGACAATCTCATTGGCACCATCAACCTGCTCGAAGCGATGCGCGGGGTCGGTCTCCGAAGGATTCTGTTCGTGTCGTCCGGCGGAACGGTCTACGGAATACCGGAGACAGTTCCCATTCCCGAGACGCATCCTTTGCGCCCCATCGGTTCTTATGGAATCGTCAAGGCCTCTATCGAACACTATCTGGAGATGTACCGTAGAACGCGAGGCTTCTCGCCAATCATTGTGCGCGCTTCGAATCCTTTTGGGCCCCGGCAGGCGCATTCCGGCGTCCAGGGTGTCATTTCGACATTCCTCCGGCGGATATTGGCTGGAGAACCTATCGAAATCTGGGGCGACGGAAACGTCGTTAGGGATTACTTCGAAGTTAGCGATCTTGCGGAGCTCTGCGTTCGCGCCGGAACCAGCAGCAGGGAAGGCGCATACAACGCAGGCAGCGGGTATGGATTGTCGGTCAACGAGATCATTGGGGCCATTCGCGCGGCGACAGATTCACGTTTCGAAATCGTCTATAAACCGGGACGTCTCGTCGACGTGCCCCGGTCGGTGTTGGACTGTTCTCGTGCCAAGAGCGACTTCGGATGGGAATGCAAGATCGGATTTGACGTCGGACTTCGCGACACTTGGAACTGGCTGAATACGCAGGCTCGACCCGCTTCTGACGCAACCCCCGCTAACCCTCCTTAAAGAGGTTCTCGACACAAATTTTGACCCGGTGAGGGATTTGTAGCTGTTCCTGTCGCGACGGTCATGGCCTCGCGCTCTTCAGGCTTGGGCAAGGCCGGGCCCACATCCTGACAACTCGTCCGTTTGGCATCGACCACTCATCGACCCGAGCGAATCCTATTGCTTTCGCAGCTTGCTCCAACAAAGACGTGTTGACGAGCGGCGGAAACTCGGCTTGGTCGCCGGCGGCGGTGAGCAACGTGCAGGCTCGCGCGGCCTGACCACCAGGCAAGAGCCAGGCCTTGTATTGGTCGAGGCCGTCGCCGATCGCCAGAGGTTCAATCTGCATCATTTCCAAATCCGCCCAACTGCCCAGATATTTGGCAAGGCGTATCGTATTAACGTTGTAGACCACGGACCGAAAGCCCATCGCGGCCGGCATCTCGCCCAACCTCTCGGCCGTTCTGGTGTTCAGGAGTTTCCAAGCCTCCACCTGATCGGCCGGCAGCAGGCGCCCGGGTTTGGCGGTGTTGATGCCGTATGCGGCCTCGTAACGTTCCTGGGTGCCGCTGCCGTCGCTGACCACGAAAGAGCGCCACGGAGTGTCGATTTCATGGTGCGCGGCTAACGACCAACGCAAGTCCGCGAATGGCAGGAATGCCACCAGCGCAATCGCCGCTACGGCCAAGTTCAGCCAGCCGCTGGCTCGACCCGCTACCCCATAGAGCATGGCGGCGGCGGCCACATAGACCGCGGGAAGCACGGGCGCGAGGAACGCCGAGCCCTCATTTTGCGTCGAAGAGAGCATCATGATGCACAGCAGGCTAAATACGACCAACGGTGTGACCGGTGACCGCAGCGTCGGCGCAATGCGCCTGGCGCTAACAGCTTGGACCAGGAGTACGATCCCGGCGACCAGCCCGACGCCTATGATAAGGGCATGTGGCAGATAAATCTCATCGGCCGTTCTATCGATCCGCTCTTGAAGGCGGCCGAGCCACGTTATTTTGGAGCCATATTCAACAGCTCGACTGCCGTAGCCGAATTCAAAAAGATACCACCATACGAACGGGCCGCTTTTCCACAGCCATATGAGTGAGGTCAGGACGGCAACCACGCCGGCGACTGCAAGCCTGCCGATTCGCACCCAACGGTCGGGTTCAAAGGCTACGTAGGCCACAGCAGCCGCGCCGACGCAAGGTATGAATGCGAGAGCCATTGAGCGGGCCAAGGGCATTAGGCCGACAAAAACGCCGAGGGCGATCACCCAACCCCAATGCTGGGCTCGCTTGGATTTGAATAGCGATAGAAGCGCAAGCGTGGTGATCGCCGTGGCTGGTATCGAGAAGTGGAAACTGCGGCTGAACATGAGGATCAACGGAGTCGTCGCGAGCAGCGCGGCGGACGCCAATCCAACGCTTCGCCCGGCGACCTGCTTGCCCAGGAGATAAGTCGCGATCACCGCGATAGCGCCGAACATTACTGGTACAAGGAAGCCGTACACTGGTTCGGGCCCGAAGACGACGAATATCAGCGAAGCGACGGCGGGCGCCATCGGTGAGACCGGGCTCGGCCAAAAGATAGTTGAAATCCACGCGCGGAAACCGCTTTCGCGAAATGCGTGGTATTCCCGGAAAGCCGCAAGTAAGTAACCGGCCTCGTCGATGTCGATCAACCCATGATGATATAAGAATATCCAACGCACCTGGATGATCAGATACGCGAGCATGGCGACGCCAGCGGCGACGTAAACGGGAACCGAGACTAACTTATTCTCGTACAAAATAAGCTTTCCTCATCACGATCGGATAACCGACGGCTTGACTGATAGACGTTTGTCGCCGTTTGCGGTGACGCCAATCGCTCCGAACAGCAGCATATCTTCATCCATTTGAATGCGCCCGATGTGGGTCGCTGGAACGCTGGAAGATCCGATATACTTAATGGTGCCGCGGCATTGTAGATCCGGTTAGGTTGGCTAGAAACGAGCCTAAAATACTACAGCCGTTCTCCGCGGCTTTCTGCGAACTGAGGATCGTGCAATACGACGCCTGTGAGAAGCTGCCTCTCGTCGTTGCTTGGCAGCCGCGATGGCGAGAGAGCGGCCAAATACCAACGAGCTGCCGGGTGATACCACGGTATCGAAATTCCAGAGAGGCCAGCTTCGGCGAAAAATTCTGATATTTGTTCATCACTATAGGACACGCACAATGGATAATGCCAGCCATCTTTAGGTAAAGAAGCATTTTGCTCAGTTGATTGGACCACTGAAATAAGTATAAGTCCATCATCATCAAGCGCATCTCTCGCGCTTGCAATAAATCTGCGGAAGAAATCTGGCCCACAATGCGTCACAATCGACTGAGCAATAATATAAGTGAATTTTACACCAAAAATTCCGCAGTCAAAGTCATTGTTATACGAAAATTGTGGTCTCTTTATCTCTAAAATATCGCCTCCTGTTTCGTGTGTAATCGCGTCTTCGATGAGCCATCGGTTGGGGTCAATCCCAAAGTAGCAATTCTTGAGAAGGAAAGGGATCAACAATCTGCCAAGCCGCAATGAGCCGCAGCCAAAGTCCAAGATGCAATGGTGCTCGCGTAGCCCATTGGCGAATAGAAGACTGAATTGTGTAGCGCTCATAAAATCGAAGCGATCCGGCGGTCCGACATACGCTCGGTAATGATCGGCGCCACCTGGCAGGGATCTAGCTTCGTCGATCGATAAAGTTCGGAGGCTTCTGTTTGACTTGCTGATGGCGTCGTCTTGTCGTATGAAGGCCGCGATGTGTTGACCTCTTGGGTGGTTCCAGCCCCCGATATAGCGCGGCGTCCATAGCCTTTGCGATGCTGCGTATTTTAGATCCTCGAATCGATAGTGATACGGGTCCTGCGAACCGTGAGTTATGATGCCACCAGGGTCATGGCGAAACGGTTCACTGCACAGAATGTCGTCGGGGATTTCGAAGAACGTAGCGTAAAGTGCGCCGCCAACTTTTACCTTGCGGACAATTCGCTCGAAACACTTTCTGATCGTGTTCAGACTCATATGTGTAAATACGGATTGCGCCAATGCGAAGTCGAATGCCCCGTCGGGAACCGGCGGTTCAAAATCGCCCGTACAAATCAGATTTTCGCGGGGCATGCGTTCTTTTAGACCGCGAGACGCCAGCTCAATCTCGTATCCCGCGTCAAGTAGGCTACCATTAGGGTCGATTCCAATATAGTTTCCCGCGTTGAGATAGCGGATAAAATGTATTCCGCCGCGTAGGGAACCGCATCCAATATCCAGCAGCTTATGACGCGGTTTGAGACCCTCACGAATCATAAAGTCAAATTGTAAATGACCTAGTTCGTCCCACATGCCTCCGATAACATCCCGATGCTCGCCGCGGCTCACCGCTACACGGATACCGTCGACATCATCATAAGCGCTTTCCATCTTAGTCTCCTGGCACGCAACCACGGCGGAAAATCGTGATCAACCCTAACACGCCGAACTTGTGAAGTGGCCCGCGCAGCGGAACCGCTTTTGCGGCGGTTAATGAAAACGGCTCCTGGTGGTCAAGCTGCCAGGAGTTTTATCTCGGGCAGTCGCGGAGCGGCCTGCCCGCCGGATCTTCGTTGGCTCGGCCGATTGCGGATCATGTCTTCGAGCATGGTTTGATCTCCAGTTGCTCAGGCTTCATTTGACCGCCTCCGGGAAAACGAATGCGCCGTCCTCTTCAGCAACCCTGGCTGGGCTGTCGTGTAAAAAGGCACGCTCTAATTACAGTACCCGTCGTTCCGAACTTCCTGGGGAGTTGAGCATGGGATCGCCGCCAAAGGTCAAGCGCCATCCGTAACGGATCGACGTTCATCCCGAGGTCGTCCTTGCCTGCGATCTACTACGGTGACGAGGGGATAGAGTCGCCGCCCATCTGGCGCAGGTCGCGGTCTCTGCGATCGAGCACGCTGGCCATTCCGACGACGACAACCACTCCCCGACGTATGGGCAAGCGTGGTGGTGAGGTGGATCAATCCGGCCTCGTTGTCTATCGCCGTGATCGGCACGGTCGCAACCTCATGGCCGCTGATCCGCTTTGCGCACGATGTCGGGGCCGCTCGGAAGCAGCGCATACCCAAACATCGATCTTGATCGCGCAGGTTCGATGCGTGAATGGTCGCGACCAGCGCCTTCTCCCGATTGGTAGTTCACCTTGGGCCTTGGCGAGCGCCGCGGGAATCGCCCAGATGGTTTGGTTCGAGCGCTGCATTGCTCCGGTCGGCCAGGCGAGCAGGAGGCGGACGTTGTGGCCGCCGCCGACGAGGATGGTTAATGCCGTCGTCGCGTGCGCGCGCCATCCCCAGTTAAAGCGTCAAGCTTCGGGTCGGCGGTCGACGTCGAGGGCGGTTAGCTTCCATCTTCTCGCTAATGAGGGTCTCGCTGTCTTCGCCACCTCGATCCAAGACGACCTCTCTTCGGCGCACGCGCTACCCGCGCCTGCTTAATCGAAATCCAAGTCGCTTTCGGGCACGTCAACCTATCGCCGACAAGTAGTCGACCAGGCTTCTCCCGTGACCCGACGATCTGTGGTCCGCCACAGTTTACTCAATGTTGACCAGAGCCGTGTTTCAATCGCGCGGCGCAAAACGCAGGCGTGACAGGGATGAGTGCGAGAGGTCTCTATCGGACAAAAATGCCGGAGGGCGGCGCAGAATACGCTCGTGTCATCTACGGCATCGCGTCCCCACCCGGGGAGATTCCTAGACCGTTATATGAGGCAAGAGAGTGCGAGCCGCCGTTCGACACTTTGCCCACCAAGGAGGAGCACGAAGCGGTACGGGAAAGCAAGTCCGACGAAGCCGATAATGGCGACGTGGCCACCGTTTCGCTCAGTGCCGAGGCCTATGCCGCGGTTGCGGACCGCGCACCCGATCCATCTGAGGAGGACGGTGTCGGCGGATATCGGATCTCGCTTCCTCGCTCACTACTCAGCCGGCTGTTGCGGTTACGGGGGCCGGACGACAAGAGCTTCAGCGACGTGATCCTGCGGCTGGCAAGGTAAAGCCTCGGGCGATTCGCCCCCCCGAAATGAGGGTTTCCGCGGCTTACTCCGCGGAATTACAGTGTTTGGATAGCCGACTAACGGCGACCGTTCCCCAGGGGCTTGCTTGCCAGCACACGGTACGTCGAAAAATGATATTAAAGCTGTAACTCCGATGCGACACCGTGGCATTGGTTACTTTGGCGAAACGAACCCAATGGAGGAAGAGAACCTCGGTTGAGGATTGTGACCTCATACATCATTGCGGTTGTCTCGCTCGCTGCGGGCACAGCGGAGCCGCAGTCGCTTCGCGCGCCGGCCAACACTCTTCAGGAGCTCTTCTCTCAACTCGACAATTGCTTGGTTGTGCCGAACGGCGCCGTCGGTTCTGAGCTCACCGTCGTCTTCAGCCTGCGTCGGGACGGATCCTTGCTCGGCAGGCCGCGAATATCCTTCGCAAAGCTTCAGGGCTCCGCCACCGAACAGCGGGCGTTTGCTGAGGGCGTCGCCTCTGCTTTCAACAAGTGCCTGCCAGCGTCAATAACGGACGGTCTGGGAGGCGCGATAGCGGGGCGGCCGCTTACAATGCGCTTCGTGGTCCGGCCGCCCGAAGCCGCTACGCACAGGGGTGTCTGGTCGAAGGCGTAATCACCCACGTCGCCCCACGCCAATTGCCCTCGGCGGATATCCGAGCCGATCCCGGGATCGCGCTCTCCACGGCCCAGCGCGCGCCTGCTGAGAGCTCTCATGAAGCTCAGCCGTGCGCGAGCGCAGGAAGAGCTGCAGCGACGTCGTCCTGCGGCTGACGTAGTGTGGTGGACGACCAGCGTTGTTGCCCGCAGCAATCGAATCACCTAACGCTGTGATGCTCGACTGTTGGGCTCCAGTTTCGGTCGGGTCGGCCGTCCGGTCTGCGACCAAGCTGGACGGCCATTTTTCGTACGCCTCCGAGAGGCGCCGCCTTGTGAATTGGCGAGATCTGCGTAGGACCTGTGGCAAGCACGAGTCTAGCCACATGACGATGGATCGTATCGAGGTCATCACGTCGGTTGAGCGTCGCCGGCGCTGGAACAGAGCGGAAAAGGCGCGGCTTGTCGCGGCGATGGAGGAGCCTGGCGCGGTCGTGACGGAGATCGCGCGCGGAGCGGAGGTCAACGCGAGCCTTCTGTATTGTTGGCGCCGGGAGCTGAGGGGTGCGCGGCACAAGACACCGATGTTCGTGCCTGTGCGGATAGCGCGCGAGGCGAGCGACGAGAGCCCGGCGAGCGCGCCTGGCACGCCGTCGTCGCCGTCATCGCAGCCGCAGCCGCCGCCGGCGCCGCGGTCCTCAATTACGATCGCGTTCGGCGTTGAGATTCGCATGACGATCGAGGGGTCGACATTGCCGAGGGTTATCGGCGCACTGACGGCGTCGGATCGCTTTCGATGATCGCGTTTCCGAGCGGGGCGCGGGTGTGGCTGGCGACTGGCCACACGGACATGCGCAAGGGCTTCGGCTCTCTGGCGCTGATGGTTCAGGAGGGGTTCAAGCGCGATCCACACGCCGGCGATTTGTGGGTCTTCCGGGGTCGCAGGGGAGACCTGATCAAGTTGATTTGGCATGACGGCGACGGCGCATGTCTGTTTGTGAAGCGGCTCGAGCGCGGACGTTTTTTGTGGCCCTCTGTCGCGGATGGCGTGGTGACGATTTCGGCCGCGCAGCTCTCCTATCTGTTGTCCGGCATCGACTGGCGGATGCCGCAAAAAACCTGGCGTCCGACGGCAGCCGGATGACTGCGGCCAATTGACTCAGGGCCCAAGTATGCAGCGACTTTTGCCGACGAATCTGCTCTCGTCGTCGTCGTGGCGAGCCCTTTCGAACATCCTGCTGACGGCCTGCCGGACACGCTTCCGAGCGATCTGGCGAGCGCGCACGCGATGATCCTCGCCCAGCGCGAGATGCTGGCCGAAAGCAAGGCGGCGCTGACCGAGGCGCGGAACGATGCGAAGGTCCGCGCCCTGGAGATCGAGCGGCTGAAGCTGCAACTGGCCAAGGCGCGCCGCGAGACCTACGGTCAATCGTCGGAGCGCGGCAAGCTCCTCGTCGAGCAGCTCGAACTGGCGATCGCGGACCTTGAAGAGACGCAAGCCGAGGAGGAGACCAAGGCCGAGATCTCGGCGCCCGAGTCCGTCAAGGCGCCGCGGCGGCGAACGCAACGCGGACCCCGCAAGCTGCCGGAGAACCTGCCAGTCGAGCGTGCCGTCGAGCCCGCGCCCTGCGTTTGCGGCAAGTGCGGCGGCGATCGGCTGCGCAAGCTCGGCGAGGTGGTGTCGAAGACGCTCGAATGCGAGCCGCGGCGCTGGAAGATCATCGAACGGGTGCGCGAGAAGTTCGCCTGCCGGGACTGCGAGGCGATCAGCGAGCCGCCGGCGCCGTCGCATCCGATCCCGCGCGGCTTCGCCGGCCCGAGCCTGCTCGCCATGATCCTGGTCGGCAAGTTCTGCGACCATCTGCCGCTGAACCGGCAGAGCGCCGCTTTCGCCCGCGAAGGGGTCGAGATCGAAGTCTCGACGCTCGCCGACTGGGGTGGCGCGTGCGCCGCCGCCCTCGAACCCATCCTCACCGAGCTTCGCGGCCATGTGCTCACCGCCGAGCGCCTGCATGTCGACGACACGACCGTGAAGGTGCTCGCCAAGATCAAGACCCGAACCGGCAGGCTTTGGGTCTACGTGCGCGACGACCGGCCCTTCACCGGTCAGGGACCGCCGGCGGCGCTGTACGACTATTCGCCGACACGCCACGGCGAGTATCCGCGAAAAGTTCTTGCCGCATGGTCGGGCGTCATGCAGGCCGACGCGTTCTCAGGCTACAACGCCCTTTACGAAAAGGGTCGCGAGCCCGCGCCGGTCATCGAGGCCGCGTGGGCGCACGGGAGGCGCGACTTCTTCGACTTCGCCAAGCTCGCCAAGGCGCCGATCGCAGTCGAGATCGTGCGTCGCATCGACGAACTGTTCGCCGTCGAGCGCGAGATCAACGGCGAGCCGGCCGAGGTGCGGCGCGCGGTCCGGCAGGAGCGCTCGAAGCCGCTCGTCGCGGCGCTCGAGTCCTATATGCGCGAGCAGTTCGAACGACTGTCGCCGAAGAACGATCTCGCCAAGGCGTTCCACTACATGCTGACCCGGTGGCCGTCGTTCACCCGCTTCCTCGATGACGGGAGAATCTGCCTCAGCAACAATGCGGCCGAGCGCGCGTTGAGCTGCGTGGCTGTCGGGCGACGAAATTGGACCTTCGCAGGCTCCGACGCGGGGGGCCGCCGCGCCGCAGCCGTCTATTCGCTGATCGCGACCTGCAAATTGAACGACGTCGATCCCCGCGCGTGGTTCGCCGACGTCCTCGCCAGGCTGCCCGATCATCCCGCCCATCGCGTCAGCGAACTCATGCCATGGGCATGGAACGCTCGGCAAGAAGCCGCGGCAAGCGCCACCACCGCCCTCGCCGCGTAGCCGACGGGTCCCTCCCTCGACAAAGAGCGGCGGCCGCGCAACCCCCCGGGCGCGTGCCGGAGGCGTACCATTTTTCTGCCGCCATGGCGTCCGATCGCGCAAACTCATCGACCAGTACTGCGGTTTAAGGGCGTTTTTTAGCGTCCGGTCTGATCGTATTGTCGCCGGCCTTCTTGACGGTGTTCAATTCGACGACTTTCTCTTCGAGGAGACGCAGGCTCCAACGTCCGAACCCCTGCGGAGCGGGCGAGCAAGCCAAAGCGATCAGTTTCGCCTCTGCCGCCCGTCGAATGTCCGCGGCCGGGCAGAGTTGGGGTTGTGCTTGCGGCTCAGCGTCGCCTCGAACCCCTCCTCGACCAGCAGCTGACGCGTCCGGGCGACGTTGTTGACGCTAGTGTCCAGCGCTGCCGAGATGACGCTGTCACTCTCGCCTTCGCCCGCCTCCGAAACGTCGGCCTTCAGCAGGATGCGCGCCCTCGTCACCAGTTGCGCCGAACTTTTGCCAGCGCGAATTGTGAGCTACACGAACATCGCCGCTCTCGCCGCGGCTGAGATCAGAAAAACACCGCCAATTCAACGACGCTGGCGACTGGAGCCCCACGGCCTCTCAATTACACCTCCGTTCCCGCCGCCGCCAGTTGTTTCAACGAAATACACTCAGGCCGCAATCCCCAATATCGGGAAAGCCACCCGCTGGCGAGGTTGGCTGGGATGATCGACTGGCGATTCCCCGAGGAGCAGTTCGGCGCGGCCTATTCCGACAAGCCCGGACAGCCGCCGGCGCCAACGAGGCTCATGGCGAAGCTGTCGATCATCAAGTACACGCACGATCTGTCCGACCGATGATCGTTGTGCGCGCTCCCTTGGGAACCCGTACTTCCAGCTCTTCTGCGGCGAAGAGTTCTTGTGTCACAAGCTACCGTTCGACCGGTCGTCGCTGACGGTCTGGCGCCAAAGTACGGGCGATGAGAAGCTCTACTGGAAGAGCTTCATCGCATTGATCAGGGTACCGTAGATCCCCCAGAGGAGAGGTATCCCGACAAAGCCCCATGCGAGCGCCAATTCCAGCGGCGTCGTACCGCCATTCTCATTGTCTGATCTCATCTTCCCCTCGTCTGGAGCCTCGTCGCGCAGCGCCTCGACTTGAGCGGCGGGTGCGTACTTCGCGCTCGAATCCGCCTCGACCTCTTGGCGCGCGCCGCGTTCCTGCCTGGCCGACTGGAGGGCCCCTTCCGCAAACGCGCGCCCCACGGATTCAGCCTCGAACTGCTGTTGGAGTTTGGCGATCTTCTCCTCAAACAGCCCCCGCTCGCGGAGCGCGTCCTTCTGCTGCTCCGCGAACCTGGCTTCGAGCGTCTCGATCTTCTGTTCAGCGCGCTGAAATGCAACGTCCCTGTCCTCGAGCGCTTTTGTAAGAGCCGTGGAGCGTTCGGAGGTGGCGATGCGCGCCGCCTCAGCATCCGCATGCATCCCGCGCAGCGCGCTCAACTCCTTTTTGAGATCCGCCAAGACTGACTCTTTGGATTGCGCCGCAAGCGAGCTTTCGAGCGCCCGCTGCTCGAACTCCCGACTCGCCGCCTCGCGATCGCGCAACTCCGCACGCGCCTCCGCAAGGAGCCGCTCGGCCGCTTCCGAACGCGCGCCCATGATGCTGAGTTCTTCCGTCAGCTTAGCGACGCTAATCCGGTGTGCCTCTTCAGCGTCGAGGAGGGAGGCTTTCAGTTTCGCGTGACTCGTCTTTTGCTGGCTCATTGCGACCTCAAAATCCTCAAGACCCCGGTTTGCGTCGTCGCGCCCGCTCCTCAGTTCGTCAAGTTGGCGTTTGAGCTTCGATTCGTTCGCGATGAACTCATCGTTGCGCGTCTTGAGGGAACGATTCTCTTGCGTCAACAGATCGTGCTGGTCGTGCAAACTTGCAAGGAGCTGCTCGACCTCCTGAAGGCGCTTTTCCTTGGCGGCGGATTCCGCGCGCAACGCAGGAAGCTGCTCGCTCGCCACTTGCAGGCTGAGCCGATTATCCTCGAACTCACGCTCGATCTCCTTCAGCTTAGCGGTGCGCTCGGCGAGCGTGGCGCGCGCCTCCGAGGAGGCCGCCTCCGCAGTTGTGATAGCGCGTTCGAGATCGTCGATCCGCGCAGTTAGGTCGTCCTGCTTGATGATCAATGCGCTTCGCTCGAGCGCCAGCGCGGCGTAGTCGCTCTTTACGCGCTCATGCTCGATGGTCAGGGCTTCGAGCTTTCTTTCGGCCTCTACATGAGCGATTTTCGTGCGCTCGATTTCCGCCAAGGTCTGATCGATAGGGATCAGGGTTTCGTGAAACCGCGCTCGGATCGCGTCAATGTTGCGGAACGAGAATTCGACCGCGTCGAGCTGCGCCCGCAGATCTTCGTTGCGCCGGCCAATCGCCGCAAAAATGCGTCCGACCTTCTGAGACTTCGGCGTCGCCTCTCCTCTCCGAGCGTTCTCCCTGCGAGCGTCATCGCGGTAAGGGGATTGCTCCGCGTCGTTTGCTGGCGCCGGAGGGTTCGCGAATAGCTTCCTCCAAACTGAACTCATGTGGGCATCTCCCGAACCTACTTTGATGATTTGCGGCCGGCTACACGAACACAAGAGAATTTATTCACAGTGGCGCGAGGCAAATGGCGTTCGCCCCAGCGCCTTAAATGCCGTCCAAAGTGACGTGAAGCAAGAGCGCCGCCCGTCGACGCCCATGCGATCCGACCGTGCACCAAGCGCCGCGCCGACCGACCGAGTCGCTGGCGTCGTGCTTGCTGAGGTTGAGGAACGATCTGTCGCTCGACAACCCTCGTTTGAGTTGGGCCTGGGACCGGTCGTAACCATCGACGAAGACCCTGGTTGCAGCTGCAAACGTCGCGCGATAGTTGACTTCGACTCGCTCAACATTTCCTCGGCTTGGCCATCCAAAATCTCGTTGAGGTCCGCAGCGGCGAAAGGAAGGGCCAGCGATCAGTCGATCGTGAAGGCGATGATGCTGTCTCCACGGCGGAAGTCGATCTGGGTGTTGCCGCCGGAACCGACGACAATGTACTGCTTGCCGTCGACTTCATACGAAGACGGCGGCGCATTGACGCCCGCGCCGGCTTGGAACTGCCAGAGCTGCTTGCCGGTCGCCGAGTTGTAGGCCTTGAAGGCGCCGTTGCCTTCGCCGGTGAACACCAGGCCTCCAGCGGTCGCAAGAATGCCGCCGATCATCGGCTGCGGCGTCTTGACCTGCCAGGCGATCTTGCCAGTGTTGTAGTTGACCGCGGTGATGTTGCCGGTCTGGATCCCGCCGGGGATATTGGTGAAAGCCCCGCCGAGCCACAGCTTGCCGTCAGGATAGGGCTCCTGGGCGACCGTATAGGTCATCTCCTGTTCGAGGTTGATCGCATAGGCGAGATTCTGGCCCGGATCGGTCGCCATCGGCGACCATTCCACGCCGCCGTTCGCGCCCGGGAACATCTTGGCGGAGTTCGGGTCGAGCGGCTTGGTCGGGGTCGGCAGCGTCCACCGGTCCTTCTGCGACACCATCGGCTCGGAGAACCGGATGAGGCTGCAGTCCTTGCGGTCGTGCACATAGACGTAGCCGGTCTTGCCCGCGTGAATGACGGCCGGGATCATCTTGCCGGACTTGTCCGCCGCATTGACCAGCACGGTCGGGCTTACGGCGTCGAGGTCCCAGACGTCATGCGGCACGTACTGGAAGTGGCAGACGTATTTGCCGGTGTCGAGGTCGACCGACACGAGCGAGTCGGTGTAGAGGTTGTCGCCCGGCCGGATCGCGCCATAAAGGTCCGGCGACGGGTTGCCGACCACAAAATAGATCCGTTTCGTCGCCAGGTCGACCGACGGGTTCTGCCACACGCCGCCGCCCAGCGTCTTGTAGGGGTCGCCGTTCTTGGCGAGCGCGTCTTTCTCGGCCGCGATGTCGCGGTGCTCGTCGCGTCCCGTGGCGTCCGTGGTCGCCCATACGCCGACGGAGTTCTCCGGGATGGTGTCGAAGGTCCAAAGAAGGTTGCCGTCCTTGGCGTCATAGGCTTTGACGAAGCCGCGAATGCCATACTCGCCGCCGTTGGTGCCGATCAGGATCTTGCCGTCGACGGCAGTCGGGGCCATCGTCTCGCTGTAGCCCTTCTCCGGATCGCCGACCTGTTGCGACCAGACCTCGTTGCCCGTCTTGGCGTCGAGCGCGACGAGCTTCGGGTCGAGGGTGCCGACATAGACCTTGTCGCCATAGACGGCGACGCCGCGGTTGTTCGGGCCGCAGCAGAAGGTTGTGACCGGGCGGAGCTTGGGCTTGTAGTGCCAGATCTCCCGCCCCGTTTTGGCGTCCAGCGCGTAGACGTGGCTGAACGAGGTGGTGACGTACATGACGCCGTTGACAATGATCGGCGACGTCTCGAGCGATTCCTTGACCTCGGTGGTGAAGATCCAGGCCGGGCGCAGACGCCGCACGTTCTTGCGGTTAATCTGGTTGTTCGGGTAGAATCGGGTCTGCTGGTAATTGTCGTTGGTGGCAAGAAAGTTGGATTTGTCGTTGGCCGCGTTGTCGAGCTGCTGCTGCGACACCGGCGCGATCGTGACGGTCGCGGCCATTGAGTTCGCTCCCCCTTTCACCTCCTGCTGTGCGTATGCAGATCCCGCCGCCATCATCGTGGCGGCGCAGATGGATCCGAGCAATAGCGGTTGATTGACGCCTTTGATCATCGAAGTTCCCTCCCTGACGTAGGACACTTTGGCGTGAAGCCCAAGAACCCGCAAGCAATCAGGCGGGACTATTTGCCCAATTGCATCAATGAACGGATAGGCAGCGCCTATCTCCCTTGGCACCGGACAAGGCGGTGACGAGCCTTCGGCTCGCGGCGATCGCTCGCCGACTATCGCAGCTCCTTGAAGCACGCTGTTTTGGATAGAGTAGCCGTTCGAGCGAAAGCAGCAAAACGCGCCGCCGCGAGCAAAAGATGAGCACAGGCCGCTTACGTTACGACAAACTCGCCAAGACTTTCCTCGCCGGCGTCACCCGCCTGCGCCACCATCCCCCTCAACTGAACACAGGCGCTAGAAGGTGCGCTTTGATCAGGCTCGTCTGCGCGGCGAAGAGCTCTCGGCTGTCGCCCAATATTGACGAGCGCGCCTTCGCTTAGAGCCTGTCCGGGAAAATAACGAATTGTTAGAATCGCTTGTGATTCAAGCAAGGCGGCCTGATTCGCTTGGGGGGTCGCCTGTGTGGACGAATGAAAATCGGGGTCGCTATGACCGCAGCAAGTTGCGCTATCCGAGCGACCTGACCGACGAGGAATGGGCGCT
>Ga0335073_10005817_pt1 | contig 17310 bp, 19 predicted proteins | sample Lox_Sample_22_FD_207093 | JGI IMG/M metagenome (GOLD analysis project Ga0335073, IMG submission 207093) | Soil microbial communities from Loxahatchee National Wildlife Refuge, Florida, United States - Lox_Sample_2.2 | ecosystem: Environmental > Terrestrial > Soil > Wetlands | place: USA...
TCACCCGCCACTACCGCTTGCATCAGGAAGGCAAGCCCACCTCGACCAATCCGATCGCGTCGATCTTCGCTTGGACGCGCGGCCTGCACGCGCGCGGCAGGATGGACCACACGCCCGCCGTCAGCGACTTCGCCGACACGCTCGAGCGCGTCTGCATACAAACGGTGGAGAGCGGCAAGATGACGAAAGATCTCGCGCTGCTCGTCGGCGCCGACCAGGCCTGGCAGACCACCGAGGATTTCCTTGCATCGATCGATCAAAACCTCTCTCAGGAGATGACCAGATGACTCCAGTTCGTGTGACCGTCACCGGCGCCGCCGGCCAGATCGGCTACAGCCTCGTCTTTCGGATCGCCTCCGGCCAGCTGCTCGGCCCCGAGCAGCCGGTCGACCTACGCCTGCTGGAGATACCGCCGGCGATGTCCGCGCTGCAAGGCGTCGCGATGGAGATCGTCGACTGCGCTTTTCCGCTGCTCGCCGACCTCGACCTGCACGACAACCCCGACGATGCCTTCGACGGCACCAACATCGCGTTGCTCGTCGGCTCTCGCCCGCGCACCAAGGGCATGGAGCGCGCCGAGCTGCTCGGCGAGAACGGCAAGATCTTCACCGGCCAGGGGCGGGCGCTGAACGAGCACGCCGCCGAGGACCTGAAGGTGCTGGTCGTGGGCAACCCCGCCAACACGAACTGCCTGATCGCCATGTCCAGCGCACCCGACATCCCGCGCGAGCGCTTCACCTCGATGATGCGCCTGGACCACAACCGCGCGATCGCCCAGCTCGCGTCCAAGCTCGAGCTTCCCGTCAGCGACGTCTCGCAGATGGGCGTCTGGGGTAACCACTCGCCGACCATGTATCCCGACCTGTTTCACGCGCAGGTCAAAGGAGAGCAGGCCGCCGCCGTGGTCGACGATCAGGTCTGGATCGAGAACGAGTTCCTACCGAACGTCGGCAAGCGCGGAGCCGCCATCATCGAGGCACGTGGCGCCTCCTCCGCGGCCTCGGCCGCCAACGCGGCGATCGATCACATGCACGACTGGGTCTCCGGCACCAACGGACGCTGGGTCTCGATGGGAGTCCCCAGTGACGGCTCCTACGGCATCCCGGAGGGGCTGATCGTCGGCCTGCCGTGCACCTGCGATGGTGGCGAGTACGCAGTTGTCAAAGACCTCGAGTTGGATGCGTTCTCGCGGGGCAAGATCGACGCGTCGATCGCCGAGCTGATCAGCGAGCGCGACACTGTCAGGGATCAGGGCCTGATCTGAGCCAGCCAGGGAGCCTGCTCTGAAGCAGACGGGAACAAGGGGCCCGGGCCAGACGGACTATGCGCCGGGCCAGACGGGACTATCGGCCGCGCGTTTCAACATCAGCGCCTGGACCGGTGCTCCGAGGTGACCAGCTATCAGCTCCGAATCGGGCGAGCTAAGAACGGCACCGCCCCGCCACGAGTCCAAGCGCGAGCGATGGCCGGGAGCTCCGCTGCGCTCCCGGCCGGTGCTCACATCTAGCCTTTGGGGTGCCAGCCCCGGCCCTGCTTGGTGAGCTTGCCTTCCTGCTCGAGACCGGGCAGCACGCGGTAGAGATAGTTCTGCTTGATCCCCATCTTCGCCGCCAGCTCGGGGATCGTGATCCCCGGCTGTCCCTGAACGAGCGACAGCGCCTGCGCCGCGCGCGTCCCACTGCCTTTGCGGCGTCCTGCGCGGCGTTTGGTCGTGGTTGTTGCGGCCCTACCGGTGCCGCGGGGCCGGCCAACTTTTTTCGGACGCCCAACTTTTTTGGTTTTCGGGCGTCCGGGTTTTTTCCGGACCGTCGTCGTCGCGGACGCCGCTTTGCCCGAGCCACGCGGGCGCCCCGGTCCACGTTTGCGCGTGGCCCCGGCTTTCGCTCCGCCGATGCCATCGAGCGCCGACGCCGCGGCCTCCAAGCGACGAAACTCGTCGACCAGCGGCGTCAGCTCGTTCAGCCGGGCGGTGATCTCCCGGCGCTTCTCGTCAAGGAAGTCGGTCACGATTCAATCCTCTTCACTAGTTCAGGTGCATGATCTAAACAAGCCCTAAATCACGCCTGGTCCTTTTGCCAGCACCTTACAGCACTTGACATCGGAAGCTTTGCACGGTTACGTGCAAGTTGCGGACTGCACATCGCGCAGCAGCGTCGACGGCGCGTGATGAATGCGTCAGCTCTGCGAGTCAAAGTGAGCGCGCAGACGACTGAGCGTGCGCGTGGCCTCGCGCTCCGGCATGCCGCCGACGAGCGCCCGGCTGACGATCGCCCCCAACGGCCCGAGCGGTGGATGGAACTCGTTGCGATAGTCAAAGCGAGTGCCACCGTTCTCGGCGCTCAATACATATTCGGTGCGCGCCCGCGAACGGGCCGGCCCGCGACCCTTCCACACGGCGCGTTCGTTGGGCACACACTCGACCAGCTGCCAGTGAACCTCGAGATTGACCCCGCGCAGATGAAGTTGTTGATCCATCCGGTATCCGACGCCCACCGGACCGTCGTCTGCGCGCTCGAGCTTGCGATGGATCGTCACCCACTCGCCCAGGCGCCTTGCGTCCATCACCAACTCCCACACCTGCTCTGCAGGCGCGTCGATGCAGATCGATGCCGCCACCACGCTCATGCATCAGCCTCGGCACATGCGCCCGACGGGCGAACGCAGAGCGCCCCAGCACCGCACCGGGTGAGAGGTTCAGCACGGCTTCTCGGCGAGCAAGCGTCGCCCGTCAACCATGCATGCGCTGCCCTCGCTCGCCGCACGCTGTCTACTCCGGCCTTCGCTCGCCGCACGGTGTCCACTCCGATCACCGCCTGCCCAAGCCGATCACAGCCCGATCCCACTCGATCACCGCGCCGCCAGCGGCTCGGTTTCCTCCCACTCGCGCAGCGCATGTTCGACCGCCGAGTCGAACGAATGCAGCTCGACTTCCAACATCACCGCGGCCTGCTCGTGCGCCAGGCCGTCGACACCGCCTGGGAGCAGATCTCCCTGCAGGCTCTCCATCAGGGCGGTCGTCAGCTCGGGATCCTCCCGCGCGATCGCGGCGGCCACACGTGCCACCATCCCGGTGGCGCTCACCGACAGCCCGATCGCCGGGCGCGCCACCAGCATGTGATCGGCGATCCGTTCGACCATCTCGCCATAGCTGAGCGCATCCGGTCCGCCGACGTCAAACGCGCCGGCAGCGACCCGGCCCGCGTCGGCCGCGGCGACGAGCATCGCGACGATGTCGCGCTCATCGATCGGTCGTGTGCGGTAGCTCCGCCACGTCGGCAGCGCCAGCACCGGCATGCGCTCCACCAAGTGCACCAGGAGGCGAAACGAGCGCGAACCGGCGCCGATCACGATCGACGCGCGCAACACCACCGTATCGCTCACGCCGGCGCGGAGAACGTGCTCCACGGTCTCCCTGCTCGCCAGGTGACGCGAGCTCGCGGCTCGTGCCCCCGCCACGGTCCAGCTCGCCACGGGCCCACCGAGGTACACCACGCGCCTCACTCCCGCCGCGGCCGCGGCGGCGACGAAGTTCTCCGCGGCGATGCGATCGCGCTCGGGAAACGCCAGGCCATTGTGAGCGGACGCATTGGCCCGCCGAGCGCCGCGCGACTCCATCGAGTGCACCAGGTAATAAGCCACCTCGACCTGCTCGAGCGCCTCCGCGAGGCCGGCGCCGGTGAGCAGATCTCCGGCCCGCACATCGATGTTCGTCTGCTTCGCCGCGTCTCGCGCGCGTCTCACCTTTTCTGGATCACGCGCGAGCCCGACCACCTCGTGTCCGACGGCGAGCAGCTCCGGAGCCAGCAGAGAACCGATAAAGCCGCTCGCTCCGGTCACAAGGATGCGCATGCCCGTAGATGATGACGCGCCGCAAGCGCAAACTGCGGCCGCGCGCGCGAGCCGAGCGGGCCGGGAGGCCTCAAACCACCTCTTTGCGGGTAGAAATCGTTTTTCTCTGCGATTTGCGAGGTGGCTCGTGAGGGCCTGCGCCATCGGTGCTTTGATGGTCGCGATCCGTTCACCTTCAGTGCTGGGAGTCGAGTGCAGAGAAGACAGACCAAGCAGGCCGCGCGCAAGATCAGCTGTGACGATTGCTTCTTCCGCTGCAACCTGCTCTGCGCACTGGATCTGGACGAGCCATGCGCCACGTTTCGCCCCAACGAGGCACAGCTGAAGCCACCACAGCAGTTGCGCTTCGTGTTCCGGCAGGAGCGCCGGGCGCGTGCCGCGTGGTCCTTCCCCTCCGCCCAGGAGCAGGCAGCCTTGTACACGTAGGCCAGCTCCGCAGCGGCTGTCCCTGCGCGCGGCAGGCCGGCCGCGAGGCAGCCGTCGACATGGGCCGCTCGTCTGTCTGGGCCGGCAGCCCCTGCAAGGGCGTCGCCGCGCCTGGGTGTCTGCCTGCTCCTGGTACCGCTCTGTCCGCCGATTCGCGGCCCAGGGCGTATATTTGAGCGCAACCTACAAGCTGATCAAATAGGCGGTGGCTGAAATGGCGGCGAAACGTCGTGGTAGCGGACCTGGCAAAACCGAGGCTACGCTGGCCGATCTTCGGGCGGCGGCGATGCGCAATCGCTACATCGAACGTCTGATCGAAGACGAGGAACTGCGCTCCAGGCTGCTCGTCGCGTACGGCGCCGCGCGCAGCGCCTACGGACGCATGAACAACGGCAAGCCCGCGAGCAAGGCCCTCTTCGAGGACCGCCGGCTGCAGCGCGATCTGCGCCAGGCCGTCGAGGCGCTGCGTGACGCCGCCACCACCCTGCGTGCACCCGTGCCCAAGCGCCGCCGGCGCCGTGGGCCTCGCCGCACGCTCGTGCTTGCACTGATCGGCGGCACGCTCGCGCTCGTGCTCAGCGAAGGCCTGCGCAACAAGCTGCTCGACATGATGTTCGGCGCCGAGGACGAGTTCGAGTACAGCTCCACGACCACGCCGTCGGAGCCCGCGCCGGCCCCGACGCCCGCCTCCTGAAGCAGCGGCCCTCACGGTCAGCGAGATGACAGCCACCGTCGAGCGCGCGAGGGCGCAGAAGACAGCAGACGGAGAGAAGGCGCGACGCATCGTCGAGGCGATGCGCCGCAGCGTCGCCCAGCGCGGGACCGCCGGCTCGACGTTCGATCACGTCGCGCGCGAGGCCGGGGTCTCGCGCGGCCTGCTCCACTACTACTTCGGCACCAAGGAGCAGCTGCTCGTCGAGGCCGTCCGGCGCGACTGCGAGCTGCGCATGGAGCTGCTCGAGCAGCAGCTCGCCGGGGCTCGCACCGCCGAGGACTTCGTCGGCCTGATGGCCCAGCACCTGCAGCAAACGGTTCGTGAGGACCCCGACCTCGTGACGCTGATGGTCGAGCTGTTCACGCTCTCGCAGCGCCACCCCGAGATCGCCGCCGAGTACGCGGAGCTGCTGCGCGCCATGCGCGAACACGTCGCCCAGATGCTCGCCACCGCCCAGCTCGAGCGCGTCGTGCACCTGCGCGCCGAGCCGGACGCGATCGCCGAGATCCTGTTCTCGCTCGGCGATGGCCTCGCGATGCGCATGCTCGCCGAGCCCGGACGCGACTTCGAGGCCACCGTACAGGCCGGTATCGCGTGTGTGCGCGCTCTGATCGCCGACTGACCCCGCGCGGCCCGCCGGCTCCGTGCATTGGCACTCTTATAATCGGACTGCCAATGCCGATCTACGAGTACAGACGCCCGGATGGCACCACCTTCGAGCTGGTTCAGTCCTTCAGCGACCCTCCGCTCGAGCGCGATCCCGACACGGGCGCCCCTGTCGAGCGGGTCCTGCACGCGCCCGCCGTCCACTTCAAGGGCAGCGGCTTCTACAACACCGACTACGGCACGCGCAAGCGTCAGCGCGAGAACGCCGCCGCGGCCGACGGCGAGTCGAAGCCATCGAAGGACTCGGCGGCCGACGGCCCCCCCAAGGGATCTGATGGGCCCCAGGGCGGCGGCGACGGCAAGCCCAGCGGCGAAAGCAAAGGCGGTGGCGACGGGAAAGGCGGCGGTGCCGGCAAGAGCGCCGCTGAGCAGGCCTCGACCAACGGCGCCAAGCCGAAAGCGGCCAAGGCAGTCACCGGCAAGACCTGAGCCCGCGCTCAGCCGGCCAAGAACCTCGCGACGTCCGCGCGCCGCGCTTCTTCGGAGACCGTGAGGCCTTCTTCGCCACTCGGCAAGGTGATCTGACCCGTCGGCAGAAGCACGTGGGTTGGCGGCGTCCCGGTGATCGCCAGCGACGTGAACATCGCGAGCAGTTCGGCACCGCTCATGTCCGAGATGATCGCCGGCGGCGCGTTCCAGGCGATCCACGGCAGGCGCACGAAGCTCGTGGGTGACAGCAGCTGGCTCTTCATGTCCGTGAACAGCGCCTGTTGGTGTTCCTCGCGCTGGATATCCGTCTCGTTCGGCGCGCAGAGGTTCTCGCGAGTCCGTGCCAGCGCCAGCGCTTCCTCGCCGTCGAGGTGGTGTGTCCCCGCGCTCAGACGCAGCGTGAAGCCGCCGTCCGCCGAGCCGCCGTCGAGGTTCGAGACGATGCACCCACCCGTGTAGGTCACCCCGCCCATCGCGTCGATCAGCTGCGGGAAGTTTTCGAAGTTGACTTCGACCACGTGATTGATCGGCACGCCCAGCCATTTCTGGATGACCGCCACCGACTCGGCGGGACCGCCGAACTCGTGCGCCGCGTTGATCTTCTCCAGTCCATGTCCCGGGATTTCGACCACCGTGTCGCGCGGTATCGACAGGCGCGCCGCGTGCCCGCCGCCGGTCCGGATCAGCATGATCGTGTCCGAGCGCCCGAACCCGGTGGTTTCCGCCCCGGGTTCCTTGCTGTCCTTCTGACGGCGATCCGAGCCCAGCACGAGGATGTTGTTCGCCGAGGTCAATGGGTTGCCGGCGGGATGCAACACGGTCTGCACGTTCCCCGGCAGCGACGTCCGCTCGAAATGAGAGCTGATCAAGAACAGCACGAGCGAAAGCGCCACCCAAGCGACCGCCAGCGCCAGCACGCCGAGGATCACCCGTTTGGGCGTGATCCGCTCGCGCCACCCCGGCCGGGGCGTCGCCGCCGCGCCCCGCCGCCGACCCCCGCCATCGCCGGGGCCCTTGCCGTGGCCGGCGCCAGCGCCCGCGTCGAGCTGGTCGAGCACCCCGTCGCCTCCGGGCCCGCGTGGACGCAGGCGCGGGCCTGCTCGGTAGCGCGTGTACGGCTGCTCCGTCGGCTCGTTCGGCATCGAACCTATATTTGCGTGATCAGCGCCGAGAACCCTCCGCTTCCCCTGGCGCCGCACGGTCGCTTGCTCGTCTGCGCCACGCCGATCGGCAACCTCGACGACGTCACGCTGCGCGTGCTGCGCGCGCTGGCCGAGGCCGACCTGGTCGCCTGTGAGGACACCCGCCGCACCCAGATCCTGTTGCGCCGCCACGACATCCGCGCCAAGCGACTGCTCGCCTTCCACGAACACAACGAACGGCGCCGCTCCCCCGAGCTGCTCGAGCAGCTTCGCGCCGGTGCCCTGGTCGCGCTCGTCAGCGACGCCGGCATGCCGGTCATCTCCGATCCCGGCTTCCTGCTCGTGCGTGCCTGCCGGGCCGAGGACATCACCGTGGAGGTGCTGCCGGGGCCGAGCGCCGTCCCAACCGCGCTCGTGGCCTCGGGCCTGCCCGCCTCGCGCTGGTCCTTCGTCGGGTTCCTGCCGCGCAAGCGCGCCCCGCGCGAGCGGCTGCTCCGAGGCGTTGCCGACACGCTCGTCGCGTTCGAGTCACCGCACCGGCTGTCGGCCACGCTCGACCTGCTCGAGCAGATCGATCCCGACCGGCCCGCCGCCGTGTGCCGCGAGCTCACCAAGCTGCACGAGGAAGTCACCCACGGAACCGCGGCCGAGCTCGCCCGCCGCTTCCGTGCGAACCCGCCCAAGGGAGAGATCGTGCTCGTCGTCGCGCCCCCCACCTCCAAGTAGCCTTCGTCATCGCAGTGTCCTCCTTCTACGTCACCACTCCGATCTACTACGTAAACGCCGCGCCTCACCTTGGGCACGCGTACACGACCATCGCCGCCGACGTGCTCGCGCGCCACCATCGCCAGCGCGCCGAGGAGGTCTTCTTCCTGACCGGCACCGACGAGCACGGCGAGCCGGTCGCCGACGCGGCGCACGCGCTCGGCATCGAGCCTCAGCAGCTCGCCGACCGCAATGCCCAGCGCTTCAAGGCGCTCGCGCCGCTGCTCGGCGCATCGAACGACTTCTTCATCCGCACCACCGACCCGCCGCACATCGAGCGCGTACGCGAGGTGCTCACGCGCGTACGCGACAACGGCTTCGTCTACGAGGGCACCTACGAAGGCTGGTACTGCCCGCGCTGCGCCGACTTCAAGGCCGACAACGAGATCGACGAGGGCAACCGCTGCCCGATCCACCACATCGAGCTCACCCGCGAGCAGGAGGACAACTACTTCTTCAAGCTCTCCGCCTTCCAGGACTCGCTCGAACGCCTGTACGCCGAGCGTCAGACCTTCGTAACCCCGCGCACGCGCTTCAACGAGGCCCTCTCGTTCATCCGCTCCGGGCTGCGCGACGTCCCGCTCACGCGCCACAAGCTGACCTGGGGCGTACCCGTGCCGTGGGATGAAACGCACGTCTTCTATGTGTGGTTCGACGCGCTCCTGAATTACTACACCGCGCTCTCCTACGCGCGCCCCGGCCTCGACCTGACCGATACCTTCTGGCCGGCCAGCTGCCACGTGATCGCGAAGGACATCCTGCGCTTTCACGCCGTCTACTGGCCAGCGCTCCTGATGGCCGCCGACCTCGAGCTGCCCAAGCGCGTGTTCGTGCACGGCTACCTGCTGATGGAAGGCGAGAAGATGTCGAAGTCGCTCGGCAACGTGCTCGACCCGTTCGCCGTCATCGAGCGCTTCGGCGCCGACGCCCTGCGTTTCTACCTGCTGCGCGACGTCCCCTTCGGCCAGGACGGATCGGTCTCCACCGCCGCCTTCGAGCAGCGCTACGAGAGCGAGCTCGCCAACGAGCTCGGCAACCTCGCCAGCCGCACCCTCGCGATGATCGTCCGCTACCGCGGCGGCCTGGTGCCCGCTCGACCTCCTGATCCCGCCCTCGTCGAGGATTTCGCGGGCCTGCCCGAGCGCGTCGCCGAGCTGGTCGACCAGATCGAGCTGACCGCCGCGCTCGACGAGATCTGGCAGCGCGTCCGTCGGCTCAACCGCTATGTCGAGGAACGGGCCCCCTGGCAGCTGGCCAAGGAAGCGCGCCAGCAGTTGGCCGAGGGTGAGCGAGAGTCGGACCGAGGCGAGGCGGGAGCTTCGGCCGGAGGCGCCAGGCAGGGATCGGACGCGGGGGACGCGGGACGATCGTCCGAAAACGAGGCCCACGCGCGCGCGCGCGCGTGCGCCTGCGCTCTCGATCAAGTGCTCTACACGCTCGCTGAGGGCCTGCGCGTCGTCTCGGTGCTGCTGTTTCCCTATCTACCCGCCAGCACCAGCCGGCTGCTCGACGCGCTCGGAACCCCCGACGTCGCGCTCGCCGGAGCCCACTTCGGTGCCGGCACGCTGGAACGGGTCGGCAAGCTCGAGGTGCTCTACCCCAAGAGCGTCGAGCCCGAGCCCGCCTGAGGCCGGCCGACCCGAGAGCTCGCGTGATCGACAGTCACCCAACCGTGATCTTCCCCAGCGGTGATCGACAGCCACTCCCAACCTGATCGACGGCCTCCTACAACGGTGATCGACAGCCACACCCATCTCGACCTGTGCTCCCCGCCCGACGCCGAGCTCGTCGCGGCCGCGCTCGCGGCCGGCGTCGATCGCATGCTCACGGTCGGCACGGAACCCGCCTCATGCCGTGCCGCCCTCGCCGCGGCCGAGCGCTTTCCCGAGGTCTATGCCGCCGTCGGCCATCACCCCGGCAACGCCGACACCTTTGACGAGCAGGCGCTCGCCGAGCTGCGCGCGCTCGCGGAGCATCCGCGCTGCCGAGCGATCGGCGAGACCGGCCTCGACTTCTTCGTGCGCGACGGTCGCTCGAACCCACCCCTCGCCGAGCAGCAACGAGCCTTCGCGGCCCAGATCGAGCTCGCCAGAGAGCTGGGCAAGCCGCTCGTCATTCACTCCCGCGACGCCGCCCAGGACACCCTCGCCCAGCTCGCGCACGAAGCCGATGGCGTCAGTGTGATACTGCACTGCTTTTCGATGCCCGCAGACCTGCAGGAGTGCCTCGATCGCGGCTACTCCATCTCGTTCGCGGGCAACGTCACCTACAAAAGCGCCGGCGCCCTCGCCGACGCCGCGCGCCTCGTCCCCGACGAACGGCTCCTGGTGGAGACCGACGCTCCATACCTGACCCCGCAGGCGGTCCGCAAGCACCGCAACCAGCCGGCCTTCGTTCTTCACACCGCCGAGTTCCTCGCGCAGCTCCGCGGCGTCAGCCTCGCGGACCTCGACGCCACCGTCGAGCGCAACGCCGCGCGCCTGTTCGGCTGGTGATGGCAGTGCCGCGGCATCGCCGGGAGTTGGACCGGAGCTGATGGCAGCGCCGCGGCGTCGCCGGGAGCTGGACCGGAGCTGATGGCAGCGCGACGCCGCAGCCGTGAGCTCGGCCAGAACTTCCTGCGCGACCCGAACATCCTCGGCGTGATCGAGCGCGCGAGCGAACTGTCGCAACGGGACGTTGTCTTGGAGGTCGGCGGCGGCGAGGGAGTGCTGTCCGCATTCCTGGCCGCCCGCGTCGGCTGGATACACGTGGTCGAGCTGGACGAGCGTCTGCGCACCGCCCTGGAGGGACGCGTCGGGTCGCTCGACAACGTCACCCTGTGGTGGGGAGACGCATTGCGGCTCGACCTGACGGCGCTCGACCCGGCGCCCAGCAAGGTCGTGGCGAACCTGCCGTATGGGATCGCGGCAACGCTCATACTGCGCACGCTGGAGGAGCTCGACAGCGTCAACATGTGGGTGGTCATGGTCCAGCGCGAGGTCGGCGCGCGACTGGCCGCTGCGCCCGGCAGCGGCGCGTATGGAGCCAGCTCGGTGCTGGCGCAGCTGGCGGGAGACGTGAAGGTCTTGCGCGTCGTGCCGAGAACCGTGTTCGCGCCGGTCCCGCGCGTCGACTCGGTGCTCGTCAGGATCCTGCGCACGAACGGCGCGCCTGCGCCCCAGGTGCGCAGGCTCGTCGCCGGCTCCTTCGCCCATCGCCGCAAGGCGCTGGCGCGCTCGCTGGCGCTGGCAGGCGTGGACCGCAGTCGCGAGGAGATCCGCGCCGCGCTCGTGCGGCTCGGGCATCCAGCGGACCTACGCGCCGAGCGGCTCGCCCCGCGCGAGTTCGTGGCCCTCGCGCAGGAGCTCGAGCTGTGAACGTTGTGACCATTGGCCTCCTGCCGCTGCGCACGTGCGCGCGCGTATGGGGCTCGGGGGATCACTGTTTTCCAGCTGCCCACGTGTGCGCGCGCGCGTGGGGCTCGGGGAATGACTGGGGCTCGGGGGATGACTGTTTTGCTGCGGCGCACGTGCGCGCGCGTGCGTGGGGCTCGGGGGATGACTGGGGCTCGGGGGATGACTGTTTTGCTGCGGCGCACGTGTGCGCGCGTGCGTGGGGCTCGGGGGATGACTGGGGCTTGGGGGATGACTGTTTTGCTGCTGCCCACGTGCGCGCGCGCGCGTGGCTCGCCCGATGAGCCCTCTGCCGCTGCGCACCCTCGCGCCCGCGAAGATCAATCTCGGTCTGTTCGTCGGCCCGCGCCGCGCGCCCGACGGCAGACACGAGCTGGCCACCGTCGTGCAGGCGATCTCGCTGGCCGACGAGCTCACGCTCGAATATGCCGAGGTTGCGGCGGGCGCCGACGAGGTGGTCTGCAGCGGGCTGGCGCTCGACGGCCCCGAGACCCTCGCCGCAAGCGCGCTGCGCGCGTTTCGAGACGCCGCCGGCTGGGACGCCCCGGCGCTGCGCCTGCGCATCGTCAAGCGCATTCCCATCGCCGCCGGCCTCGGCGGCGGCTCGGCCGATGCCGCCGGCGCGCTGCGCCTGGCCCGAGCCGCCTCGGGCCTCGGCTCCGACGAGCTGCTGCAAGATCTCGCCGTGGGACTCGGGGCCGACGTTGCCGCGCTGCTCACACCCGGCCGTTGGCTCGCCACCGGCGCGGGCGAGCTCCTGCACGAGCTCCCGCCGCCCAGCCATCCCTTCGGCGTGCTCGTCCTCGCCGCCGGCGCCGGCCTGTCGACGGCCACCGTCTACGAGCAGGCCGACCGGCTGGCGGACGGCCGCACGCAGCCACAGCTGCGCCGCATCGCCGGCGATCTGCGCACCGCGCTCGAGCTCGGGGCCGCCATGCCGGCCGCGCACGAGCTGCTCCACAACGACCTGCAGAGCGCGGCGCTCGCGCTCAGCCCCGAGATCGAGCCCGCCCTGCAACAGGCGCTCGCGAGCGGCGCCGACGCGGCCTTCGTGAGCGGCTCCGGCCCGACCGTGGTGGGCCTGTTCGTGCGCGCCAACGGACCCGGTCGCGCTCAGCGCGCGGTCGCCGGACTGGGCGCCCGGCAGCCTGCGCCGCTGTGGGCCGAATCGGTGCAGGCGCCGTTTGCGCGCGTGCACGCGAGCGACATGTAGGTGCGTAACAATCCCGAACATGAGCAGGACCGACGTCGACTACCTGGTTGCCGCCTGTGCCGCGGTGTTCGGGCTCGCGCTGTTTGCAGGGCTGATCTTCCTGCCCGCCTTGACGAGCTATGCGCGCCTGTGGGAACGCGTTGCGGCGGGCGTGCTCTCGCTGTATGTGCTCGCCGTGCTCGTCGGCATCGGGATGGTGGCCGCCCTGGCCGTCGTCTACTTCTGGGGCTAGCCGCGCTTCGTGTCCGAGCTCGCGCCGCTTGAAGCCGTCACCGAGGCGGTCGAGTCGGGCGCAGGGCTGCCCGAGGTGGTGCGTGCTGCCGCCAAGGCCCTCGATGCCAGCCTGGCGGTCGCCGACGCCTGGGGCGCCACGCTGGCCGTAGCCGCCAGATCGCCCGCCGAGGAGCGCGCGCTGCTCTCGCAGGCCGACGGCGTCACGAGCATTCCCCTGCGCGTCGCCGACGCATCCGTCGGCACGCTGCACATGCGCGCCCGCAGCGAGCCCACCTCACAGATGACGCGGCTGCTGGTCACGATGATCGCCTCCGAGGTCGAGCGCGTGCGTGCCCCAGAGCGCGCATCCGAGACGGCCGCAGCCGACTTCCTGCGCGCCACGCTCGGTCGCGAGCTGGGCGGGCGCGAGGAGCTGCTCACCCGCGCGCGCGAGCTCTCGCTCGAGCTCGAGGACGGCGCCAGCATGATCGTCGCCCGCGCCAACCCGCAGGCACCCACCGACGAGGGCTGGCGCGCCCGTGTGCGGGCCGTGGCCGAGCGCGGAGCCCGGGCGGTCGTCGGCCGCTCGATCGCCGCGCTCTCCGAGCGCGAGGGCGCCGGCGCCGCCAGCGCCGAGGTGCTGCTGCTCGTCCCCGGCGGCGATGAGGCGCTCGCCGCGCGCGCCGCCGAGGCGGTGCTGCGCGAGATGGAAGCCGGCCTCGCCGGCTACACCTTCGCGATCGGGCGCAGTCGCATCGCCGAGGACCCGACCGAGCTGCCGCGCGCCGCCAGCGAGGCGCTGCTCGCCGCCAACGTCGCTCAGGGCGACGCCGACGGCGTCGCGCTGGCGTTCGAGCAGACCGGCGCCTACCGACTGCTGCTCAGCGCGATGAGCGAGAACCCCTCCGAGCTCCAGCGCTTCTACGAGGAGACCGTCGAGCCGCTCGTCGCCTACGACGAGCAGTACGAGACCGAGCTCGTACGCACGCTCGCCACCTTCCTCGAGGCCGACGGCAACGTCGCCGGCACCGCCGGACGGCTGTTCACGCACCGCCACACCATCTACTACCGGCTCGAGCGCGTCCGCGAGCTCTCGGGCCTCGACGTCAGCTCCAGCGACGGACGCGAGAAGCTCAGCCTCGGCCTCAAGGCCATGCGCGTCCTCGGCATCTCGGCCGCCGACGGACCGGCATCCGAGGCCGGCGCCGAAGGCGGCCGCGTCCCGGGCCGCTCGACGCGGCGTTCGTGATCGACCTCGACCTTCCGGCGACGCGTCGCACCGGCTGCGAGACGACCGCGTCCGAGCTCCGACGTGAGACCTGCGAGCTTCGGCGCGAGCGCTGTGAGCTTCGACTCGAGCGGGTTCGCGCTTCGATGTGACCGGGGTTACGAGCCTCTACTCCAGCGACGGCCCACGCGCGCGCGCGTGCCCGCGCCTGGGTCGGGCTCGTGCGAGGATGTAGCCGACCCGTTGGGGGGTCGTCCAATGGCAGGACACCAGGTTTTGGTCCTGGGAATCGGGGTTCGAATCCCTGCCCCCCAGCTCGATGCGGCTAGCATCCGCTGAGTGAGTCCGGCTCCGACGGTCTTGATCCTTGCCGCGGGGAAGGGCACGCGCATGCACTCGCGCAAGCCAAAGGTGCTGCACGAGCTGTGCGGGGTGCCGATGGTGCTGTGGCCGGTCCGGGCCGCCCTTGCCGCCGGCGCGGGCCAGGTCGTGGTCATCGACTCGCCCGAGCGCGCGCTCGAGGATGTGCTGCCGGCGCAGGTGCAGTTGGCCGTCCAGCCGCGGGCCAACGGAACCGGTGGCGCCGTCACCGCAGGGATCGCGCACCTGGATGCGCACCATGCTCAGGGCAACGCTCCCGGGGCCAGCCCGGGTGCAGCCGTCGATGCCGAGACAGACGCTCCAGTGGTGGTGCTCAGCGGCGATGTTCCGTTGGTCAGCGCCACGGCGATCGAACGGCTCGTGGCTGCGCACACGCGGGCCGACGCACAGGCGACCGTGGCGAGCACCGTGCTCGACGATCCAAGCGGATACGGGCGAGTCGTCCGCGACGGCGACGGCGACTTCGAGCGCGTCGTCGAGACCAAGGACGGCGGTGATGCCAGCCCGCGGGAGCTCGAGATACACGAGGTCAACACCGGCATCTACGTGTTCTCGGGGCGGGCCCTACGTGCCGCGCTTCCGCGGCTGACCGCCGAGAACGCGCAGGGCGAGCTCTACCTGCCGCAGGTGCTCGAGCTGATCCGCGCCGACGGCGCCAGCGTCCAGGCGCATCTGATCGCCGACCCGCAGCTGGTGCTCGGCGTCAACGATCGCGCGGGGCTGGCACGCGTACGTGAGCATGCCCAGGCGGCGATCCACGCCCGTCACATGGCCGCGGGCGTGACCATCGTCGACCCTGTCACCACGGTGATCGATGTCGACGTCCAGATCGGCCCGGACACCACGATCGAGCCGTTCACCACGATCAAGGGCGCCACGAGCATCGGCGAGGGGTGTGTCGTCAAGCACTCCTACCTCGTGGACTGCCTGCTCGAGGAGGGCGCCAGCGCCGGGCCTTTTGCTTATCTGCGGCCCGGATCGGTGCTCCGCGCCGGCGCCAAGGTGGGCACGTTCGTCGAGGTGAAGAACTCTGACATCGGCGCGGCCGCGAAAGTTCCGCACCTCTCCTATATCGGCGACGCCGACGTGGGCGAGGGAACGAACCTGGGGGCCAGCACGATCACCGCCAACTACGACGGCCGCGCGAAGCACCGCACGACCATCGGACGCGACGTGCACAGCAGCGTCCATGTCTCATTCGTGGCTCCTGTGAGCGTTGGCGACCGCGCCTACACGGCCGCCGGCTCGGTGATCACCGAGGACGTCCCCGCCGAGGCGCTCGGCATCGCGCGATCGCGCCAGGTCAACAAGCAGGGCTACGCGGAGCGACGCGAAGCTGCGTCCAAAAGCCCATTAGACTTCGAGAAGAGATGAGCAGCGCGATGGACACGCGCACGCGCCAGTCCGCGCAGACCAGCCTGCCGATGGACTACAACAAGCGGCTGATGCTGTTCAGCGGGCGCGCCAACCCGCAGCTGGCGATCGACATCGCCGACAAGCTGGGGGTCGAAATCGGCCCGGTGACGCTCAAGACCTTCTCCAACGGCGAGGTCTACTGCCGCTACGAGGAGTCGATCAGGGGCGCCGACGTGTTCATCGTGCAGTCCACCTGCGGCAACCCGCAGACCGGGGTCACCGCCAACGACTCGCTGATGGAGCTGCTGTTCATGATCGATGCCGCCGTCGGCGCCTCGGCGCACCGTGTGATCGCCGTGACACCGTGGTTCGGATACTCGCGCCAGGACAAGAAGTCCGCCCCGCGCGAGCCGATTTCGGCCCGTCTGGTGGCGCGCATGCTCGAGTCGGCCGGCGCCGACCGGGTGTTGACGATGGACCTGCACGCCGGCCAGATACAGGGTTTCTTCCAAAAGCCCGTCGACCACATGACCGCGCTGTTCATGCTCACCCAGTACTTCGCCGATCTTGGCCTGTCCGATCTGGTCGTCGTGGCACCCGACGCCGGCCGGGTGAAGCTGAACAAGAAGTTCGCCTCCAAGATCGGCGCCGAGCTCGCGATCCTCGACAAGGAGCGCCCGGCCCAGCAGGTGGCGGAGATCGGCTATGTGATCGGCGATGTCCGCGGCAAGACCGCGGTGATCGTCGACGACATGATCGACACCGCCGGCACGCTCGCCGCGGCCGCGCGCACGGTGCTCGACGAGGGGGCCGCCCGCGTCTACGCCGCCGCGACGCACGGGGTCTTCTCCGGCGACGCCTTCGAGAACCTGCGCAACGCAGGTTTCGAGGAGATCGTCGTCACCGACACGATCCCGGTCAGCCCCGACCGGCCGGCGAACGTGCGCGTGCTGCCGTGCGCCGAGCTGCTCACCGATTCGATCCGCCGCATCTTCGTCGACGACTCGGTCAGCGAGGTCTTCGGCGGCGAGAATCAGTTGTTCTAGCGAGCCGTTGCCAGCCCGCGGGTCGTCAACGCCTCGCCCGACCATTTCGCTCGAGCCCGCACCTCCAAGCCGGTCCCCGGCGCAGCGCATCTCAGACGAACGCGGCCCGCGCATGTGGTGGCGCAGCCTGCCACCGCGCCGGCGCAGGCTGCTGCGGGCGCTGCTGGCTGTCGCAATACTGCTTTGCATGGTCGGCGGTGCCCTGCTCGCCCGCTACCTGTCGGTCGAAAACGTAGAACGCCACGACATCCTCGTGCTGCTGCAGGCGCAGGCGCGAGGCGACGCGGCTCGCGAGCTCGAGCTGTTGCGCGAATGCTCGGCGAGCCCGACCTGCGCCGCGAGCGTGCGAGCGAGCGCGGTCCGACTGAAGCGTCCCGGCACGGTCAAGCTGCTGTCGGTGATCTCGCCGACGTCCGGCTCGCTCACCAGCAAGACCGGCACCACGCGCGTGGCCTGGAGCGTGAGTCGAGGACCGCCCGTGGTGCA
>Ga0335073_10005819_pt1 | contig 17309 bp, 15 predicted proteins | sample Lox_Sample_22_FD_207093 | JGI IMG/M metagenome (GOLD analysis project Ga0335073, IMG submission 207093) | Soil microbial communities from Loxahatchee National Wildlife Refuge, Florida, United States - Lox_Sample_2.2 | ecosystem: Environmental > Terrestrial > Soil > Wetlands | place: USA...
TCGTCGAGTGCACCGTCGAGCACGCTCTGCCTGGCGGGGACCACGAGATCGTCGTCGGCCGCGTGCGGCACGTGGCGACGAGCGGCGAGGGGGCGGAGCCGCTGGTGTTCTGGCGGGGCAGGTACGCCTCGATCGAGGGCCAGGTCCCGGCGTAGGGCACGGACCCACGTACGCTGACGCGGCGACCCGATAGCGTATTGAGCATGACTGGCAACTCGGGGTGGCAGCCGCGGCACGACGATCCGCTGTTCATCCTGGCGATGGATCACCGCGAGTCGTTCGGCAGGACGCTGTTCGCCGTCACGGCTGACGCGCCGGATCCCGGCGAGGTAGCGGCGATGGCGGCCGCCAAGCAGCTGATCTTCGAAGGACTGCGGGAGGCGCTGCCCGCGGTGACCTACGGGCGCATCGGGGTGCTCGTCGACGAGCGGTACGGGCAGAGTGTCATCGACGCGGTCACGGCGAGCGGCCAGCCGCTGGTGCTCGCCATGCCAGTCGAGGCCAGCGGACACGAGTGGTTCACGCTGGAGTGGGGCGATCAGTGGCTCGAGCACGTGCTGCGGGTCAGGCCCGATTACGCCAAGGTACTGGTCCGCGATAACCCGGGCTTCGACGAGCAGGACCGCGAGCGACAGTTCGGCCGCCTGGCCCAGGTTAGCGCCGGCCTGCGCGGCGTCGGCGTGCCGCTGCTTTACGAGCTGCTCGTGCCGCCCACCGACGCGCAGCTTGAGCAGGCCGGCCACGACGCTGACCGGTACGACCGCGACATCCGCCCGGGCCTGGTCGCGCAGGTGATCGCCGACAACCAGGAACACGGCGTCGAGCCCGCGCTCTGGAAGGTGGAGGGGCTGGAGACCGTCGCGGCGGCGCGGCAGGTCGCTGGCCAGGCGCAGGCCGACGGCCGGACAACAGACCTGATCGTGCTCGGCCGGGACGCGCCGGCCGACCGCCTGGATCACTGGCTCGAGGTAGCCAGCCAGGTCGAAGCGTTCGTCGGGTTCGCGATCGGGCGCAGCATCTGGGAAGACGCCCTCCGTGACTACGAGTCATCCGATCGCGGCCCGGCGGCGGCCGGCCGCGTGCGCGCCCAGGTCGCGGAGCGCTACCTCGGTTTCGTCGCGCACTGGAAACACTGACCCGGACACCGGTGCTCGGCATGGCCACGGCGCCTTGGGCTTATGTCGGGGAGGCGCCACGATCCGTTCGGAATAATCGTTTTAGTTTTTCAGCGAACGGATGATCAGCGGGATCGCGGCGGCGGCCCACTTCTTCACCGCGGCGTCGAGGTCGGCGAGTTCCGGCTCGGTGACGTAGAGGCCGCGGGCCGGGACGGTGGCGCCGAGTTCGACGAGGACCGGGCGCAGGTGGACCTCGACGGCGAGCAGGTGGCCGGGCCAGCCGCCGGTCATCACCGGGACCGCTGTGACGCCCGCGAGGCCGTTGGAGCCGTAGCGGTCGAGGAACGCCTTGAGCATGCCGGTGTAGGACGCCTTGTAGGTGGGCGAGGCGAAGATCGCCACGTCCGCGTGCGCGACCTGCTCGGTCAGCGTGGTCAGCGCCGGGTCGGTCCAGTCGAACAGGTTCGGGGCGTGGTCGGTGAGGTCGATTTCCAGGCGGCTGGCTGGCCCGCCGAGTTCGGCGGCGATCGCGTCGGCGACGGCCATGGCGACGGAGTGCGTGCGGGACTTCGGCTTGGGGTTGCCCGTGATGACGGCGATCGTCGTCATGAGGCTGCCGTCGGCTGAATGATGGCGGACGCGGTCACAAGCTCTCCCTCGGCAATACCTATTATTTCGATAGGTTTAATGTACATCACCGCCTGGCGTGACAGGGCCAGCGGGTGTCGCCTCCGTGCCAGCGACGCCGCGGGTCGCGGTCGTGCGCGGCGTCGCGGGCTGCCGTCAGCGCGTCCTGGTACCCGGCCATGAGGCGGCCATGACGGCCACCGGGCAGCGGGCCGAGGATCCCGGCGAAATCATCGGGATCGCCGCCGATCGGCCAGTCGTTGTCCAGAGGTATCGTCGCCATCGGTCCCTCCCGTACGCTGACTGTCCTGCTCGCGTGCTGATCCCACGCTATCGCCGGCCACTGACATTCCAGGGTCGGCGCGGGGCTGGTGTGCCGGGATTTCCCTGGTCCCTGGCGGGCGCCACTGTCGCGGGCGCGGCCGCTTGTCTTTCCCGGATATTCGCGGGCCGGCGGGCGCGGCGTATCGTCGCGAGCATGAAGGTGCGGGAAATGCGCAAGCTCGTCCGGCTGCGTTCGGTGGAGCTGGACAGCACGCGGCGGCGGCTCGCCGCCTGCTATGACGTCTCCGACCTGCGGCGCGTGGCGAAGCGGCGCATCCCGCGGCCGGTCTTCGACTACGTCGACGGGGCCGCGGACGAGGAAATGGCGGCGGCGGCCAACGTGGCGGCGTTCCGGCAATGGCGGTTCCTGCCGCGGGTGCTGGCCGACGTGGCGGACGTGGACACGTCGGCGACTGTGTTCGGCTCGGTGCTGCCGGTGCCGCTGCTGCTCGGGCCCGCCGGGTACACCCGGATGCTGCACCCGGACGGGGAGAGCGGCGCCGCGCGGTCGGCGACGCGGCACGGGATGCCGTACACGCTGTCCACGATGGCGGCCACGGGGATCGAGGAACTGGCCGGCGCGGTGGGGGGCGGGGTTGGTGCGGGGTTTTTGGGTATGGGGGGGGGGTGGGGGGGGGGGGTGGGGGGGGGGGGGGGGCGGGGGGGGGGGGGGCTGGTGCGGCGCGGCCTGAGCTGTGGTTCCAGCTGTACATCCTCAAGGACCGCGCCCAGGCCAACGACCTGGTGAGCCGCGCGGCCGACAACGGCTTCCGGGCGCTCGTGGTGACCGTCGACACCGTGGTGGCGGGCAACCGCATGCGCGATCACCGCAACGGGCTCTCCATACCGCCCGAACTCAGCCTCCGCACGGTCGCCTCCGTGGCCGGCAAGCCCGGGTACTGGCTGCGGCTGCTGTCCGGGCCCGCGCTCGACTACGCCAACTTCGCCGGGCGGCCTTCGACGACCATCAGGAAGACCGCCGAGTTCTTCGACCCCGGCATCGACTGGTCCGACATCGCTGACCTGCGATCGCGGTGGGCCGGCAAGCTCATCATCAAGGGGCCGCTCGGGCCGGCCGACGCGCGCCGCGCCGTCGAGCTCGGCGTGGACGGGATCCAGCTGTCCAACCACGGCGGACGCCAGCTCGACCGGGCCGTCGCGCCCGCCGACCTGATCGCGCCGGTGCGCGAGGCCGTCGGGCCGACCGTCACGGTGCTCGTGGACTCGGGCATCAGGCACGGCGCGGACGTGGTGGTGGCGCTGGCGCTCGGCGCGGACGCCGGGGTGCTCGGGCGCGCCTACCTGTACGGGCTGATGGCGGGCGGCGAGCCCGGGGTGGACCGCGCTTTGGACCTGCTGAGCGGCCAGTTCAGGTCGACGATGCAACTGCTCGGCATCACGTCCGTCGCCGAGCTCCGCAAGCGGGGCCGCGAGCTCATCACGCGGGAGTCGCGGTGATTACCACAGATCAGCTGCTCAGCTACGCGGTCGCGTCGTTCATCCTGATCGTCGTGCCAGGACCCGGGGTGCTGTTCATCGTGGGGCGGGCGCTCGCGCACGGGCGCCGGACCGCGATCGCCACCGCGGCCGGGCACGCGGCGGGCAACTACGTGGTCGCCGCCTGCGTGGCCGTTGGCCTCGGCTCGCTGCTGCAGCGCTCGGCGGAGGTCTTTGTCGCGGTCAAGCTGATCGGCGCCGCGTACCTGGTGTTGCTTGGCGTCCAGGCCATCAGGCATCGAGGGTCGCTCGCGGACGCGATGGGCCCCGGGATGGTTGGGAGAACCGGCTGGCGGGCGACGCGGGACGGGTTCGTGGTCGGGGTGACGAATCCGAAGGCGTTCATATTGTTCGGGGCGATTCTGCCGCAGTTCGTGAACCGGGCGGCCGGCCACGTGCCCGAGCAGATGCTGCTGCTCGCGCTGGTGTCCGTGTCGATCGGGCTGGTGTCCGACAGCACGTGGGGTCTTGCCGCGAGCGGGGTCCGCGCCTGGTTCGCCCGCTCTCCCCGGCGGTTCGCGCTCGTCGGCGGCGCCGGCGGCCTGGCGATGATCGGCGTCGGGGTGACGGTGGCTCTCACGGGCCGCAAGGACTGAGTCCTGGCTTCGCGGCCGCGTCTTGGCGGATGGCGGCGAGGCGATATGCCCGGAATGCCGACGCATTCCGGGCGGGACAAATTAGCAGGAAGACTTAGTGCCCCTGGAGGGCCAGTAAGTCTTCGCGTTATTCGGTTGGCCGTGCCGGGAGAGGCGGGCGGCGCTTGGCGGGGCCTGTGGAGACGTCGGGCGGGCTCGCCGCCGGGCGCTCGGCGAGCAGGGCCAGGGCCCGGTCGATGCCCACCTCGAGTTGCGGGTCGCGGTCGGCGGCCCAGTCGTCGGGGGTGATCAGCACCTCGATGTCCGGGTCGACGCCGTAGTTTTCCACGCCCCAGCCGTACTCGCTGAACCAGAACGCGTACCGCGGCACGGTGACCCGCGTTCCGTCCACCAGGCTGTGCCCCGCGCCGTCGATGCCGACCACGCCGCCCCACGTGCGGGCGCCCACGACCGGGCCGAGGTTGAGCGAGCGGATCGCGGCGGTGACGATGTCGCCGTCCGAGCCCGCGAACTCGTCGGTCAGCGCGACGAGCGGGCCGCGCGGTGCTTCCTCGGGATAGCTTTCCGGGCGAATCCAGCGGCCCGAGCCCCAGCCGATGATGCGGCGGGCGAGCTTTTCCACGATGAGCTGCGACGTGTGGCCGCCGCGGTTGCCGCGCACGTCCACGATCAGCGCGTCGCGGCCCATCTCAGAACGCAGGTCGCGGTGCAGGTGCGCCCAGCCTTCCCCCATCATGTCGGGGACGTGCAGGTAGCCGATCCGGCCGTCGGACCGGGCGCGGACGAACTGGCGGCGCCCGGCCACCCAGTCCTGGTAACGCAGCCGGCGCTCGCTGCGCAGCGGGACGACCACGACGCGGCGCGTCCGCGCTGGGTGGGCTTCCTTGGAGTTTTCCGTGTCCGCAGACTCCGGGGACTCCGCGGTGGCTTCTGCTGTGGCCTCCGCGGCGGCCGTGGCGGCGGCCGGCGCTTCGGGGGCGGCCGTTGCCTTGGCTTCGACGGCGGCTCTGGCTGCCGCCGGGTCGGTCGACGCGGCCAGGCCTGTCAGCGTTCCGGGGTCTGTCACCGGGAGCAGCGCTGCTGACGAGGCGGACCCGGGTGCGGCGGCTTCTGCCGGGTCGGCGGCTTCTGCCGCGGCGGCGGCTTCTGCCGCGGCGGCCAGTTCGGCCTGGGTGGGCGGGACGGCCGACGGGTCGGCGGGGCGGATTGTCAGTTCCACTGGTTTGCCCGCCGTGCCGGCCAGGGCCGGCCAGGGGCCGTGCACCGGGTCGACCGGGCGGCCGTCCACCTCGAGGATCTCGTCGCCTTCCCTGACCGCCACGCCTGGCGCCGCTAGCGGGGACCGGGCGCGGGGGTCGGACGACTCGCCTGGCAGCACGCGGGCCACCAGCCAGCGGCCGTCCTCGGACCTGGCGACGTCGGCGCCGAGCAGCGCCGCGGCGCCGGTTCGGGGCGACGAGCCGGGCGGGAAGGCGCCCCACTGGACGACATACGCGTGCGACGTGCCCAGTTCCGCGACCACTTCGTACAGCAGGTCGGCGAACTCGGCGGACGAGCCGATCCGGGACAGCAGGAACCGGTACTCGTCGAGCACGCCGTCCCAGTCCACGTCCGACATCGACGGCGTCCAGAAGTCCCGGCGCAGGATCCGGCCGGCCTCCTCGTAGGCGTGCGCCCACTGCGCCGCCGGGTCCGCGAGGAACCGGGCGCGGGACAGGTCCACCGACACCACGTCGTCCGACGAGCCGTTGTCGGCCTTGCGGTCCGCGGGCACCACGCGCAGGTCGCCGCCGTCGCGCACGACAAGCCGCGAGCCGTCGCCGCTGACCGCGTACCAGTTGACCTCGCCCGCGAGCACGCTCACCTCACGCTTGCGGAAGTCGAACCGCTCGAGCGAGGGCCGCGGCCGGTCCTCATCCAGGTCGGCGGCGCCCTCGCCGAGCACGCCGAACAGCCGGGACCGGAGCCACACCAGGCCGCCCTTCACCGCGGCGAGGCCGTAGTACCGCGCTTCGTCCACCGGGACGCCGACCACGCGCGACGCGATGTTGTCGGTGTCGACAGTAACCGGGGCTCGTTCGGAAGAAGAATCCTTTGAATTGTCCCCGGCACCCACGGGCCGTCCGCCTGGCTGCGGCCCGAACGGCGAGAGGGTGCCCGCGGCCAGCGGAACCAGGTACGGCCGGCTGCCGAACGGGAACGACAGGTCGAACGAGTGCGCGTCGTAGACCGGGTCGAAGGTGCGCCGGGACAGGAACGCCAGGTAGAGACCGTCGGCGGTGAACACCGGGTCGCTGTCGGCGAACCGGCCGTCGGTCACGTCCACCGTGAACTTGTCCGCGATCCGCGCCATCCGGATCCGGCTCAGCGGCTGCGGGCCCGGCTGCGACCAGGCGAGCCACGCCGAGTCAGGGGACCACGACATGTCGTCGATGTCGCCGTCGTCGTTCGCGGCCAGCTCGCTGACCTGCCCCGACGCCACGTCGACCAGCAGCAGCCGCCCGTCGTGCGCGCCGGCCGCCACCGTGGCACCATCCGGGGAAGGTGCCAGGCTGCTCACGTTGCCCAGCTCACCCCCGGCAATCCGAACGGTCTCGGCCGTCTCCCCCGAGACACTCGCTATCTCGAGCGCGTCGGCGCCGTCGGCGTCGGTGACCCAGATGACCTTGCCCGTCGTGCCGAGGATGCGGGGCAGCCGGGCGTGCGCGTCCGGATCGACGGACAGCGCGCGGGCAGGCCCGTCGGTGTGCGTCAGCCAGTGCACGGTGCCGCGCACCGTGACCACGCTGGCCTGGCCGGTCTCGTCGCAGTCCAGGCCGCCGAGGTGGTCGCTCGCGGTGACCAGTCTCGGCGCGCGGGCGGCCGGCGGCGAGCTGAGCTCGATGTCCAGCTTGCGCGGCGCGTCCGCGTCGAGGCTGTCCAGGATCCAGATGTCGCCTGCGACGTGGTAGACGATCCGCTGGCCGTCGGTTGACGGGTTGCGCGCGTAGAAGCCGTCGTGGTCGGTGTGCCTGCGCAGGCCCGTGCCGTCGAGCGCGCAGGAGTAGATGTTGCCCGTGCCCTCGTGGTCGGCGAAGAAGACCAGGCGGCCGTCGATCAGCATCGGGGCGGCGAGCTGGCCGCTCAGGTTGGACATGACGCGGGAGAACAGCGGGTCTTCGGCGCTGGCGATCCAGAGCCGGCCGGCGGTGCCGCCCCGGTACCGCTTCCAGTGCGCGGGGTCGCCGCCCATCCGGCCGGTCAGCAGCGCCGTGGCGTGTTCTTCGACGGCGAGGTCCGTCACCTGGCCGAACGGGAGCTTGCGCGGCGGCGCGTCGAGCGGCACGGCGAACGCCCAGCTGAACTGGGAGCCGGGCTCGCCCGCGGCGGAAATCGCCAGGACCTCACCGCTCGTGGTCCAGCCTGACGTCCGCGTCCGGGGGTCGCCCCAGTACGTGCGCCGCGTCGAGGAGCCGCCGTCGGTGTCGGCCGTGTACACCTCGGGACCGCCGTCCCGCCAGCCGGTCCACGCGACCATGCTGCCGTCCCGGGAAAAGCGCGGGTAGCTGACCATGCCGGCGTCGGAGGACAGCCGCCACGCACGGCCACCGCCGGCCGGGGCGAGCCAGACGTCGTCTTCGGCGACGAAGGTCAGGAGATCACCGTGAATGTGCGGGAAACGAAGGTAACCAGGTGATGTCACGCGGAACATCCTATGAGGAGCGTCGCCGGGCGCTACAGCGAGCCACACGCGCCCCCGCAGAATGTTCGCCGTTAAGGCGCAGTCAGGGCGCAGGCCGGGGATGCGAGCCGACCGGTCGTCGCACATCCCAAGGCTGTGGCATCCCACGGACCCCAGGTGCTTCTACCGCCCCACGGCACCCTCTGCAGTACATCCCGCGTGCCTCAAGCGTCGCCTGCGTCACGTGTCCGGAGAAATGTTTGAAGGAACTGTCGCTATAGCAGCAGTTAATTCAAACATTTCGGCTAAACGATCTTGAGGTGATCAACGGGGGGCCAGTACCGGGCGGTTACAGCCAGCCGCGTTCTTCGGCTAGGCGGAGGGCTTCGGTGCGGTTGCGGGCGCCCGTTTTCTGGATGCAGGAGGACAGGTAGTTGCGGACGGTGCCTTCGGACAGGTAGAGGGTGGCGGCGATCTCGGCGATCGTCGCGCCGTCGTGGCTGGCCGCGAGGACGTCCCGCTCGCGGGGGGTGAGGGGGCTCGCGCCTTCGGTGAGCGCGGCGGCGGCCAGGTCGGGGTCGATGACCTTCTGGCCGTTCTTGACCTGCCTGATCGTCTGGGCCAGCTTGTCGGCTGGCGAGTCCTTCACGATGAACCCGGACACGCCGGACTCCATCGCGCGGCGCAGGTATCCGGGGCGGCCGAACGTCGTGAGGATGACGATCTTGATGTCCGGGTGCTGGTCCTTGAGCGCCGCCGCGGCCGCCAGGCCGTCCATGCCGGGCATCTCGATGTCGAGCATGGCGACGTCGGGGTTGGTCTCGTGTGCGGCCTTGGTCACCTCGTCGCCACGGCCGACCTGCGCGACCACCTCGATGTCGTCCTCGAACGACAGCAGCGCGGCGAGCGCCTCGCGGATCATCGCCTGGTCCTCGGCGAGCAGGACCCGGATGGGGTTCACGAGGTCACGGTAGCGCCGTCACGGCAGCGTCGTCACGGCAGCGCCGCGCCGGCCGGGAACTTCGGAAACGTCGGGAACCGTGGCGATGACGGCGAAGCCGCGGCCCGAGCCCGGGACGATCTGGAGTTCGCCGCCGACGGCGGCGAGGCGTTCTGACATGCCATGCAGTCCGGTGCCGTGCTCGGCCTGCTCGGCCTGCTCGCCAGGCGCCGCGCCTGCCTCGGCGTGGCCGCGCCCGTCGTCGCGGACCTGGAGGGACAGGGTGTCGCCGCGGCCGGCCAGGGTGACATAGCAGTTCCTCGCCCCCGAGTGGCGGACCACGTTGGTGACCGCCTCGCGCAGGCACCAGGCGAGCGCCGCTTCGGCGTCCGGGTCGAACGTGCCGGATAGCGTCGTGAGCTGCGCGTCGTCGTGCGACGCGATGCCCGCGGCCTCGAGCGCGGTCCTGGCGGTGATGACCTCGACGGCGAGCGTCGGCCTGCGGTAACCGCTGACCGCCTCCCTGATGTCGTGCAGCGTTTGCCTGCTGACGGCCGCGACCTCTTCGATCTCCTCGCGCACCCGGTCCCGGTCCGGTCCTTCCGGCAGCCTGCGCAGCAGCCGCGCGGCCAGCTCGGACTTGAGGGTGATCATCGACAGGGACTGCCCGGTCAGATCGTGCATGTCGCGAGCCAGGCGCAGCCGTTCCTCGTTAGCCGCGTGCTTGGCCACCGCTTCGCGCGCCTGCCGCAGTTCGTTCATCAGCGCGAGCTGCCTGCGCAGGCCGACCATGGCCAGGCCGATCAGGATCGTCGGGAGCAGGTTGAGCAGCAAGTCGGTCCGGTCGACGTGGCCGGTCAGGCAGAAGACCAGGTAAGCCAGGCCGCATGCGATAACGGCCCGCACGGCCCAGCGGCGGTCGGGGACGAGCAGCCCGGAGGCCGAGGAAACGAAGATCCACATCGTGCTCGCCCCTGTGCCGCCGTAGAACACGCAGCCGGCCACGGCCAGCGCGGCGAGGATGCCCAGTCCCGTCAGCGCCCGCGTGCGCGGATGCGGCCAGGTCGGGACGTAGACCAGGTAGACGGCGGAAAAGACAACGACGATCGCAAGCGCGCCGCCGATGTACAGCGCGCTGTGGTGGTCCCCGAACACGTCGACGACCGGCTGGATGAGATACAAGAGCCAGACCGCCGTGAAGAGCATGCCGAGCACCCGCGCGGTCCTGGTGCTGTCAGCCGGGCCGTAACGCTCATCCCTACAGCGTTCGGGCATGATCCTCGCCTCTTTCCGCCTTCATCATCTCAGGCCCACCTGGATGTGGCTTCCGGCCGCGCCCCCCGTCCGCGGCCGGAAGCCGCACCGTTTTGATCAGACGGTCTCCGCCATCGAGCGCACCGAGAGCGTGGCGAGGGCGGCGAAGACTCCCAGCCAGATGACGAGGCCGAAGACCAGGTACGCCGGCACCGACAGGTTGCCGATGACGTCGGTGGAGATCTTTATCGCCTCGTAGGTGGGGGTGGCCTTCCCGATGTTGCCGAGCGTGCCCGTCAGCGGGAACCAGACGCCGCCGAGGATGGTGAACGTGAGGTAGATGAACAGCGTGATCGGCTGCGCCTGATCCGGGGGGTACCGGTAGCCGACCGCGACCGCGAGCGCGGCGAAGATCGTCGACCCGAGCCAGATGATGACGGCGATCACCAGCCACTGCCAGAGGGCAAGGTGCACGCCCCCGTAGAACCGGCCGATCACGAACACGATCACGATCGACACGAGCGTGGTCGCCATGGCGGTCAGGATCTTGGCGATCACGTAGCCGCTTGCGGGCAGCGGCGTGAGCCGCAGCTGCCTGATCCAGCCGACCTTGCGCTCCTCGGAGATCCTGATGGAGTTGCCGTTGAGCGCGCCGGCGAAGGCGCCGAAGGTCGCCATCGCGACCATGTAGTACGCCGAGAAATCGACGCCGTAAGCGGACTTCCCGGCCTTGGACCAGAGCAGGTACAGGACCACGGGCAGGCCCGTGGTGAAAATCAGGTACCGTCTGTTGCGGCGCAGCCGGTTGATCTCCGTCCGCGTCAGCAGCAAGATGCCGTGCATTGGCTTTTCGTCTCCTATTTGCGTCAAAGGTTCGCTCAGCGGGCGGGGACAGGATCGACGCCATCGGCGCGGTCGTCTTCCGCGGTGATGGCGAGGAATGCCTGCTCCAGGCCGAGGCTGCCGACCTCGATCTCGGTCGGCCGGTAACCTGCGTCGAGCACCGCGTACAGCGTGGCGTCGGAGTCCTCGGTCTGGATCTGCACGAAGTCATGCCGGGTCTCCAGGCTGACGACGCCGGGCAGGCCGAGCAGGAACGCCTCGTTCGCCCCGTCGAGGTGGAACGACATCCGCTTGGCGCCGGCCCGCTTCTTGATGTCTTCCGGCGTGCCGTCGGCGAGCAGCCGCCCCCGGTTGATCACCAGGATGCGGTCCGCCGCCTGGTCGGCCTCTTCCAGGTAGTGAGTGGCGAACAGCAGCGTCTTGCCCTCGGCGACCTCTTCCTTCATCGACGCCCAGAACCGCTGCCTGGTCTCCACGTCCATCGCCGTGGTCGGCTCGTCAAGCACGATCAGGTCGCACTCGCCGGCGATCGCGAGCGAGAACCTGACGCGCTGCGTCTGCCCGCCCGACAGCCGGTCCACCCGCTGGTCGGCGATGTCCGCGATGCCGGCCCGGCGCAGCGTGATGTCCACAGGGACGGGCCTTGGGTGCAGCCCCGCCACCAGGGTGACAAGCTCCCTGACCGTGACCTCGGGCATCAGCCCGCCTGACTGCAGCATGGCGCCGACCCGGCCGGACTTGACCGCGTGGTACGGGTCATTGCCGAACATCCGGATCTTCCCCGACGTGGGCTTGCGCAGCGCGAGCAGCATGTCAAGCGACGTGGACTTGCCGGCCCCGTTCGGGCCAAGGAGAGCGACCGTCTCTCCGGTCCGCAGGTCGAGGCTTAGCCCGTCGACCGCTTTCAGGCTCCCGTAGTGCTTGCTTACGTTCTCGAACGAGACGACCGGTCCCGTTCCGCTGTGGCTCATCAGTAGTCCCCTTGTGTGGGTGTCTGTGGCGATGGCGTACGTCCGCCACCTATACCACCACCCGCGCTGCGCGACGGGTAGTGCGCTCACTCAGCGGTCGCGCATGACATGTGTCATCGATGTCACCGTGCGGTTTTTTGCGTGTCGGGGGTTTGCGCAGTTCGTGGGGTGCGGCGGTGTCAGCGGCCGACCGCGTAGCCTTGCATGCCGCGCGGGTTGGCCGCGCCGTACAGCATGCCGCCGCGACGTGCCACCGCGCTGATCCGGCCGAGCGACCACGGCGGCTGCTCGATGACGTCGTGCCCGCGCTCGCGCAGTTCTGCGATGGCGGCGTCGCCGACCCGCTCTTCCACGTCAAGCCCGTTGGGGTACGCCTCGCGCGGGTAGAAGGAGGACGGCATGTGCCGGGAGTGGAACGCGGGGAAGTCGATCGCCTGCTGCAGGTTCATCCCGAAGTGCACGTGACTGAGGAAGAAGCCGAGCGTCCACTGGTCCTGCTGGTCACCGCCGGGGGTGCCGAACGCCAGGTACGGCTCGCCGTCGCGCAGCGCCAGCGTCGGCGTCAGCGTGGTCCGCGGCCGCTTGCCTGGCGCGAGCGTGGCCGGCAGGCCTGGGGACAGGGTGAACATCTGCGCCCGGGTGCCGAGGCAGAAGCCCAGGTCGGGGATGACGGGCGAGGACTGCAGCCACCCGCCGCTCGGCGTGGCGGTGACGACGTTGCCCCACCGGTCGGCCACGTCGAGGTGGCAGGTGTCACCGCGGCGCGCCTGGGCCTGCGCTTGCGCGGAGCGATGGGCGGACCGGCCGAGCGGCTCGCCGGTCGCCGGGTCCAGGCCGGGGTCGCCGCTCCCCCGCACGCCCGCGCCCGGGCTCGCGCTGGCGTCGGCTCGGCCTCTTGCTGTTATCCCGAACGAAGCCGTGGCGAATGCCGGGAGCACCGGTTCTCTGCCGCCGGGCCGGCCCGGTCGCAGCTCCGCGTTCGCCGCGTCGCCGACGAGCTTGCGGCGCTCGTCGTTGTACCCGTCGGACAGCAAGTCGTCGACGGGCACGTCGGTATAGGCCGGGTCGCCGTACCATGCCTCGCGGTCGGCGAACGCGAGCTTCGCGCATTCGGTCACCGTGTGGATGTACTCCGCGCCACCTGGTTCCATCCGCTCCAGGTCGAAGCCGCCGAGCAGGGCGAGCTGCTGCAGGAAGACCGGCCCCTGGCCCCAGGGGCCGGTCTTGCACACGGTCAGCCCTCGGTAGTCATACGTGGCCGGCGCCTCGAGGCGCGCGTGCCAGGTCGCCAGATCCTGCGCGGTCAGGAAGCCGCGGTGCCGGCGGCCGGTGACGTCCATCGCCTCAGTCGCCGCGAAGCGGCCGACGGCCTCGGCGACGAACCCGTCGTACCAGGCCTGTCGCGCCGCCTCGATCTGCTCGTCGCGGTCGCCGCTGGCCGCCTCCGCCTCGCTGAGGATTCGTTTGTACGTGGCGGCGAGCACCGGGTTCGCGAACCTGCTGCCCGGCGCCGGCACGCCGCCGCCCGGCAGGTACACCTGCGCCGAGCTCGTCCAGTGCTCGCGGAACAGGTCGGCGACGCTGGCGATGCCCCAGCTGATCGCGGGCACCAGCGGGTACCCGGACTCGGCGTACCCGATGGCGTAGCCGAGCACGTCGCGCAGCTTTAGCCGCCCGTACTCGCGCAGCAGCAACAGCCACGCGCCGAACGCGCCAGGCACGCACGCGGCGAGCAGCCCGCTGCCAGGCACGAGGTCGAGGCCGAGCTCCGCGTACGCCTGCGGAGTCGCCTTCGCCGGGGCGGTGCCCTGCCCGCAGACGACGAACGTCTCGCCGCGGCGCGCGTCGTAGCCGATCACCGGCACCTCGCCGCCCGGGCCGTTGAGGTGAGGCTCGACCACCTGCAGCACCAAGCCGGCCGCGACCGCGGCGTCGAAAGCGTTGCCGTCCTTCTCCAGGACCGCCATGCCGGCCGCCGAGGCGAGCCAGTGCGTCGACGCCACCATGCCGAACGTGCCCGCGAGCTCTGGTCGCGTCGTGAACTCCGGGATGTCGGCCATGAAATGTGCTCCGTTTCGCTTGCGGGGATACAAACATCATCGACACGCCGCCGCCGCGCGCCAACCCCGGGGCGTGATCTGTGCCGGGTAGCGTTGCGTCGCATGGACGACCTTGACCCCCGGCTGCGCGCGGTCTGCGACCTGAACGTCGCGGAGGTGCGCGAGTACAGCGGCCGCCACGAGTACGACGGCGTCCCGCAGGACCTGTCCCCCACTGGGGTGGCGGACGGGCTCGCCCGGCTGGCCGCGGCTCGTCGGGCGGGCGGCGTGCAGCCGGACCCGCACGACGAGGCGCACCTGCGCGCGTTCGAGGACCTGCAGCGGGTGGTCTACGCGGACCTGGAGCTGCACCGGCGCAACCCGCTGCTTCACCTGTCCGAGCTCGACCTGGCCTGCTACGACAAGGAGTACGCCCCGGAGGCCGCCCGGGACGCGGCGCGCGCCGCGCACCTGGCTGCCTGGCCGCGGGTGATCGACGCGGCGGTCTGCGCCCTCGACCAGGTGCCGGCGCCGGTGGCGGAGTCGCTGCTCGCCGGCATCCGCGGGCTGGCGGAGGGCATCCCGGCAGACGCCGCGCCCGCGGCGCGGGAAGCCGCGCTCGCCGCGCACGCCCGGCTGGTCGCCCACGTCGAGCAGTCCGCGACCGCCGGTGATCCGGACGCGGCGCTCGGGCCCGCCGCGCTGGTCGCGCTGCTCGGCACCGCCGAGGCGATCGAGGTGGACCTGGGCGCTCTCGCCGCCGCGGCGGACACCGAGCGGGACCGGCTGCACGAGCGGCTCGCGGAGTCGGCGGCCCTCGTGGACGCGGGACGGCCGCCGCTCGACGTCGCGCGGTCGCTGGTGCGCGACCACCCGGACCGGGCCGGAGTGATCGAGGCGGCCAGGCACTGGACGCAGCGGGCGATCGACTTCACCCGCGAGCGCGACCTGGTGCCCTACCACGACGGGGTATGCCTGGTCGGCGAGGCGCCGCCATCGCGGCGCTGGGCGATGGCGATGATCTCCACGAACGCGCCGGCCGAGCCGGACGCGCCGTCGTGGTACTACATCAGCCCGCCCGACGAGTCATGGCCGGAGGCGGATATCGAGGAGTGGCTTGAGGTGTTCAGCGCCACTACGCTGCCGGCGATCACCGTGCATGAGGTGGCGCCCGGGCACTTCTCGCACCACCAGGCGCTGCGCCGGGCACCCGGGCCGGTGCGCCGGACGCTGAGCTCGAGCGCCTTCGTCGAGGGCTGGGCGCACTACGCCGAGGAACTGTCGGTGGAGGAGGGCTTCCTCGGCGACGACCCCCGGTTCGCCATCGGCGTGTGGCTCGAGGCGCTGGTCCGGGTCACCCGGCTGGCCTGCGCGCTTGGGGTGCACACCGCGGGATGGACGGTCGCGGAAGCGGCCGCCCGGTTCGAGGCCGACACCCACCTGGCGGGGTCCGCCGCGCTATCGGAGGCGCGGCGCGCGACGTTCGACCCCACGTACGGCCGGTACACCTGGGGGAAGCTGGAGATCATGCGGCTGCGTGACCAGGCGCGGTCGGCGTGGGGCGCATCGTTCAGCCTGCAGCGCTTCCACCGCGCCCTGCTGGATCTCGGCTCGCCCCCACTCGGTCTGGTCGGCACCGCCCTCGAGCGCGGGTGAGGCTCCGCTCTGTCTCGAGGGCTTGCGGCCCATGATTGCCGGGCGGTGCTGGCGGGCGAGGTTCCGGCCCGCGCTACCCTAGGGGCGTGCGAAGCTTCGCCCAGGTGACCGGCGTCGCGAGCGCCGCCCTGCTGGCGGCGCTCGCCCTAGCGGGCTGTTCGGTGGCGCGAGGGGCGACGGCCTCGTCCATCGCCGCGACAGCCGCGTACATCCAGCAGCCGACGGCGACGGGGAAGACCACGGTCGGCTACCTCGACATACGCAACAACGGCGCCGCCGACCAGCTGATCTCGGTGAGCACGAGCGTGGGCGGCACGGTGGTGCTCCGCGCCCCGGTGCGGACCGGAGTCGCTCCTGTGATCATGCACACAGTGCCCGTCATCCCGATCCCCTCCGACTCGACCGTGCAACTCGTCCCGGACAGCTACCACCTGCTGATCTCCGGCGCGGGCCCGATGTACGACGGCAAGGACATCACGCTGCAGCTGCGGTTCGCGCACGCCGGCACGATCACGATCCTCGCGCTCGTCACCAACCCCGAGTCCGGCGGCAGCAGCTACTTCCTGAACTAAGCCTGTTTTTTGTGCCCTGGACGGGCGCTTCGCGGCCGCCGGGTCAGCGGCAGCTTGGCCCGGCTCTGCTCGTCGGCCGGGGTGTACACCATCAGCCGGGCATCGGCCATCACTGGGATGTGCAGTTCCGTGGCGATGAAGGTGAGCGGGCCAACAGCGGGGTGGATGAAGGTGCGGGTGCGCGGCTGCGCGTCGGCCACCTCGTGCCGCGCCCACAGTTCGGCGAATTCGCAGCTGAGGCCAGAAAGCCGCCGGATGTCCTCCTCCCACTCCGGATCCGCGACGTGCCCGGCGTACGCGACCCGCATCCGCGCCACCATGTAGCGCAGTTCGTCCTCGTACTGCGGGAACTTCTCGCGGGCCGCCGGCTCCGTGACGCAGCACCACAGGGTGTTCCTGTGGACGCACGGCATGGAGTGCCAGTCCCAGAACAAGTCCTCGTTGGCCTCGTTCACGAACAGCATGTCGAACCGGCCGTTGGTCAGGCAGGCCGGCAGCGGGTCAAGCGAACGGACGATCTCGCGGACGACCTCGGGCACCGGATCGCGTGTCGCCGCGGCGGCCTGCGTGGGTGTCGCTTCGGCCAGCCGGTACAAGTGCTCACGCTCGGCGCGGTCGAGGCGCAGCGTGCTGGCCACCGCGTCGAGCACCTGCACGCTCGCGTTGATCTCGCGGCCCTGTTCCAGCCACGTGTACCAGGTGACGCCGACTCCGGCGAGCAGCGCCACCTCCTCACGGCGCAGCCCCGGCGTGCGCCGTCGAGTCCCGCGTGGCATGCCGACATCCTCTGGTGACAGCAGCGCTCGCCGTGCCTTCAGGAAGCTGCCTAGTTCCTCCCGGCGCCGCCCGGCTTCCGCCAGGGGCTGCCCGGCCTGGTAGGTGACCACGAACCCTCTCCTCGCTGGCCTACGAGCAGCAGGCTAGCGCGCCCCTCTGACATTCCAGGCTCCTCGGCACGGGAGGGGGCCACGCTGCAACGCGGCGAGGTCTTGTCGCGTCCAATACATCGAGTGCCGGTAACACGAGGAGTCGGACGATGAAGCCATGACGGACGGTGCGTTGGGGTGGGTGGCGCGGCATCGGAAGGTCGCCGCGTCAGTATCGGCCCTTGTCATCGCCGCGGGTATCGCGGTGCCGCTGGCGATCTCGGCTGCCGCTGGCAGCGCCGAGACCGGCGGCGTTCCCGTACCGGCCGACGCCGCAGCGCGGCT
>Ga0335073_10005820_pt1 | contig 17309 bp, 18 predicted proteins | sample Lox_Sample_22_FD_207093 | JGI IMG/M metagenome (GOLD analysis project Ga0335073, IMG submission 207093) | Soil microbial communities from Loxahatchee National Wildlife Refuge, Florida, United States - Lox_Sample_2.2 | ecosystem: Environmental > Terrestrial > Soil > Wetlands | place: USA...
AGGATCGCTCCAGTCGCCAGGCGCAGACGTTTGTTGCTCCGTTGGAGCTTTGCCTGCTGCAGCTCCAGGCGTGAAAGTCTCTCGATAAGCTCTGTCGTTGATTGCTCCATTGGATAACCCCGTGGGTAGCGCGGTTCAGGCGTCGAAGTTGGTCGCCGCAACGCCGCGGCTGATCTGATCGATTATATGGTCCTTGCGCCGCGTCGGTTCCAGTTAGACTCGAACACTTATAGCGCGCGCTTGGGACATGGTGGCGTGTTAGCCTGACGGTCCCGGAGGAGATTCGAATGAGCGTCGAGTACCAGGTTGAGAACCACATCGCGGTCGTCACCATCAATCGGCCCGAGGCGCGCAATGCGGTCGATCGCCCGACGGCGGCGGCGCTGGCCGCATCGTTCCGGCGTTTCGACGCGGACGATTCGGCTTGGGTCGCGATCCTGACCGGTGCTGGCGGCTATTTCTGCGCGGGCGCCGATCTCAAGGCCGTCGCGAGCACACGCGGGAACCGTGTGACAGAAAGTGGAGACGGCCCGCTCGGATGCTCGCGAATGCTGTTGAGCAAGCCGGTCATCGCGGCGGTCGAGGGCTTCGCCGTCGCGGGCGGCCTCGAGCTCGCGCTCTGGTGCGATATGCGCGTGGCAGCGCGAGATGCGGTGTTCGGCGTGTTCTGCCGGCGCTTCGGCGTGCCGCTGGTCGATGGCGGCACGATCCGCCTGCCGCGTCTTATCGGGATGAGCCACGCGATGGACATGATCCTCACCGGGCGCGGCGTGTCTGGCGACGAGGCCCGCATGATGGGCCTCGCCAATCGAATCGTCGAGCAAGGGCAGGCTCTGGCTGCCGCGCGCGAACTCGCCGAGCAGATCGCGGCGTTCCCGCAACGATGCATGCGCTCGGATCGGATGTCGGCCTACGAGAGTTTCACGATGGAACTGCCCGAGGCGCTGCTCAACGAATATCGCTACGCGATCGCGACGATAAATTCCGGGGAGACGCGCGAAGGCGCCGCGCGCTTCGCCTCAGGCACCGGTCGCCACGGCAAGTTTTAGTTTGCGGCCTTACTTCGTTTTCGAGGGGTCCGTGCTTGATTGAATGCATTGCGCGGCGCGCATGCGAAGGCCGATCACCGGATCGTTTTCGAAGCGCTCGCGATCCTTGGCGCAATCACCCTGGTTGGTATAGGTGCCGAACACTGAAGCGACCGGCGTCGTCGCTGCGTTGGCGGCGCCCGGAGTCGCGGCTTCCGAGGGCAACATCAAGTACCACGTCATCAGTCCTAAGGCGGCGGCATGGCAAATCTTCATGTGGCGCGCATACTCTCACGATCGGCGGCGCTACATCCACCAAAATCGTTTCTGCGCTTCCAATCCAATGCTCAACGGCCGATCGTTTGACCCCTCAAACTCGGCGCGGCAGGCCGTTGTTACGTTCTGATACGTCGTGTATGCTTATCCGCAAGTCAATCGTGACTTATGCGCGCGTCGGATTCCGCGACGCCAATCTCGCTAACCTCAAGACCCCAATGGCGCGGCGACAGCCGGCTGGAATCCGAGGAGGTCTGACATAGGATTACTGTTTGTCCTTTTCTGAGTTTCCCCTTTCACCCGAACTCCAACGTTCAATCCGCGATCGTGGCCATCACACCCCCACGCCGATCCAGGCGTTGGCGATGCCCATCGCACTCGACGGCCGCGACCTTGTCGCCACGGCCGAAACCGGCAGCGGCAAGACTTCGGCCTTCCTGATCCCGCTGATCGATAGGCTCCAGCGCAAGGGCGTCAAGCATCTTGGCGCACTGGTGATCGCACCGACGCGCGAACTCGCGATGCAGGTGATGCAGGAGTTCGAGTTGCTCGCGCGGCATACCGGACTTCGCGCCGCGCGCGTCATCGGCGGCGAGTCCGAGAAGCGTCATATCGCCGAGATCAAGAAGGGCGTGCAGGTGATCGTCGCATGCCCCGGGCGCCTCATCGATTACCTCGAGCGCGGCATCGTTAAGCTCGATCATGTCGAGTACATCGTGATCGACGAGGCCGACCGCCTGCTCGACATGGGCTTCCTGCCGCAGCTTCGCCGCATCATGAAGATGGCACCGCGCAATCGGCAGACCCTGATGTTCTCGGCCACGATGGCGACCGGACCCGAGATAATCGCGCGCGAGTTTTTGCATCGTCCCGAGCGCGTCTCGGCCAGCACGAAGACCGCGCCGCCTTCGCAGATTCGGCAGACGATCTGCCCGGTCACGCTCGATAACAAGAGCGCGATGCTGCTCGAGATCCTGCGCCGGCCCGAAGTCGAGAGCGCGATCGTTTTCACCCGGACCAAGAGCCGCGCAGACCGAATCGCCAAGATGCTCCAGCGCAATCGCGTCAAGGCGGTGCAGATCCACGGCGACCGCTCCCAGGGCCAGCGCAACGCCGCGCTGTCTGGCTTCCGCGAGCGCCACTATCGCGTGATGGTCGCGACCGACGTCGCGGCGCGCGGGCTCGATATCCCCGACGTCTCACACGTGATCAATTTCGATCTGCCCGAGGAGACCGAGGGCTATATCCATCGGATCGGCCGCACGGCGCGGATGGGCAAGTCGGGCGAGGCGATAAGTCTCGTCACTCCCGAGGAACGCGTGATGCTCGCACGGCTGGAACGCACGCTCGGCGGCGAGTTGGAGCGCGACCATGTCGAGGGTTTCGACAAGGTCGAAATCACGGCGCCAAAGCCGGTGACGCTGTTCCGCTCGTCGTCGGCGCGGGGCAAATCGGGGCGCAATCGTCCGCGCTCGCGCTGGGCGTAGCACTAAAAAAATCGAAAACCACAAAGGGCACGAAGTCATTAAGTTGAGCCTTCGTGTCTTCGTGCCTTGGTGTTGAGTTTCTGCCTTTCTCGGCTGGATCGATTCAGTCAGAATGCGCCATGCGGCGCCGCACCCTGCTTCCTCTCTCCAGCATCGTAATTTTCCTGGCTTTGTTGATCGCCTCATGCACGACGACTCGCAACCTGGTGCTGAGCGGCGGCGAGCAGCATCCGACGCCCGCGCCGCATGTCGATGAACCCGGTCCGCACGTTCTGATCTTCGGCTTCGATGGCGTCGGCTACAATCAATTGAACGAGGCGATCGCGTCAGGCCATGCGCCGGACCTCGCGGCGCTGCTCGGCAAGCCCGAGCGCGGTGGCGTTTACGGTCACGCTTACTCGGCGCCCGACGCGGAGACGATCTTTCCGGCGATCACGGCCGCGGCGTGGTCGGTGATCTTCACCGGCGAGCCGAGCGCCTACACGAGTATTCCGGGCAACGAATGGTTCTCGCGCGAGAAAATGCAGTTCTACGCGCCGATACCGGTGTCGGTGCCCGAGACCAGCGACACGCTAAAAATGCTCGGCGACGATCTGATCGGCCAGCAGCTAACCGCGCCCACGCTCTACGAGCAGGCGGGAGTGAAGTCCGGCGTTTCGATGAACATGGTTTATCGCGGCGCCGATACCTTCACGACCGTGCCGCCGACCACGTTCGTCGCGGTGGTCGCCGACTATCTCGTTGGTGCGACCGGCGGTCCGAGTGGCAATCGCACCGTTTATGCGAAGTTCGACGAAGACTCGATCACCAAGCTGTCTGCCGCCTTCGCTCAGGGTGGTATCCCGCGTCTGCAGACCGTCTATTTCCCCGGTATCGATTTGTACACGCACGTCGCGCCTGGCGATCCGCTCAAGCAGCAGGTCGCGTATCTCGAGGAAATAACCGATCCGCTCGTCGGCAAAGTCGTCGAGGAGTATCGATCGCGCGGCCTGATGAGCAATACGTTCGTCGTAATCCTCGCCGATCACGGCCATATTCCTGTGCTCAACGATCCGATTCATGCGCTAGCCGTCGATCCCGATACGGGTCCAGCGGCGGTGCTCAAGGCCGCGGGATTTCGTCCACGTCCGTTCGTGCTGAATCCGTCGTCGGCACAGCAGGATTATCAGGCCACGCTCGCCTACGAGGATTCGATCGCGTACGTGTACCTGGCGGATCGCTCGACGTGTCCCAACATCTCCAACAGATGCGATTGGACGAAGCCGCCCCGATTTGAAGAAGATGTGCTGCCGATCGCGAAGGCATTTTACGAAGCGAATCGCACCGGCGCCGGCGCGCCGCGTCTCAAGGGCAGTCTCGAGCTGATCTTCGCGCGCAAGCCGGTCAAGCCGGGAACGCAAACCAACGAATACGAGGTGTTCGACGGCAAGCGCCTCGTTTCAATCGAAGATTATCTCGAGGATCATCCGCATCCCGGTCTGCTCGATCTCGATCGGCGGATGCGCTGGCTGTCGATGGGACCGCATGGGACTCGGGCCGGCGATGTACTGTTGTTGGCGCGCACGGGACTGACGATTCCGATCGAGCAGCGCTTCTACTTCGCCCATCTTTTCCATTCGGTGCACGGCAGCGCGTCGATACAGGACGGACATATTCCGCTCGTCCTGTCGCATGAAGGATGCCGCGGCGAACGCCTCAAAGAAGCGATGGAACACACAACCGGATCTCGCCCGACGACGCTCCACGTCACGCCGATGGTGCTGAATCTGCTGAGTCACGGCGACAAATACTGCAACGGCAAGAACAGCGCTCCCGCCGTGACGGCAAAATCCGCTGCGGCGAAAACGCAGTAAAATCGCGCTGAGGTCCGAATCCTCGTGCGTTGACAAGCGCGGCGACAGGCCGGACAATTACGACCAATGGCACGTATTACCGTAGAAGATTGTCTTGAGCGGATTCCCAACCGCTTTGAGCTGGTGCTCGGCGGCGCTCGCCGCGCCAAGCAACTGCTCAAAGGCGCTCGTCCCCTAGTCGAGTCCGATAACAAGGAAGTAGTCACGGCGCTGCGCGAAATCGCCGCCGGCAAAGTCACGGTCGAAGAACCCGAAAGTTAAGATCGCACCGCCGGTCTCATTCGATCGGCCTCTTCATTTATCGTTCGCTACCCCCTGCCGGCGCGGGCGCCATAAGCCGGCGCAAGAATCGTCCGGTGCCTCGCAAACCCAGCAAGAGCAAAGCCCCGCCGCGCGGCGCGACGAAGTCGCGGCCCAGGAGCGAACCCGCGCCACGGCCTGCTGGCGCTACGCCCGAAACCGGCGCTGAAGAACCTGCGATCGAAGTCGAGGAGTTCCATCCCGTCGCGGCGAACGACGACGGTGAGATCGAGACTGACACCGCGGCGCCGATCCACACTTTCGACGACGATGACCACGAGGCCGATGACGCCGGATCCGCCGATAGCGAAGCGGAGGATTCCTCGGCGCTCGTAGCTTTCGATCCGCTGAGCCGCTATCTCGCCGAGATTCGCCGCTTTCCGCTGCTGACGCGCGAAGAGGAGGCGCAGGTCGCGCGGCGCTACGCCGATACTCACGATCAGGAAGACGCCTATCGGCTGGTCACCGCGAATCTTCGCCTTGTAGTAAAAATCGCCTACGAGTTCGCGCGCGCCTCGAGGAACGTTCTCGACCTCGTCCAGGAAGGCAACGTCGGCTTGATGGAAGCGGTCAAGAAGTTCGATCCGAGCCGCGGGATCCGCTTTCCCTCGTACGCCGTGTGGTGGATTCGCGCGTACATCTACCGCTACCTGCTCAACAACTGGCGCCTGGTAAAAATCGGCACGACCCAGGCGCAGCGCAAGCTCTTCTTCAACCTGCGCAAGGAGAGCGAGCGCCTCGAGGCCGAGGGCTTCAAGCCACAGCCGCTTCTCCTCGCGCAGCGGATGGGCGTCAAGGAGAGCGAGGTGCGCGAGATGCAGGAGCGGATGGCGCAGAGCGAGATCTCGCTCGACCAGCCGCTCTCGGGGGGCGAGGATACGAGTCTCCTCGACGTGCTGCCCGATACCGGCACGCCCGAGCAGGAAACCGCCGACGCCGAGTTCCGCGAGTTCGCGCGCGAGAAGGTCGAGAAGTTCGCCGCGCAGCTCAAGGACAAGGAGCTCGAAATTTTCAAGGCGCGCCTGCTGGCCGAGGATCCGATGACGCTGCAGGAAATCGGCGAGCGCCACGGTATCAGCCGCGAGCGCGTGCGCCAGATCGAAACGCGGCTCAAGCGGCGCCTCAAGGATTTTCTCAAAGCCGAAGCCGCCGATATCGAAGACGCCGGCACCTCCTAGCGGAACGCTCTGCCGCGAGTCTTCGTCTGCCAGGGCCCGCGTGGTTCAGCGCCGGCACTTGGTTGAGTCGAAAGATCTGCCCGTGTCGACGCATTGGCCCTGATGCCGCAGATCCTGCACGCATACCTTGACCGCGCCGCTGCAGCTGCCCCCGCCGCCGCCGTCGGTCGCAGTGAAGCCGAGAGTATAGATGAGTCCGCCGCTTCCCTGGCCGTTGGCGCGCACCCATGCAGTGCTCGTTCCAACGCCGAACCCGTCGCTGCAAATCGGACCGCCGCCGCTGACCGGCTTGTCCTGCGTTATCGACGTCATGCTGATGGAGAACGGCCCCCGGGATCGGTCACACCGAAGATGCTTTCCGGCATGAAAGCGAGCGGCAGAGAAACGAGGTTCGGCCTGCTCGCTTTGGCGGCGCTGCAATCGATAGTTGGAGCGGGGACGGCATTCAACTCGAATGAGCCGATATCGCAATCAGTCTGTCCGGGCGCCGGGCGCAGATATTCGCGCTGATCGGTAGCCGGACAGATCTCGGGCGGAATCTTGTCGATCGCAGGGCTGCCGGCCAGGAGCGCGATCGTCTGTGTCGGTCCGCCATTGTCCGCGAGACCGCCGGGGTCGAGCTGCGGGTCAGTATTGTTATGACTGCCGGCGGCTGAGAAATGGCACGTAGCGTCGTCCGAAATGTTGTAGCCTTCGTCTTCGATATCCCCATCGCAGTTATCGCCTGCCGAGCCAGTGACGATTGTCCCTTTTGCCGTTGTAATACCGAGCGTACTGAATATTCCGCCACCGATGCTCGCGCCGTTGTCCGAGAACGTGCTGTTCACGACGTTCAGGCGCGCTCCGCCAACGAAGATCGCTCCGCCCTGGCCCGCACTGTTACCATAGAACGTACTGTTGACCACGACTGTCGTGTCTCCGGCTTGACTGCGAGTCAAGCCGAGCGCACCGCCGACGAGCGCGTTGTTGCTTGAGAACGTGCTGTTCGAAACGGTCAGCCTTCCGATGCTGATGATCGCGCCGCCATTGTTGCCCTCGTTTTCAGAGAACGTGCAATTGTCGACGGTCAAAGTGCCATTATTGTTGATGGCGCCGCCGCCAAGGTTGTAGCGGGCGGCGGTGAAAGTCAGATTGCGTAAAATCACCGTACTCCGGCCGAGTGACGCTTCGTCGATAAACATGATCGGCACCTGATTATTGCCGCTGATCACGATTCCAGCGCTCGGGCCAACGATCGACAGATTGCGATCAATATCGGGCAGCACTGCGTTGAGTATGATCGTACCGCTGACGCCGTTGGCGAAGACGATCGTGTCGTCCCCGGTTCCGGCCGCGCATCCATGAACAGGGCCGTCGAGGTTGGCCGACGTGATCGCGTCGCGCAGGCTGCAATGCCCCGCCACGCTGCTATCAGAGAGCGTATCGACCGTGGGTCGCCGCTCGCGCCGTGACCGTAATGATCAAAAACAGAACTGCGCTCAGTGTTATGATGCCCCATCTTCTGGTCATTGTCCCGCCCTCAAGCCGTCAACTGTCCGATCTCCGAACGAAGCGATCGTGTATCGCGGCGCATCCTAGCTTGCTATTCAGCTCTGCTACAAATGAAAGCTTTTACCTACGAACAGGTTCTACCGGGTCCCTTCTTTTCAACTGGTGCGGTCTGTGGCGCACTCGTAGGATACGAGTATGAGCCGCGAAGCGGGACGCGCGGGCACAACCCTTCATCTGAAGGTCAACGGCACCGAACAGGAAGTGACCGTCGATTATTACGACACCCCTCTGCTCTACGTTCTGCGCGACGATCTCAAGCTCAAGGGCGTGCGCTTCGGATGCGGCGTCGGGCAGTGCGGCGCGTGCACGGTTATGATCGATGGGCGCGCGGTGAAATCCTGCGAAACGCCGGCGTGGTCGGTGGAGGGGCAAGGGATCACTACGATCGAGGGCCTCGGCACGATCGATCGGATGCATCCGCTGCAGCAGGCGATCGTCGATTTTCAGGCCGGCCAGTGCGGCTACTGTCTGGCGGGAATCCTGATGAGAACGGCGGCCCTCGTTGGCGTTGACAAACAGCCATCGCGAGAGAAGCTTGTCGCCGCGCTCGACGATAACCTCTGCCGATGCGGCGCGCATTCGCGGATCCTCGACGCCCTCGAAGGGGCATGGATCAAGCTCGCGGCCGGTGACGCGAAATGACAACGCCGCAGTTGCCGTTCAGCCTTCAGCAGAACCCGCGCCTCAAGCAGTGGGTCGATTTCAGCCGCGGCGGAATCGTGCGGGTATTCAGCGCGAAGGTCGAGCTGGGTCAGGGAATCGTGACGGCGCTGGCGCAAATCGCAGCTGAAGAACTCTGCTTGCCTCTCGCCCAGGTCAAAGTGATCTCCGGCGATACGCGGTACTCGCCCGACGAATGGTACACCGCCGGCAGCATGTCGATCGAAGTGGGCGGAATGTCGCTGCGCCTGGCCTGCGCGCAGGCGCGACAGACGATTCTCGCAGCGGCGGCGCGCTCACTCAATGTCGACGCTGCTCGGCTGCGTGTCGATGCGGGCGCGATCCTGCTGGACGGCACGCGCAGCGAACTCGATTATTGGAAACTGGCGCCAAATATAGATTGGAACCTCCCTGTATCGGGAACCGCACCGCTGATGCGCGGCAACGATGGGAATCATATCGGCGCTAACGTTGCGCGCTTCGATTTGCCGGCGAAAATCACCGGCGGTGCGTTCGTGCAGGATCTCGAGCTGCCGGGGATGCTGCACGGCCGCGTGTTGCGTCCGCCCTGGCCCGACATGCATCTCATCGAATTCGATCAGAGCGCGGCGCAGAAGCTGCCCGGGGTGGTGAAAATCTGGCGCAGCGGCGATTTCGTCGGCGTCTGCTGCGAGCGCGAATATCAGGCGGTCAAGGCTCTCGAGACACTCCGCGCGAATGCAAAGTGGAACGAGGACGCGCGGCTGCCCGGCGGACAGAACTGGAAGGAATGGCTGCCGACCCAGCGTGCCGTCGATTCTCATAGCGAAGTGGGCGACGCGGCCGAGGTGCGCGGTGACCTCGTTCGTCTGTCGGCGACTTTCTCGAAACCCGCGATCGCGCACGCGTCGCTCGGCCCCTCATGCGCCGTCGCGCAATTCGACGGAACGGAGCTTCGCATCTGGACGCATTCGCAGGGCGTATTTCCGTTGCGCTCGGCACTCGCCGAGGCGCTAAAGCTCGAGCCCCAACGAATCATCGTGATCCATACGCAAGGCGCGGGATGCTACGGGCACAATGGCGCCGACGATGTTGCGCTCGACACGGCGCTGCTCGCGATTCAGACGCAGCCGCGCCCGGTGCGCGTGCAATGGATGCGCGACGACGAGTTCGCCTGGGCGCCACTCGGCTCGCCGAGCGCGGTCAAGCTCAATGCCGCGATCACGCCCGGCGGCGAGCTGGTTGACTGGTCGACGGAGATCTGGAGCGGGCCGCATGCCCGCCGTCCCAAGCCGCGCGACGTCGAGCTGCTCGCGGCGACGCAACTCGAATCGCCGATACCGTTTCCGCACGTAGCCGAAGACATGACGCGATTCGCGGGCGGCTCGCGAAATTCCGAGCCGCCGTACGATCTGCTGCATCGCAAGATCGTTCTGCACAGCCTGCCGGATTTGCCGTTTCGCACTTCCGCGCTGCGCACGCTCGGCGGTTACGCCAATGTCTTCGCAATGGAATCGTTCGTCGATGAGCTGGCGGACACCGTGGGAATCGATCCGATTCAGTTCCGCCTGCGCAACATCTCCGATCCCCGCGCCCGCCGTGTGATCGAGACCGCCGCGCGCATCGCGCAATGGGACACGAATGCCGCGCGTGGCACTGGACGCGCCGCGGGTTTCGGGTTTTCGCGATATAAAACCACGGCCGCATACGTCGCGGCTGTCGCGCACGTCGAGGTCGATGAGCACGTGCGCGTGCGAGAAGTGTACTGCACTGTCGATGCAGGCCTCGCGATCAATCCCGACGGCGTCAGGAACCAGATCGAAGGTGGCATCATCCAGTCGATCAGCTGGACGCTGCTGGAGCAGATCGCGTTTACGCCGAGTGGTATCGCGGCCAAGACCTGGGAGGACTACCCGATTCTGCATTTCTCGGAAGTTCCGCGGGTGCACGTAGAGTTGATTGAGAATCCCGATCTGCCGTCGCTCGGCGTGGGTGAGGCAGCACACGGTCCAGTTGCTGCCGCGATCGGAAATGCCGTCGCGCGCGCCTTGAACTGCCGGATTCGAGATCTACCGATTACGCGCGAGCGAATTATCAGTGCGCTCGCATAGGATCGCTTGATGCCGAAGAACCTCGCAATCGATATTCACGCGCACGCGATCGTCGAAGAAGTCGAGGCTCTCGCACGGCAGCATCCGAGCTTTGCCGAAGAGGCGAAAAAGGCGGGCGCGATCGTCGGCGCCGCTTCCCTTCAGCATAATCGCAAACTGATGAACGACGGATGGTTGTATCGCCTGACCAGCCTCGACGCGCGAATCGCCGCGATGGATGCGATGCGTATCGACGTGCAGGCGGTGAGCGTCGCGCCGACGCAGTATTACTACTGGGCCGATCGTGAACTCGCGGCCAAAATCGTCGCAGTCGCGAACCAGCGAATCGCGGAGCTTTGCGCGCATCGGCCGGATCGTCTGGTTGGCCTTGGGACAGTATCGTTACAGCATCCCGATCTGGCGATCGCGCAACTGCAACACGCGATTCGTGAGTTGGGCTTGCGCGGTGTGATCGTATCCACCGCCGTCAACGAGGCAGAACTCGCCGACCCGCGCCATCTCGCGTTCTGGAAGAAGGCCGAGGAGCTGGGCGCGCTGGTGTTCATTCATCCGATCGGATGCGCACTCGGCGAGCGGCTGGTTCCATATTACTTTTCCAACGTGATCGGAAATCCGCTTGAGACCGCGCTCGCGCTCGCGCACCTGGTTTTCTCGGGCACACTCGACCTTTGCCCCTCGCTCAAAGTCTGCGCGGCGCATGGCGGCGGTTATTTTCCGGCTTACACTCCGCGGTTCGATCACGGATGGCGCGTGCGGCCCGAGGCGCGCACCTGCGCGAATCCGCCCAGCGCCTATCTCAAACGCATCTGCTTCGATTCGCTCGTGTACACGCCGGAGCAGCTCGCATTCCTGATTCAGCAGGCGGGCGCAAGTCAGGTCGTGCTCGGCACTGACTATCCGTTCGACATGGGAATCGACGACCCGCTCGATCGTCTGGACGCGGTCGCTTCTCTCGCCGAATCAGATCGCGACGCGATCCGCGGCCTCAACGCGGCGAGGGTGCTGGCACTTTAGCGCTTACCGGGTGATTGCGCCGAGATCGATCGGCCGGCCTGATACCGGCACCGGCGCGTCGTTTTCGCTGATGCTCAATGTGACCACTTCCTGTCGCGATGAGTTCACTGCGGGTGGCGCGCCGCCCGGCGATCCGCCGCATCCGGCAAGGCCGAATGCCAGCAGCAGAATCGCGGCCGCCGCCGGCGCCGAATCGCGGCGCGCTATGGCCTGAGCGCAACGACGTTGAACTCCTGGCGGAACTGGGCGGGGATGAAGACTCTCAGCTCATGGCGAACCGAATCGGCGTTAGGCGGGCGATTCTCAGATCCTATATGCGCAGGCTGCGCGACAAGCTCGAATGCGATAACCTCGCGGCGCTCAGGGCGTTCGCGAAGCCCTTGGCATTGTGATCGGTATCGCGTCTAAGAGTTCTTTTCCGGGGCTCGGCCGGATTCAGCGAGACTCTTCGATGGCCAATGGAAGACCAGGGCTTTGGACCTGATCCATAGGTAGAGCGTGACCGCCACCAGCGCCGGACCTTCGGCCGCCTTGGTGCGCACGCTCGACAGCTTGGCGGGGTTGTTCAGGTTGAACGCCACGAACAGCAGATGGCTGAGCACGATATCGGCGGCAACTCCCAGCGCCAGCAGCATCGCCCAGCGCTGTTCGGTCAAGATGCCCCAGGCGAGGACGAAGAAAATCGATGCTTCCACGAGCAGCGCGAATCTGGCTGCGTCGCCGAACAGCTTGAGTCCCGCCAGCAGCATCAGCGAGTCGCCAAGCCCGAGCTCGCCCGCATCGAGGAATGCATGGATCAGCAGCCGGCATGCCCAGAGGCCAAGCGCGATCGCGAACAGGCGCGTATCGAGCGGCCATCGATTTTTCGCTGGCGGTTTCATGCGGCGAGACGAGGCTAATCACGCCGCGGCGGCGTCATCAAGGAATTTCCGATTGCGGCGCGGCGCGCGAATCGACAGAGTTAGGAAGCGATGAACGGAATTCACGACATGGGCGGGATGGACGGCTTCGGCCCGGTCGTCGCGGAGCAAAACGAGCCCGTTTTCCACGCCGAGTGGGAGCGCCGCCTGTACGCGATGATCAGCGCGGCGATCTTTCGCATCCCGGGGATGAGCGCCGACGAATTCCGCCACGCGATCGAGCGGATACCACCCGCGCGCTATCTCTCATCGTCGTATTACGAGCGATGGCTCGCGGCGGCGGAGGAACTGCTGGTCGAGCGGGGCCTCATCACGCGCCAAGAACTGCTCACGGCCAATGGCGCATCCGCGGATTCGGTTATCGCAAATCTTCCTGCCGCGGTTGCGCCCGAGTTGAGCAAGCGGGCGGCGCGGATGCGCGCGCGATTCAAAGTTGGCGATCGGGTGCGCGCGCGAGAAATCAATCCGCCCGGGCATACGCGCTTGCCGCGCTACGCTCGGGGCAAGCTCGGCACCATCGCGCGCGACTGGGGCGTATTCGTTTTCGCGGACAGCAACGCGCATCGCGTCGGCGAGAATCGGCAGCACTGCTACGCCGTCAAATTCGATGCCCACGAGCTGTGGGGCAAGGCGGCGCGCGCCAGGGAACGCGTCAATATCGATTTGTGGGAAGATTATCTCGAAGCGGCGCCCAAATCTTCGAAGCCAAAGCGAGGCAGGCGATGAGCGGAAATCATGATGCGGCCGAGCACGGACCCGCGGCGCGGGTCAAAGCGCTCGAAGAGTTGCTGACAAAAAAAGGACTCGTCGATTCGGAATCGATCGATCGGATTGCCGACCTTTACGAAAACAAGATGGGGCCGCACAACGGCGCGCGCATGGTTGCGCGGGCCTGGGTCGATCCCGAGTACAGGAAGCGACTGCTCAAGGATGCGACGGTGGCCGCCGCCGAAATGGGATTCTCCGGGCCCGAGGGTGGACATCTTGTCGCGGTCGAGAACACCGATCGTGTGCACAACATGATCGTATGCACGCTATGCTCCTGTTACCCGTGGTCGGTGCTGGGTTTGCCGCCGGTCTGGTACAAGAGCTTCGCGTATCGCTCGCGCGCGGTGAGCGATCCCCGCGGCGTGATGCGAGATTTCGGGTTCGAGCTGCCTGACAACGTTGAAGTCCGGGTCTGGGATTCCAGCGCCGAGATCCGTTATATCGTGCTGCCGAAACGACCGGCGGGCACCGAGAAGATGAGCGAAGAGGAACTCGCCGCGATTGTCACGCGCGACGCGATGGTCGGCGTGTCTGAGGTTCCTGCGTCGAAGCGCAGGGCGCGATGAACCAGCTCGACGAGCTGATCGAGGCGGCGCGTCTCGATCCCGATCGCGTATTCAGCGCGCCGTGGGAAGCGCGCGCGTTTGCGATCGCGGTGAAGCTCGCGGACACGGGCGTCTTCACCTGGGACGAGTTCCGCGAGTATCTCATCGAGGAAGTCGGCAAGTCGGACAAAGCTCGCAAGCACGATGCGCCAGGCCAGGAGCAATACTACGAGCACTTCCTGCGCGCGCTCGAGCATCTGCTGGAAAGCAAAGGCATCTCGCTGGCCGATCACTAACTCGTAAGGGACCTCCTTCTCTGGCTGCTCTGCCATAAAGCCGCATGCGCGCCCAGAATCCCTCCGTAGGATTCGCGATCAAAGCGATCCGACGCGGCGAAAAATCCGATGAACTGTGTCCCTTAGTGTATCGAGAGGAACAAAAGCTGGGATTTTGATGCGAACAGTGAGCTAGAATTCCAGATTCATTCAGAAGCGTGTGTTGATTCGTGCGCGTTCAAACTGACTAGCCATACTTCTCTATTTTTTCTTCTTTTGCTCAATGGACAGCAGCATCTGTCTTAGTTAGTTTGCATTAACACATAGTCGATAATCCGGTGATCTTTTGGCTTGAGTCGCGCTCAAGCGGCGCGGATATCAAGTTCGCTCGCTCGGACGTGAAAGAGCGTATTGGACTAATCGACGGCGAAGCTAAAGGGGGTGGTGCATGATTCTCGCTGGATCTGGCTAGGGTTGGCCGTTCCTCGCAACTAATCAAACAGTCAATCGAATTTTGAACGAGCTGCCGCGAGCAGCGAGTTCAAGAGGACGCGCCAACTGCGCGTCCGGGAGGGAATTCTGATGAACAGGCGTACCTGGATGACCTTTCTCGCAACGCAACTCTGTGTGGTTTCGTATGCTGCCGTAGCGGCCGCACTACCAATCTGCCAGCCAGTTTCCCCGGCCTTCACCGGCGGCAGCGTCACGGTTAACAATGCGGCGATCGTTAATCCTTCAAGCCCTGTGACCGGCACGGTCGACGCCACCGGCTGCGATGCCGCTGTCTATTACGGACCAGGCAAGTCCGGTTCGGTGACCAACGCGACGATCTTCGGATCGATCCAGGCGGGAATTGTAAATAACGGCGCCAACGTCACGATCGACAGCAATTCGATCTATCAGATCGGCGATAGTCCCTTTACTGGGGCCCAACATGGATACGCGATCTATATGTACGGGCTGAATTCGCCGGCCTCGGGAAATATCACTCGTAACATCGTGTGGAATTACCAAAAGAACGGTATCGTTGTTCGCGGCGCCAAGTCGACCATCAGGTACAACACCGTCATCGGCCAGGGCCCGGTTAACTACATCGCGGCGAACGGCATCGAGGTGGGATACGGGTCTGGATCGACGATCGATTCCAATCGCGTGTTCGGGAATTCATATACGGGCTCAAACGCGGCGACTGGCGCGGGAGTGCTGCTTTTCGGCGGACCCTGCTATGACGGCCCCGCTCAGACCAATACCTCGGTGACGTCGAACGAACTCTCCGGCAACGACATCGGAGTATCTTCAAACAATCTGGCGGCGGATTGCGTGAGTTCCGTCAATTCGGCCACACGAAACACGATCCAGAGCAACACCATTCGCAATAACGCGATCTTCAACACTTCCGGCGGGCCGCTTACCTCGCCCAGTCCGTCGCTTCCGTATCAGGCGGGCGTATCGGATCAGGGAAAGAGCGACGTGATTATCGCCAATTCGATCTGCGGCATCGGCTACACGCCTCAAGGGAGTACTCCACCCTATATTTTCTCCGTGGATACTACACTGGCGATCGGGACGATAAGTCTGCTCAACTTTTGCGGAGGCAACTAAGCACGTAGCGCGAGTTGCATGAGCTGGGAAGAGGGGGCGAACGAGACTCATCGTTCGCCCTCTTTGTTCGAAGAGAGTGCCGCCTCAGTTCACAAGCGGCCGCCAATTAATCGATTTACGATGGACATTCAGGCCCGGCTTTCCTAGTCTCTCCCGTTCAGTTGACGACTCCCAGTCAACTTGAAACCTGCGAACGAAGGGGTATCGAGATGAGGAAAGTCTGGGTCGGATTTCTCGTCATGCAATTAGCCGCGCTGTGTCTGTCGGTTCCGGGCGCGATGGCGTTCCCGGTGTGCAAGCTGATTCCGGAAGCCTCCTTCAGCGTCGGGGGCGTCAGCAATCTGAGTGCCTCGATCGTGAATCCGGGCGCGCCAGTGACCGGGTTGGTCAACGCGATCGGCTGCGACATCGGCGTCTATTTCTCACCCGGCAAGACCGGATCTGTGACGAGCGCGAGGGTGCTGGGCGCGCGTGTCGCCGGTATCGTGAATAACGGCGCTAACGTGAAGGTCGACGGCAGCGCGATCTATCAAATCGGCGACCTGCCAATATCCAGTGCGCCGTATGGCTATGGAATCTATGTGTCAGGCCAGTCGGCGCGCGCCTCAGGCAATATCACTCACAATACGATCTGGGATTTTCAGCAGGGCGGTATCGAAGTTATCGGCGCGACCGCGCTTATCGAATACAATACCGTGACCGGCCAGGGACCCACGACCGTTTTGGCGCAGCGAGGAATCGAGGTCGGGCTCTCGTCGCGATCGACTATCCAGTTCAACAATATTTTCGGGATGTCGTACTTCGGCGAGGATCGAGCGACAGGCGCTGGAATACGCCTTTACGGAGGTCCATGCTTCGATGGTCCGGACCAGACCGACACCAGCGTCTTGTCCAATCAGTTGACCGGCAACGATATCGGAATTGCATTGAACAATCTGGCGGTGAACTGCGTAAACTCCGACACTTCCGCGACGAAGAACACGATCAGTTACAACGCGATCCGCGACAACGGCGTTTTCAATTCGGTCGGCGGACCGCTCGATGGATCAGGGCCGCTGGGCGCGTATCAGGCCGGTGTCTCGGACCAGGGGAAGCTGGATCAGATTATCGGCAATTCGATTTGCGGGTTCGGCTACACGCCGCAAGGATTCAGCCCGCCGTATATCTACAGCGTCGATACGACGCTTGCGCTCTCGCCCATCGCGTTGCTGAACAAGTGTGTGAACTGACTGCTTAGTGGTTCGCGCACAACTTCCGGTTGATGCCGGCGGGTGCGCGCTGGGAGCCTATCGACTATGACGGCGAACCCATCGTGCTCGTCCTCACCAAGCATGACAGCAAAAGACGTGCTGCTCTCAGTGATGCGGCTGGAAGCTATCGATGACCGCATCTCGCGCATCCGTAGCTATGCATTCTCGCCGGAGACCCTGGACGAAGTCGCGAGTACGCTAGGCCTTCTGCGCAGCCGGGCGATGTACAGCCTGCGCGATCTTCCGCACTGACAGCGGACCCTTGCCGCGAGCGCTACACTTTTTTCTTTGACGATACCGGCGCTGGCGGGGCTTCTTCTTCCTCTTCGCCTTCGACGGCCGCTTCGGGCGGGAGCGCCACCGCTTTCGTGCTCAGCTTCTCTCGCACCTTGGCTTCGATTTCGTCGGCGAGGTTCGGATTCGCTCTCAGCAGATCGCGCGCGTTCTCGCGGCCTTGGCCGATTCGCTCGCCGTTGTATGAGTACCACGCGCCGAGCTTCTCGATGATGCCA
>Ga0335073_10005822_pt1 | contig 17308 bp, 17 predicted proteins | sample Lox_Sample_22_FD_207093 | JGI IMG/M metagenome (GOLD analysis project Ga0335073, IMG submission 207093) | Soil microbial communities from Loxahatchee National Wildlife Refuge, Florida, United States - Lox_Sample_2.2 | ecosystem: Environmental > Terrestrial > Soil > Wetlands | place: USA...
CCGGCATCTATTACGCCGCGACGATCGTGTCCGAGACCTACGAGCATCCCGTTCTGCCAACCGACCCGGAGCACTTCCGGTGGCGGACCGACATCCGGTTCGACTACCGCATCATCCCGCCACTGCTCAGGTCTGAGCTGCTCGAGGACGTCCAGCTCGGATCGTTCCGCCCGTTCCGCGGCTTCCAGGGCTCGAATGTGCCAGTACCGCCAGAGGTCGCCGCGGCACTGGCCGCGCGGGCCGCCCCGCGCCTGGAACCAGTGCCGCCCGCAGAACAGGCCTGAGACCGAGCGGGTCCGTGGCTGCCTTCGCCCAGGCACGAACCGGGGACGAGCCAAGGCACGAGGGGCATCCATTCGGTAGACGGGGGTACCGGTCCATGGTGTTACGGGCACGTCGGGCTGCCAGGGGGTGCGACGCTGGACCGCGGAGCGAGTGTACGGGGCCGTCGCTCGCAGCACGCGACCCGGGGCAACCGTCAACTGGCCAGTTGAGGAGCTGAGATGGCGGATCCGCACAAGAAGAGCCGCGTAGTGATCGTCGGGGCGGGTTTCGCTGGCTTCAACGCCACGCGGGAGCTGGCCCGGCTGATGGGGGGCAGCACCGAGATCACGGTGATCAACTCGACGGACTATTTCCTGTACCTGCCGCTGATGCCTCAGGTGACCGGCTACCTGGTAGAGCCGTCGCACATCCGTGTCTCACTCCCCAGCCGGCGGCGGAAGGCACGGTTCGTGCTCGGCACCGTGAGCCACGTCGATCCGCGGCAGAAGACCGTGAGCTGGACAGGCCCGGAGGGCTCTTCCGGCCGGATCGGCTACGACCGGGTGATCCTGACCGTGGGAAGCGTGGACAAGTTGCTGCCCATCCCTGGCATAGCCGATTACGCGCACGGGTTCCGCAGCGTCACGGAAGCGACGTACCTGCGTGACCACATCATCAGGCAGCTCGAACTCGCCTCGGTCGCGACCGATCCGGCGGAGCGGGCGGCGCGCTGCACCTTCGTAGTGGTCGGCGCCGGCTACACCGGCACCGAGGTCACCGCGCAGGGCCAGCTGCTGACCACCCGGCTGGCCCGGGCACTGCCCGGGCTGGCCGGGCAACAGATCCGCTGGATGCTGCTCGACCTCTCGCCGCGGGTGCTGGCCGGGCTCGATCCCCGGCTGTCCAGGACCGCCGAGCGGGTGCTGCGGCGGCGCGGTGTCGAGGTGATGACCGGTGAATCCGTAGCAAAGGCCCTCGACGGCGCTGTCCAGCTCACCACCGGAGACGAGGTCCCCACCCGGTCGCTGATCTGGTGTGTGGGGGTGCGCCCCGACCCGCTGGTAGACGGTCTGGACCTGGCCACCGATAAGGGTCGACTGGTGGTCGACGAGTACATGGCCGTGCCAGGCGCGCCGGACATCTACGCGTGCGGCGACTGTGCCGCGGTACCCGACCTCACCCGCCCCGGCGAGATCTGCGGCATGACCGCCCAGCACGCGCAGCGGCAGGGCAAGCAGGTAGCCAGGAACGTCGCCGCCTCCCTTGGCAAGGGCACCGCGCGGCCGTACAAGCACCGCGATCTTGGCTTCCTTGTGGACCTCGGCGGGCTGTCCGCAGCCGCCAACCCGCTGCATATCCCGCTGTCCGGGCTGCCCGCCAACGTCGTCACCCGCGCTTACCATCTGTCCGCTATGTCAGGGAACCGGCTGCGGGTGGTGACCGACTGGACCCTTAACACGCTCACGTCACCGGAATCGACGTCCCTCTCGGCGATCAGCGCCGAGTCCGTCCCGCTCGACGTGAACAAGCCGCGAGCCTGACTAATCCCGGGCGACCTCCCAGGCAGAACCCGGGACCCGGCCCGTGGGTTCCCGGGTGCCGCGGCGTGCCGGCCGCGGCGAGCATGACTCGTACCGGCGCGACTGAGCCGTTACAGAAGGAAGGACTTGCACGCGATGAGCATCATCACCACCAAGGACGGCACCACGATTTACTACAAGGACTGGGGTGAGGGCCCCGTCGTCACGTTCAGCCATGGCTGGCCGCTGGACGCCGACGCCTGGGACGGCCAGATGCTCTTCCTGGCCCAGCAGGGCTACCGGTGCATCGCACACGACCGGCGCGGCCACGGCCGCTCCAGCCAGCCCTCGACCCGGAACGACATGGACGGCTACGCCGATGACCTGGGCGAGGTCATCGAGGCCCTGAACCTGCACGACGCCGTCCTGGTCGGGCACTCCACCGGCGGCGGGGAAGTGGCCCGTTACATCGGCCGGCACGGCAGCAGCCGGGTGAGCAAGGCGGTGCTCATTTCAGCGGTCCCGCCGCTGATGCTGAAGACAGACGCCAACCCCGAGGGCCTGCCGATCGAGGTATTCGACGGCCTGCGCGAAGGCGTGGCCAGGGACCGGTCCCAGTTCTACAAGAACCTGGCAGTCCAGTTCTACGGCGCGAACCGGCCGGGCACCCAGGTCTCCGAAGGGATCCTGGACCAGTTCTGGCTGTGGAGCATGCAGGCCGGCGCCAAGAATGCCTACGAGTCCATCAAGGCCTTCTCCGAGACCGATTTCACCGACGACCTGCGCGCGATGGACGTACCGACCCTGGTCATGCACGGCGAGGACGACCAGATCGTCCCCATCCACGACGCAGGCAAGAAGTCGGCCAGGATCCTCAAGGACGCCCAGGAGATCTACTACCCCGGCGCACCGCACGGCATGACCGCCACGATCCAGGACCAGATCAACACCGACCTGCTCGCCTTCATCCGGAGCTAAGTCCGCGGCACACCAATCTGGAGCCGCGATTGCACCGTATAGCCAGATGAGCGGGAGAACCCCAGTGCGCCAGCGAATCACGGACATCGGGGAGCGTGTGCACCGCACCACCAGCGGCGCGCAAGCCGCCCGCTTGCCGTACCGGTCGCCCGATCGGCCAGATCACACCGATCGGACGACGCTCACCGACCCGGTCCGGGGCAAGTCTGGAATGGAGGCCGAGGAAGGAACCGTGCGAGTCAGGCACGGGCCGCGTAGCCCAGGCCCGAGGCCAGGACAGCCCGAGGGAGGAACCTTGAAACCGCTCACTACCGATCAGGATGTCTCCAACGGCCGGAGTAAGGCGCCCGAACACGACTGGCGCGTGTCGCAGCTCAAGCGCATGGGCATCCCCGGGGCGCTGGCCGAGAGCTACGCCGACCGTGTCGACTGGCATCAGGTCGCCCGCCTGGTGCAGCGCGGCTGTCCACCGCGGCTCGCCGTGCGCATCATTGGCTGACGGCCGTCGCAGCGGACGCAGCACTGTGACCATGCACGGAGCCTGGGCTGTCCGGAGACCTGCCAAGCGAAACAAGCGCTGGCGAGGGAGACCGCGATGACACCGAATACCGCCGAGCGGAGCCGTGAGAACGGGGACTACGTGCGCATGCTGCTCAGGCAAAAGCAGCCCGCGCTTGCCGCGGCGCTAGATTCTGCCATCGAGTTCGCTGGTGAAGGCCGTACAAGATGCCCGGCCGGGTGTGCGTTCTCCAGAGATCGCGGCCGACGTCTCCCCACTGCGCTGCGAGCCTGCAGACTTCGGTGAAGGCTCTGGCCGGCCCGGCAGCGATTCCGGCGCACCGTACGGTCTCGTTCCGTTCTCTGGCCTGCTGAGTCGCCCGCCGGCTCTGCCGTGTGATGCGCAGTTCTCCGGGCCGGGCGTGCCTGGCGGACTAAGACCGGGGCCCGTGACAAGATCGGGGAACTGCAAAAGCAGGTTGAGGGCGGCGGGGCCACGGCGGGGGCCGGACCGTGGACAAGACGCTCGAAGAGCGGCCGCCGCAGAGCGTGAGCGGGCTCCCGGCACTCACCGCGGCCAGGTACCGGCGCGGATGTTGATTGGCATCGGTAATCCCAGCGACCCGTTGCGACGGGCTCAGTACGGAGGACAAGACAAATGACAGCGACCAGCGAAGGCGGCGTGCTCAGCTTCGAGCGCGACATCCGGCCCATGTTCCGGACCAAGGACCGCGAGTCGATGCTGAAGGCATTCGACCTCTTCGATTACTCCGACGTCGCCGGTCATGCCGACGCCATCGCCAACGCGCTGCGCAGCGGGAAGATGCCGTGTGACGGCGCGTGGCCCGCCTCCCAGGTGGAGACCTTCCAGCGCTGGATCGACGGCGGCAAGCCAGCCTGAGCTCCCCGTCACGTCCGCCGGGCGCCGCAGGGGCCGGTCATGCCGCGGGCCGGCGCACGAGGCTGTACCCCGCGCCGAGTTCGTCGGCCGGGCAGGGGTCGATCTTGAGCGTCTTGACGCCGAGAGGTGCCAGCATCTGCGTCAGCACCTCGGGGCAGAGCTGGATCCACTGCTGCGACGGCCCCATGGCCTGCAGCAGCGCGGCCTCGGAGGTGAACGCCAGGCCGACGCGCTCGCCCGGCCGCAACCGACCGGTCTGCACCACGAGCGTCCCGGACTTGCTGGTCCGTACCGGGACGAAATGCGTTTCCCACACGGGGCACTCCTCACAGGCCGACATCCCGGACCAATAGGTCGCTTGACGTTTCCCTGCGGATCAGCACGCGCGCGGACCCGCCCCGGACCGCGACCACGGGCGGCCGCCCGACCAGGTTGTAGTTGGACGCCATCGAGTGGTTATAGGCGCCGGTGCCTGGCACGGCCAGGAGGTCGCCGGGCCGGAGGTCGGCCGGCAACGGGACGTCCGCCGCCAGCACGTCCCCGGCCTCGCAGTGCCGCCCCGCCACTGTCACCGTTTCCACCGGCGCGTGCGACGGCCGTACCAGGTGCACCGGGTACCTGGCCCCGTAAAGCTCCGGCCTAGGGTTGTCGCTCATCCCGCCGTTCACGGCGACAAACGTGCGGACACCGACCGCGTGCTTGATCGCGACGACCCGGTAGAGCGTGACCATCGCCCGGTTCACGATCGCCCGGCCCGGCTCGACAACCAGACGGGGGACCGGAAACCGCAGTCTGGCGCACTCGGCCGCCACAACCCGCCGCACCCGGTCCGCGAAGCCGGCCAGGTCGAAATCGGCATCCTCAGGGAGGTAAGGCACTGCGTGCCCGCCGCCCAGATTGAGCTCGGCCAGTGTCAGGCCGGCCCGATCGCGTGTCGCCGCCATCAGCCCGATCAGCCTGGCCGCGGCTGTCTCGTACGCCGACAGGTCGGTGAGCTGCGAGCCAAGGTGGCAGTGCAGCCCGGCAAGCTCCAGCTCCGGATGGGCAAGCACCCGCTGCACCGCGTCCGCCGCGGCACCAGAACTCAGCGAGAAGCCGAACTTCTGGTCCTCCGTGCCGGTCGTCACCGCCCGGTGCACATTTGCGTCGACGCCGGGCGTCACGCGCAGCAGGACCCGCTGACGGCCCTCGGACAGGGCCGCGAGGCGGATGATCTCCGAGGCGCTGTCGACAACGATGCGTCCCACCCGGTAACGGAAGGCGGCCTGCAGGCCGGACATTTGATCCCTAACAGGCCCCTAGCAGCACCCGGGCAAACCCATGCGCCTCCGAAACGGGTGAGGTACCGCGGCGATGAGCGGCGGGAGTGACGCGACCGCGCGAACGTGCAGGCTGGTGCGCATCTTGCCGGTGTGCCGTAAGCGGCCGCACACTGAGCGCAACGCTCCAGGGGAGGGGACAGTCAATGAAGACGAGCACCGAGCGGATCCTGACCACGCACACCGGCAGCCTGCCCCGGCCCACGGGCCTCGCCGACCGGCACGACCCGGACGAAGTCCGGTCGGCGGTGCGGGAGACGGTACAGCGCCAGCTTGACGCGGGCGTCGATATCGTCAATGACGGCGAGGTCAGCAAGCCAAGCTACGCCACCTACGTGACCGAGCGCCTGTCCGGCTTTACCGGGGAGCCGGTTCCGCTGCAAGTGCGGGGTTTCGAGGAATTCCCGGAATTCGCGCAGAAGATGTGGGGCGACCCGGACATGGTGGCCATCATGGCCAATCCCAGCTGCGACGGCCCGGTCGCGTACGTCAACCGGCCGCAGGTCGAGGCCGATATCGCCAACCTGCGAGCCGCCGCCAAAGACGGCCCGGCTGAGGTCTTCATGTCGGCGGCGTCGCCAGGCGTCATCGAGATGTTCATGGCCAACCGCTACTACCCGGGCACTGAGGAATACCTGTTCGCGCTCGCCGACGCGATGAAGCAGGAGTACGACGCCATCAGCCAGGCCGGGCTTGTGCTGCAGCTTGACTGCCCGGACCTGGCGTGCGAGTGGGCGCTCGGCCCGGAGCAGACCACCGCGGAATTCCGCCGGGTGGTGGCTCAGCGGCTCGAGGCACTGAACCACGCGACCCGTGATATCCCGCCGGACCGGCTGCGGATACACCTGTGCTGGGGCAACTACGAGGGGCCGCACCACACCGACATCCCGCTTGCCGACATCGTCGACCTGGTGCTGGCAGCCCGGCCCGCCGCGGTGTCATTCGAGGCGGCCAACCCCCGGCACGAGCACGAGTGGAAGGTCTTCGAGGAGGTCAAGCTGCCGGAGGGCAAAGTCATCATCCCCGGCGTGCTTGACTCCACCACCAACTACATCGAGCACCCCGAGCTCGTGGCACAGCGCATCGGCCGCTACGCGGACGTCGTGGGCAGGGAGAACGTCATCGCGGGCAGTGACTGCGGCTTCGCCACCTTCACCGCCTTCGTTCCCGTCGACCCCAAGATCACCTGGGCGAAACTGGCGGCGATGGCGGAAGGCGCCAGGCTGGCAAGCAAGCAGCTATGGAAGCAGGCCGCCAGCTGAGCCACCCCGTCCAGCCTGCCAGCACGGATCAGGGAGCCGGTGTCAGCTCCGGGTGCTGTGCGCTTCGCGCTGGTAGGAGCGGGCCTGTGACCGGATCTTGGCCGGCAGGCAGGACGGGTCACCAAGCTCGCCGAGGATGAAGCAGCTACGGCTGAGCGTCGCGGCACCGACGGCGACGAGCGCCAGGCACAGCACCTCGCCTACCAGATCCCAGGGGGCGGCCTGGATGTGCTCGCCGAACAGGAAAACGCCAAGCAGGCTAGCCGTGAGCGGGTCGAGGATGGTGAATCCGGGCTGTGAGGCCGCGAGCGGCCCGGATGCGAGCGCATGGGAGGCAAGCAGCATGGTCGCCGCCCCCGCGAACACCAGCACGTACAGCGACCAGGTGGAAAAGATGGCACCGAGGCCCTGCCCGAGGTGAGAGCTGAGCTCCTTGATGACCGCGGCAACGAACCCCCAGGCAACCCCGGTAGCGGCGCCGAGGACGGCCGCACGCCGGGACGGGCTCGCGCTGCTGAAGCCCCCGATGCCGAAGGCCACGGCGAGGGCGGCGAGCACCACGCCGAGGGTGGCCAGGCCGGCGATCAGCCACAGGGAGCCTGGCGCGTGCGGCTGCCCGCCGGACGGCGACGCCACCCACAGGAACCCGCCAACCCCCGCCGACATCGCGGCCGCTCCCAGCCAGTCCCGCGGCTTGATCCGCGTCTGCTGCCGCCCGGCGATGGCCAGGAAGCCGAACACCAGCAGCAGTTCGATCGACAGGATGGGCTGGACCAGGGCCAGCGGCCCGTACCGCAGTGCCGTGATCTGAAAGATGAACCCGGCGATCATGCTGACAATGCCGAGTACCCAGACCGGCCGGCGGGCCAGGCGGAACAGCAGCTGGGCGTCGAATCCGCCCGTCGTCTGCACGGTCTTCGCACCCTGGCGCTGTGCCAGCGAAGCCGTAGCCGTGCAGAAGCTCGCCACGACCGCCAGCAAGACAGCTACCTGCATTCCTCTCCCCCGAGGTTGGACGTCCCGTGCGTCTCGAACATCGCCAGAGCCGGCGTCATTCCCGTCCGGCACAGGGTAAATCCGACACCGATCGGGATGTTACGTACCAATCTTACGTCCGCGGCCTGGTTGAGGGTTTACCAGTCCCTTACTATTACCGCGCCGGAATCCGAGGGGGACGGGATTGCTGGTACGACCGGTGCCGGGACGCTAACAGTCGGTATAGGTGGGCTCGTAGCCGGACGGGGGCGGAGTGATCAGGTAGCCGGCGCCGTGCGGGGCAAGGTTAAGGGTGAGCGTCCAGTTGTTGCACGCGCTGTTGTCGATGCTGCCGGAAGGCGACTGGTGGCTCGTGAACGTGACGGTCGCGGCCAGTTCGCCGTTCGCCGCCGACGTCAGCGACGTCAGTGTCATGTCTGAGTCGGTCGTCGTCGCGAACCCGGAGTCGAAGGACGCCTGTGACTGGGGCGCGGTCTCCGAACTCGCGTACTCGGTGTAGCTGTGATCGTTGATCCCTAGGAAGTAGTGCGTGAGCACCACCTCGACCTGCGGAGGCACCGGTCCCACCCCGGGAGCGGTGATGACCAGGCCCGGCGAGGACGTCGGCGGGGTCGGCGAGGCGGACGGGGCGGCGGACGCGCTCGCCGCCTGGCTCGCCGGCAGCGTGCCCTGGGGCTGAGACGACGGCCCGGTGGCGGCCGCCTGGGTCGGCGCTGGGCCTGCCGACGGCGTATCCGCGATCCTGACCAGAGCGAACGTGCCGCCGCCGACGGCAATCAGGACGAGGACGGCCGCGACAATCCAGGGCGTCGTGCTCGATGGCCGGCGGTTCCCTGGCACCTGGTACGGAGACCGCGGCGGCATCTGCCATGGCGGCACCGGGGGTACCAGGGGGCCTGGCTCGGGCACCGCAGGAAGGCGGGCCGGCTCGGCGGTCACGGTCCGCGCCGGCCACTCGGCGGGCATGTCCGGAGCCGGCCAGGGCGGGGGCGGGTCCGCGCTCCCCGGCCCGGTGGTCCCGATCCGCGTCGGCGGCTCGGCTGGCGTGTCCGGCTCGGACCAGGGCAGCAGCGTATCCGGTGCGGACCAGGGCTGGGGTGTGTCCGGCGCGGTCCAAGGCGGGGGCGGGTCAGAAACGAACCAGGGCACGGGCGGTGCCGGCTCTGCCCGGTCGGGTTCCCGTGCCGCCGGGCGCGGATCTGGCAGGTCGGCGGGCATAGCAATGACGGGCAGGTCCCACCGGGTGACATCGGAGGACGGGTCCGTGCTCGGAGGTTGGGCGGCTGGCTCCGCCGGGGATCCAGCCGCGGGCGCGGTGCCGCCATCCGTCGCGGCGACGCCGAAGTCGTGCCCGCAACCGCCGCAGAACCGGGCAGGCCCGCGCCGCCGTCCGCATCCGGGGCAGAAGTTCACAGCCATCTCACACCCCATCGGCCAGATCGGAATCGACCAGCACGGCTAGCGCCATATGCCCACGGGTGAACATGAGGCCCAGCCACAGGACGCGGGCGCGGCACGCCCGCGATCCTGACCGGACAAATCGCCACCATTAACCGATGAGCTGAAATAAGCACATATAAGTGCCATCGTCCCACTCCAGCCGTGCACCGCGTCCCGTCATGACGGATTACGCTTGAGTTCGGAAACGTAATTCAACGCGAATGGTACGCGCGAGCGCCCGGCGAAGATAGCGCGAATCATGTAACAATTCGTTTCACGTTCTTGTCGTTTTTTGCGGAAATACTGACAATTCGTGCGGCATTCTTTGTCTGCCCGCTGCCGGCTCGGCCTGATGGCCGCATCCTGCGTCGCCAGCAGGGGCTGGTCGAGCGCTTTACCAGTCCCTTACTATTCAGTCGTGGGGAATCGGAGCGGGATTCACGGTTTTATCCCCGCGCTGACGAGTTTCGTGGGCCGCGCGGACGAGCTAGCCGAGGTGGCGGAACTGCTGCACGCCTCCCGGATGGTGACCGTGGCCGGACCGGGCGGCGTGGGGAAGACCCGGTTCGCCGACGAGGTAGCCCAGCGGGTCGCCGACCGGTTCGCCGACGGGGCCTGGATGGTAGAGCTCGCCGCAGTCCAGGATGGGGCGCTGGTGCCGGTGGCAGTGGCCGGTGCGCTCGGGCTGCCGCTCGACCCTTCGCTGCCGGCTCAGGAGTCGCTCAGTGCCGCGCTGGCCAGGCGGCAGCTGCTGCTGGTTCTGGACAACTGCGAGCACCTGCTGCCAGCGGCCGCCGCGCTGTGCCGGGCGGTGCTGCTCGCCGCCGACGACGTGCGGGTGCTCGCCACAAGCAGGGAACCGCTGCGGATCGCCGGGGAGGCGCGGTACCGGCTGCGGCCGCTGAGCGTGCCCCGTGACGGCGACGCCCGCGGCAGCGACGCGGTGACCCTGTTCGGCGACCGGGCCAGGCAGTCCGACCCGAGGTTCCGGCTTGACGACCGGGCCGACTCGCTCGTCGCGGAGGTCGTCGCCAGGCTGGACGGCATGCCGCTGGCGATAGAACTGGCGGCGGCACGGATCGAGGCGCTTGGCCTTGACCAGCTGGCGACCCGGATCGAGGACAACCTGTGGCTGCTGTCGAACGGCGACCAGGCCGCCGCACCCCGGCACCGGTCCCTGACAACTGCCGTGGACTGGAGCTACCGGCTGCTTGGCGATGAGGAACAGCGGGTCTTCCGCTGCCTGGCGGCGTTCCCCGGCCCGTTCACCCTGGAGGCGGCCGTCGCCGTGGCCGGCGAGAAGACCGAGCCGGCCGTGATGCGCCTGGTCGACTGCTCACTGCTCACTCCGCCGTCCGCCGGTGCCGACGGCCGTGCCAGGTACTGGATGCTTGAGACCCTGCGCGCGTTCGGCCGGGACCGGCTCGCCGAGGCCGGCGAGGAAGACGTCGCCGCTCGCGGGCTGGCCAGGCACGCGCTAACCATCGCCGGCCAGGCCGCGTCCGCCTGGCAGGACAGTACCCGGGAACTGGCAACAGCGCGCCGGCTGGACGCCGAGGATTCGCTGCTGCGCCAGGCGATGGCCTGGTCGCTTCATCATGACCACGGCACCGCGCTGCGGCTGGCGATCGCCCTGGCGCCCTGGCGGCTGGTGCGCGGCCGCTACTCGGAGACGTACACGCAGGTGAGCGAGGCGGCCGGGCATGCCGTCCCGGGAACCGCGCTGTGGGGCGAGGCGCAGTTCTGGCTAGGGCAGGCCGTAGGCAAGAACGACCAGGCCGCCGCGCTCGCCCATTACCGGGCTGCCCTGGCCGCCGCGGAACCCGGTTCGCCGGCCGCCGCCCTCGCGCTGGCCGGCGAGTCGAACGTGCTCTTGCTGGTGGGCCAGGTGACAGAAAGCGCGGCCGTGGCAAGGCAGGCCCTGGCCGTGGCCAGGCAGGCCGGCGCACCGAGCGCGGAAGTGTTTGCCCTGCTTGACCTGTCTCAGGCCGGCGCGTTCAGCGATGACGATGCCGTGGGCTGGGCCCGGCAAGCCTGCCGGATCGACCCCGCGACCATCTCCGGCGACTTCGCCAGGGACTGCCGGACCATGCTGACTGTGGCCCTCACCGAGGCGGGCGACCTGGACGAAGCCAGGGACACCGCCGACAGCCTGATTGCGCTGGCCCGGCAGGCAGGTGACCCGTCGTCCGAGGCGGTGGGACTGTTCCTGCTCGCCGACGTGGAGGTGCGGGCCGGCCGTGTGACCGTCGCGTGGGAGCGGCTGCGCGCCGCCGTGCGGGCGGCCCTGGACATTCAGCACCGGCTCCAGCTGCTGGTATGCCTGCCGATCGGCGCACAGCTGTGCGGGGCCGCGGGGCGCTGGGCAGACGTGGTGACCGTGTACGCCGCCCGCCGCGCGGCCGGCCTGGCGGGCGGCGAGATAGCCGAGAGCCCGTACTCCGCCGCCCGCCGCGCGGAGCTGACCAGGCGGGCAGCCGGCCAGCTGACAGCGGACGAGCTGCGCAAGGCCGAGCAACGCGGTGCCCAGATGACCCTGGAAACCGCCGCGGAGTTCCTGCTGATGGCGCGGCCGTCAGGCGCGCGGGCGGTTCCTGCCCCCGGCGTGCGGCGCGGGTGGCCCGAACTCAGTCCCCGTGAGCTGGAACTTGTCACGCTGGTCGCCCGCGGGCTGACCGACGCGCAGATAGCAGGCGACCTGCACATCAGCATCAGCACGGTTCGCTCCCACCTGGACCGGATCCGGGACAAGACCAGCTGCCGGCGACGCGCGGACCTCACGCGCCTGGCGCTGGCGACGGGTCTGGCCTGAAGGTCGCGCCACCGCCCGGTCCCCGCAGGGCCGTTGCGACGCCGTACTGCTGGCCGCCCGCCAGCACCGGCGCGTTCTGCACCGGGCCGGGCGCCTCAACATGCCAGTCGCCGGCCGGACGGCACCAGCCGTAAATGAGCACTGCTATGACGACGACGATCAGCAGCAGCATCAGGGACCCGAGTATCCGCAGCGGATGAGCGGTGCGCCGGTACGTCCGGATTGCCATGCCTGCCAGCGTGGCGCGCCGGCTTACTCTGCCGTCAGGGGCCGAACTGCCCCATTTCCAGCTCGGGGACGGGGTAGTTCGGCCCCTGCTCCCCTGCGGAGCCGGCCCGTGATTGCAGGCCGGGCCGTGGCCGGGCTCAGCCAGTGCGTGCAGTACAGCTATGTCGCGGATCTGCCCGACGGCCGGGGTGTGGGCTACCTGCTCAAGGACCGGGTGGCCCACATCGAGGAGTTCGTCGCCGCGCTACGCCCCGACCGCGGCCCGCTGCACGCGCCGGCGATCCAGCCGCAACGACGTGATCCGCTGTCGGTGCTGTCGGCCCGCGAGTGCGAGGTCCTCGCGCTGATGGCCGAGGGCAGCCAGGACGCGGCCGGGTCATCCTCTCGGCCCGTTTAGCGCGTTCGCGCACTCCGCCTCGCCGGTCCCGCGAAGGAGCCCGCACCCCAGACGGCGCGGGCCGGCGGTAGTCCTGGCGGCTAGCGGCCGGTTGAGCAGGGAAAGCCTGGAGCGAGCCGCTACCGGATCAGCGTCATCCTCGTGGCCGGCAACAACCGGGCCGAGCCGGTCTACAGATTCCCGACGTTTCCCGGTATAACCGGGTGCGGGGCGAACGGAGGCGAACTCGTGAAGCTGGGGACGGTATCGGCGGGTGGCACACAGCGGATCGCGGTCGCGGTGGACGACTCGCGGGCGGTGCTGCTCGCGCCTGGCCTGACCGTGACGGGCCTGATCGAGGACTGGGCGACCGCCCGTGCGGCCGTCGAACGGGCCGTCACGGCCCGTGCCGCCGACGCCGTGCCGGCCGGCACGCTGAGCTGGCTCCCCCCGGTGCCACGCCCGGGCAAGGTTATCTGCGTCGCGCTGAACAACAGCGCGAACGTCGACCGGATCATGAGCGGCCCGGACAAGCCGGCGACGTTCAACAAGCCGTCCACGTCCCTGCTCGGCCACGGCCAGCCGATCCGGCTCAAGAAGGAGTTCGGCCGCGTCCACCCCGAGCCCGAACTCGCCGTCGTCATCGGCGCGGGCGGCGCCGACATTGCGCTGTCCGAGGCGATGGACCACGTCTTCGGCTACACCATCATCAACGACCTGACCTCGCCGACCATGCGGGCCCAGGACACCTTCCACTACCGGGCCATCCACCCGGGGAAGGACGGGTCGGAGGGAATCGAGTACGTCGACACGTGGGTCACCTACTCCGGCCGGTACAAGGGCAGCGACGGGTTCGGGCCGATCGGGCCGTGGATCGTGACCGCCGACGAGATCCCCGACCCGCACGCCCTCACTGTCACCTGCGTGCACCAGGGCCGCGTCATCACCGAGGACTCCACGCGGAACCTGATGCACAAGGTGCCCGACGTGATCTCCTACTTGTCCGGGTACCAGACCCTTGAGCCCGGCGACATCATCGCCATGGGCACCGCACTCAAGGCCTCCGCGTCCGGCGGTTCGGCCGTGCAGAACGTCAACCTGACCGAACTCGGCGGGCCGATCGAGGTCACGATCTCCGGTATCGGCACCCTCAGCAACCCGGTGCAGCAGCGGTGACGGACTACCCGCTGACGGACCTGTCGTGGCGAAGGGCGCTGGTGCGCGCGGAGATCGACGCCGTCCTCGCGGACTGGGCGTGGCACCTCGACCACGGCGACTACGACGCCGTGGCCAAGTTGTTCACGGAAGACGCCTTGTTCGTCACCGGTGCCGTGGAACTGCGCGGCCGGCCGGCGATCAAGAACCGGTACACGGAGCGAGTGGCGGCGAGATCCACCAGGCACACCTACAGCGGTCTGCGGGTCAGCGCGGCCGGCGGCGATCCCGGCCCTGACAACCCGCGCGGAGCACGCCCGGCCCAGGTCCACGCCCGCTCCACCTGGGTGAACTACGCCGCCAACGCGCCCGCCCCGGTAGACGACGTGGGCGTGTACCTGGTCGCCGACTTCGACGACATCCTGACCTGGTGCGAGGACGAGCGCTGGCGGATCAGCCAGCGCCGTATCATCCCGGTCTTCCGCGACCCCGCGCGCGCCCCGGTCACTGGCTGACCAGCCTGACGCCGGCAAGAACGCACCACTGATCGCCGCCTTGGTTTCTCTCCGTAGCTGCAAGGTAACTATATGTAGCGATACAGGCGGGCTGGGAGAGGGCGCTGATCATGCCGGAACCTGCGAGGAGCGACCAGAAGTACCTGCCGGGACTCGACGGACTGCGCGCTATCGCTGTGGCCGCAGTGGTCGCGTATCACCTCGGGTACGGATGGGCGCAGGGCGGCCTGCTCGGGGTGGGCGTGTTCTTCACGCTCAGCGGATACCTCATCACCGACATCCTGGTCGGGCAGTGGGCGGCGCGCGGGCGGATCAAGCTCGGCGACTTCTGGCTGCGGCGGGCGCGCCGCCTGCTGCCCGCGCTGTTCGTGATGCTGGCGGCCGTCGCCATCTGGGTGAACGTGGCGGCCAGATCCTTCCTGCCCGGATTCCGCGGCAACGTCATCGCGTCCGTGTTCTACGTGAGCAACTGGTGGTACATCGACCAGCATGCCTCCTACTACGCGCAGTTCGCGCCGCCGGCGCCGCTCGACCACCTGTGGTCCCTCGCCGTGGAGGAACAGTTCTACCTGATATGGCCGTGGGTCGTGCTGCTGCTCGTGTGGCTCGCGGGGCGAGCGAGCCGACGCCGGCGCCAGCTAGCGGGCGGACCCGGCGGACCGGCCAGCCCCGCCGGCGGGGCACCGTACCTGACCGGGCGCTCCCGGCTGGCGCTCGCCGCGGTGACGCTCGGGCTCGCCGCCGCCTCCGCGATCTGGATGGCCGTGCGCTATCAGCCGGGATATGACCCGACGCGGGTGTACGAGGGGACGGACACCCGGGCGTTCGGGCTGCTGATCGGGGCGGCGGTGGCGATGGTGTGGCCCACCCGCAGGCCCGCCTCCACGGCAGCCGCTTCCGGCGGGGCCGCCAGCGAGCGCACCGTGCCGCCGACCGCACGGTGGCTGCTGGACGCGGCAGGTGTCGCGGGTCTCGTCGTCATCGGGCTGCTCGTCTGGCGGACGAACCAGTACTCGGCGTTCATGTTCCGCGGCGGCCTCGAGCTGCTGTCGGTGGCCACGGCGGCGACGGTCGCCGCCGCGGCGACTCCGGGGTCCCTGGTCGGGCGGGCGCTCGGCTGGAGTCCGCTGCGCTGGACCGGCGTCCGGTCTTACGGCATCTACCTCTGGCATTACCCGCTGATCGTGCTGACGGCGGTGCCTGGCACCGTCGGAACCCCCGCGAGCCTGGGCCGGGCGGTCGCCGTGGTGGCGGGGACCGTGGTGGTCGCGGCGGTGTCCTGGCAGGTGATCGAGGAGCCTATCCGGCGCGGCTCGCGGCCGCGGCTGCCCCGTCCGGCTCAGGCGGCTGGCGGCAGGGGCGTGACCGGCCAGCCTGGCACCGGCGGCGGGCGTCCCGGATGGCTGAGACGGCCGGGGCTGCCTCAGTCGCCGCAAGCGGTCGCCGGGGTGTGCCTGCTCGCCGCGGCCGTGCTCGCCGTCGGCGTGACCGCGGCCACGCGGCTCACCTCGTCAACCGGGCGCGGCGCGGCGTCCGCGCGGCCGGCGACGGCGGGCTCAGCGCAGAGCGCCCAGCTGTCCAACTCCGCCGGCCAGGCCGCGCAGGCCAGCGCGCCGGCAGCTTCGGACGACCCGGCCGCCGCACCCGGGTCCGCCGGGCCTGCCCCGCCGTCCGGCACCCCCACCGGCGGCACCGGCGCCGCGGCCGCCGCGCTGGCGGCCGCGCAACCCGCCGCGACGGTACCCGCACTGCCGACACCGCCGCCGATGACCTCCTGTGCCTCCGTGGTGCACATCGGCGACTCCACGTCGGAGGGCCTCATTTCCGATGACTACCTGCCGAACCCGGCCGACCGGATCCCCGCCAGGTACGCGGACGTGGGCGTCAAGCAGTCGATCATGAAGATCGTCGGCGCCACGTCGGTCGTCGAGTCGCTTCCCGGCACACCGAACGCCTACCAGATGGCCACCCAGGTCAAGCAGAGCGGCTTCCACGGCTGCTGGGTGCTCGCGCTCGGCACCAACGACACCGCCGACGTGTACGTCGGCTCGAATGTCGGCCGGATCCAGCGGATCCAGAAGATGATGTCGGTGATCGGCAACCAGCCGGTCATGTGGGTCGAGGTGGTCTCGCTGCTGTCTTCTGGTCCCTACGCCGAGCAGAACATGGAACTGTGGAACCAGGCCCTGCAGGAGGAACTGCCGCACTACCCCAACATGCGGATCTATGACTGGCCCGCCGTCGCGCAGAAGTCCTGGTTCATCAGCGACGGCATCCACTACACGAGCACCGGGTACGAGCACCGGGCGATAGCCATCGCCGACGCCCTGGCGGCCGCGTTCCCGGCGAACTGACGCGGCCGCGCTCCCGCGACGTCAGGCGGCGGTGGCCGGCCCGCCGGCTCACTAGCTTCTCGCGACCTGCGGTCCGGTGGTGCGGGCGCCACCATGGGGTGCTGCTGTGCATCGGCGGCGTACATCGCGGCAGCGCCGGCGGCGGGGCGATCTCAGCCGCGGCGGGGTCAGCCGTGGAAAAGGGTGAAGTCCGCGAAGTCGAAGCCGGGGGCTACCACGCAGCTCACCAGGACCTCGCTGCCGCCTGCGGGGCGGGCGGACTGCCAGTGGCCCGCGGGGATGACGTGCTGGGGTGTCTCGCCGCTGGCCAGGTCGGCGCCCAGGGTCACGATGAGGGGCGCGGCGGACGGCCGTTCACCGTCGCCGCCGTCGAGCATGATGAGCGGGCCGCCGGAGTGCCACAGCCAGGCTTCGTCCGACCGGACCCGGTGCCAGGCTGATTCCTCGCCCGGCGCGAGCAGGAAGTAGATGCCGGTGGCCGCCGCCCGTAGCCCGGGGTAGCCGTCGGGCTGCCAGGAATGCCCGGTGCGCCAGGTCTCCCGGTACCAGCCGCCTTCCGGATGCGGGGCGAGGCCGAGGAGTTCGGCCGTACGCGGCCGCGGACGCTGATCCATGGACCCTCCGATGCGTGTTAGTCGCTGACCTGATCCTGACGGCTAGCCGGCCGGGCCTGTGTCGAGGCGACACCCG
>Ga0335073_10005823_pt1 | contig 17308 bp, 21 predicted proteins | sample Lox_Sample_22_FD_207093 | JGI IMG/M metagenome (GOLD analysis project Ga0335073, IMG submission 207093) | Soil microbial communities from Loxahatchee National Wildlife Refuge, Florida, United States - Lox_Sample_2.2 | ecosystem: Environmental > Terrestrial > Soil > Wetlands | place: USA...
TACTCCCGGCGTTAGGAACTATTTTTATCCATCTCGAGCCTGGGTAAAGGAATCAGCCATTCAGCGGGTGTTCAACTTTGTTGCAGAAGCCCATATTCCGGAGGAGGTTTTGGAGACCGGTATTGGGGTGGGGCAGACATCTGACAGGGGCGGGCCGGAGATCTGATGGCCATATGGCAACGGCACTGTTGACAACTGCCCAGTGCATTTTGAGTGTAAGTGTTGAGGACGACAGTACAAGTCTTCAGCTGCAGAAGTATGTCCGAAAGCCGTCATTCTATCTACAAGTCTTTGTCAGATCCTACTATGGGGAATGGGAGATCGACATCTAAGTCTAAGTAGTTACCACTATGCTTTTAGTCTACACAAGTATATCAAAGGAATCGTTTAATTGGGATACAATTCTGCTCATTCGTATTGCATACTAATTCCCGGACGGACTTTAATTTTTTCTGAGCCCTGGCCGTTGCGGAATAGCGTTCCATCGGTCCAGTCGACCGACTCCGCCGCCTCCGCCTCTCTCATCCGATCGGTCGTCAAATCTGGACCCTGCGCCACAGACTTTTCCGATCTGCTCCATATGGTGGTTCCTTGCAGGAATCTTTTCCTCCTCATCGGTTTGGTAGCATCATTCTTGAAGCAAACGATTCAAAAGCCATCTCGTCCATCAGCATGTCTTCGCTCGGTTGCATCGTTGCGATCTCTGACTCGTATGATGGATAGTCTCCTGTTTCAAGTGAGAGCCCAATTCGCCGACCTGGCCTATCTAGGCTTCCGATGCGACCGTTGCAAAAATAGGATCATATTTCCGGTCCGCGTGTGTCCGCGACCATAAATATCGCGCATGTCATCGCAAATGCGTGGTCTTCAACTGTTCCTGAAAGACGTCGTCTTGTCTTCAGTTCACCATGATATTCCCTCCAGAAGTCTTCGAGCAAATACTCTTCGAACTGCCGTTACCAGATCTAATGCATGCAGCGCAGGTATCACGGTTATTCAACCGGATCACTCAATGGCATCTGGTAAACGAACAGTACATTAAGCGTTGGATGTTGTCATTTCAGGAGAATTTTGGAGAAACACGATATATTCCACTTGATCTGGAAGAGACTCGCAAACAACTTTCTGAAGGAAACGGGTTCTACGTCTTCGATGCAAAGATACAGCCGATTTCGTGGGTAAATGAGATTCTACATATCGATGTGGTACATCTGAATCTCCGGGTTCTCACATTCGGATTACGGTTCCTTGATCATGGAGACGTAAAGGAAGATGAACTCTCCGGCCGTATAACCCTATGTTCGGATGGGAGTTAATGTGTTTAGCAACATCGCAACAAACAACACGATCAAGAGGATCTTCACCGGATATGTTCGCATGCGACGGCCGTTGCGGACAAATGATAGGCTTCAAAATCCTTCCATGGACCACAACTCCTGCAGCAAGATGGCGTATGTCTCCCACACATGACGGCACACTCCTATGGAAAATCGAACTCCTTCCCAACGACAACAGCGAACAATTAAAGAAGAGAGAGGGGGCATGGAATAGACCTAGATATTTTGATACCGTTAGAGTCACTGTTAGCTTGGAAGCGATTAAGAATGAGTATGTTTTGAGAGAGGCAGTCAGACGGGCGAGGGAGAAACATCCCGGGTCCCTTTGTGTTTGTGAATATTTGGTGTTTCCGGTCGAGCATCAGCAGGAGTTTTGGGCTTCGGAAAGTGGGTATCTGACGAATTGAGGGGAATTGAAAAGGGTGTAGCATCTTATATTCTAATGGGAGTGTATCTCCCCCACATTGACTGTGTCTATATGTAATTTTTGCATTGCCATGAAGAGAAAGCTACAATCCCATCTGAAGGTCTTGATCCTGCAATCGGTTATATAACTCAAACGTGACATAAAATTAGACTAGGACCACTGTAAGAGGATCTCCGTTTTCGACTTGGCAGTTTCGAAGCACAGTGAGCATTACAGTCCGAAGGCTTTCAATGCAATACTAGAATTCGCATGCTCGCAACTAGATAAACCAGTTATCTCACTTTGAGATCATTCAGATCGGCTTGGTTTATCGGTGCTTCAGCCGCATCAACGTCGATTTATCCAGTTATAATTCCCTCAGCTCAACCGCCCCGCCACCATGGCTGCCTCCGCTTCACCAATGATCCAAATAGAAGGGACGCATTTCAAGGATTCAAAGGGGAGGTATATCCTTGTACCGTTTCAACACTAACATCAGAGTCCTAACTCTTCGTGGAGTCAATCTTGGAAGTGACGCTAAGAATCCTACCAACCCACATCTTCCGTCGCACGTCAGTAAAGGACTATTTGATGCCGACGACGTGAGTTTTGTTGGAGCTCCTTTCGCATTACATGAAGCAGATCAACATCTCTCACGAATAAAGGGCTATGGATTCAACATTATCAGATTTGTCTTCTCGTGGGAAGCTCTGGAACATGCTGGACCGTATCACCCAAGGTGTTTCATCACGTTGACAGAATAGAGGCAAGTACGACGAAGAATATATCGATTATGTGATTCAAGTGCTAAGGAAATGTAAACAGCATGGATTATTCGTATTCATGGATCCTCATCAAGATGTGGTATGTATCAAACTCTCTTGCACAGTTAACAATGCAAGTGGTCTAGGTTCTCAGGTGGTTCAGGAGCTCCTTTATGGACATTGAAAGCCGTCGGTTTAAATCCAAAGAACTTTCAAGTTACAGAAGGAGCAATCATACACAGTCTATGGCCCGATCCTGAAAAGTTTCCTTACATGCTTTGGAGTTCAAATTACGTACAATATTCCATTTGACGATGTTGACGGTAGCACCGCCTGGTCTGTTATACCATGTTCACATTGTTCTTCTCCGGCCGAGATTTTGCACCAAAAGCTATTATAAACGACGTCAACATCCAAGACTTTTTACAAAATTGTTATATTGAAATGATACGGTACTTTGCAAAAAGAATTCATGATGCTCGAGACTTGGAGAATACAACAATTATCGCATGGGAGAATTTCAATGAACCACATTATGGATTTGCCGGCAATCAAGACCTCAATGCCTTGTCACCATCTCAACAGATTCGTCTCGGAACCGTTCCGACTGGATTTCAAACTATGAGACTTGGTTCCGGGTTTGCAGAAACCTGCAATTATTTTGAATTCGGTGCTTTTGGACCTGCAAAGAAGGGAACTAAACTCGTTGATCCGGGGGGATTATCGCTATGGCAATCACCTGGAAACGATGAAGGCCAGAAGCACGGATTGAAACGTTCCCCAGATTGGAAATTGGGAAATTGTTTGTGGGAACAACATGGCGTTTGGGATTCTAGTACAGGAACACTTTTGAAACCTGATTATTTTGCAAAGACACCTGATGGCGAAGTCATTACCGATGAAGTTTGGATGCAGCGATACTTTTTGCCTCATGTGAAGAGATATATTGAAGCTATTCGAGAGAGTCATAAAGAAGCGATGATATTCTTGCAACCTCCTGTATGGTTTATTCCTCCAAAGATGGATCCAGAGTATTTGGGTGGAAGAGTTGTTTATACACCTCATTTCTATGATGGATTGACGTTGATGCAGAAGAAATGGTGAGAAATCTTTGAAGATACTGCTTATTTATAGGAAATGGTGGAATGTCGATGGACTGGGTTATATGCGCGGAAAGTATTTGACCCCAATTCAGGCGTTGAGGGCTGGGGCTACTGCGGTTAGGAATTGCTTTCGAGATCAGTTAAAAGCCATGAGACAAGAAGGTCTAGACCAGATAGGTATCACTGCCCTCGGTTGCGGACCTGATAGTAGGTGAAACGCCGTTTCTGCTGTCGGAAATCGGGATTCCGTATGATATGGATAAAAAGAAGGCGTACAAAGACGGTGATTACCGAAACCAATATGCCGCCATGGACGCAAATAATTACGCACTTGAAGGTGCCGATGCCAATTATACCTTATGGTGTTATTGTCGTGATGTATGATCTGTTTCTGGAGTGCATGTTAAATGTAGAACTCGCACCAGTGGGGTGATCTCTGGGACGGCGAAGACTTATCTATTTGGAGTAGAGAGGACGAATCTTCAACACCGCCAAGCCCCTTCGCCGAAGAGAAAATCGACGGTATAGATCACAGTCCTCGCGACCCCAAGGAAGTCGAGCAACCTCGGAGCAGAATTCATCTTACAGAACACGGCGACGAACCTATCCCTTCCGATCTCGAACATGTCTTCTACCACCAAACACATTTGGAAAATGGTTCTCGGGCAATGGAAGCATTTGTTAGACCATCTCCTGTAGCCACTGCCGGCACACCAATATCGCATGTCTTCGATTTAGCAGATTGTTCATTCCATATGAAGTTTTTGCCGACAAGAGAGAGTGATGAGAATCCGACCGAGATTTTCATTCCAGATTACTTCTTCAGAGGAGGTGCTGAGCCGGAGATTTCAGTTAGTTCGGGCAGATGGGTTATGCTGCGTCATGTTCAGATTTTGAGATGGTGGCATGACGGTAGCGGAGAACAATCGTTGACGATAGCAAGCGGTTATAGACACGTTGGCATGAGCGAGTCGGTTGATGATTCGGATTACTACCTTGGCGAGTGGTGGGCACAGTTGTATAGTAGATGTGTTATCCTTTAGCTTTAGTCCGGTATCGGTGTTTATTGTTTCCGGCATTTTCAGGGGGAAGAACAGGCATGCGAATTTACCTAGGTTACACAAACGCCGTTGGTGCCTTTAAACATTCTTAACATCGAATAGTAGCCTATCAGGCGGGGAGCGCCACTAATCATCGACGAAATTCAGCAACCGGAAACGGCATAGCCAGCGCAGTGTGAGACACCTTATCGGACGCGTCCGTCATAGTGCAATGGCCCTTCAACACGGGAAATTTCATACAAAAAGCATTGAGTGGTCACTTGTTGGCATTCATCTTACTCGAGCATGGATCCAACCGAGAAGCAACCCTATCTCGAGGGTGCTCCTCAGTACAAACTATCTCAAGATGATCGGCGTGCTGCGACTGGCGAGAGACAGGGTTCTGTTCAGACGTTACACGATGTTCTTCTGAAAGTTGGAATTGATGGCGATGAAGCGCTACAGGTCTTCGAAATGGAAGGTGAAGAGGTGACAGTGGTTGATGAAGAAACGAACTGCAAGTTGCTGCGAAAAATTGGTATCTGACCACCTCCACCTTGGTGGTCGTCAGTGATTAACTGTTCCACAGATCTCAGAATCATGCCACTTATGTGTATTATTTACGGACTGCAATATCTCGATAAAACAACTCTCTCATACGCGAACATCATGGGGTTGAAAACCTCTACAAATACGACAGGAAGCCAATACAGTTGGTTAGGATCCATGTTCTACTTTGGTTACCTTGTCGCGGAATACCCAGCAAATCGACTAATGCAACGTCTACCTCTCGCAAAATACACCGGTGTCAACATTATTATCTGGGGAACAATTCTCGCTTGCATTGCAGCCTGCACAAGCTGGCCTGGTTTAATGGTTGTACGAACATTCCTCGGTATCTTCGAAGCTAGTATAACACCAGGATTCGCACTACTCACCTCTCAATGGTATCGTAAGCATGAGCAAGGTGCACGTATCGGCTTATGGTTCTCGTTCAATGGAGTTGCCCAAATTGTTGGAGGACTAGTAGCTTATGGAATTGCCACTGCAACGTCATCAGGACAAACTTCCCTTGCAGGATGGCAGATTATGTTTTTGTGGACGGGATTGGTGACGGCCGCTTTTGGCGTCATGTTGCTTATTTTTATGCCGGATAATCCACTTAAGGCCAGATGGTTGACTCCAAGAGAGAAAGTCTTTGCAATTGAGCGGATTAGGATGAATCAACAGGGTGTAGGGAATAGGCATTTCAAGAAATATCAATTCTTTGAGGCATTGAAGGATCCTCTGGTAAGTCTACCGGTCTCACAAAGCGCAAAAAGACAAACTAACTGGTCTTGGTAGGCTTGGTGTTATTTCTTTTACGCGGTATCCGCGACTATTCCAAATGGAGGGATCACGAACTTCTTCTCAGTGTTGATTGAGGGATTTGGTTATACCGCTGAGCAAAGTCTTTTGTACAGTGCACCAGGCGGTGCCGTTGAAGTTATCACGATTTTATTTTTCCTTTGTTTTGGAGATTTCATCAAGCAACGCATCCTCTGTGGTTTCACGTCCCTCGCTATCTCGGAATTGGGAATCATTCTCATTGTTGGTACGACTCTTGTCCATTGGTTTTATCTCACTCTAGCGTTGCCAGATAGTATGAAGCAGGGACGTTTGGCAGGCTATTACTTGACACAAGCGTCGGCAACTGCGTTTGTCGTCATATTGTCCTTGATAGCTACTAATGTCGCTGGATATACCAAGAAGACAACTGTGTCGGCAATGTATCTCATCGGTTACTGTATCTCCCCATTTTGCATAATTTCATCTGACGATAGGTATTGGAAATCTCATCGGACCACAAACGTTCCAAGCGAAGGATGCACCTGAATATCGACCGGCTGAAATAACCATCATCGTTTGTTGGGCAGTGTCCCTTACTTTGCTTATTGTTATTCGACAGATCAATGTGCACAGAAACAAGAAGAATGAAAGAATCACGAGTGCAGAGGGATATACCAAGGTTAAGAACGGTGAATTTTTGGATTTAACAGATATGGAGAATCCAGAATTCCGTTATGTGTTGTAGGTTCATGAAAGAATTTGTTTATAGTCGGTGTACATAATGTATCTGGTGTAAAGCATGGGATATGATATTACATTCGCCGTTCATACAATGACCAACATATTTGGTTACCCCCTACAAGCCCTCTATCTGAAGGGAAAGAAAGAGACTCCCGAATCTCCAGGAATATCAAAGTATGCAAAATCTAATGTAGAACTCCAGACTCTAGTTTATAAAGATATCCAGAATTCTCACGAATAGTTGTAGTAAGCTTTTTCAAACTGCACCTAATCAGTAAAATAATTGTTAATTATGTAGACAAAATGAAATTCAAAACGGAAGGCAATAGGCAATCCCAGACGACGAAATGAAAACCCCCCGAACGACACCTATTCCACATAACACCATTCAACACCTAAAAGCTCTGCGGTACTACCGCGGAGGTGGCGGAGGGGGATACATGCCGCTGGGTGGTGGGGGCGGTGGATAGCTTGCTCCAGGAGGTGGTGGAGGGAAAACATTTCCCATAGGTGGAGGTGGCATACCACCAGGGAATCCCATTCTTCCCATTGAAAAGCCGGGTGGAGGTCCAAGAGATGGAGGGGGCCCAAATGATGATGCCGAGGCGGCTGACATGCCTGGAGGTGGAGGTGGAACAAAATTTGTTGGAGCAGAAGGAGGCGGAGCAGGTGCTTGTTGAGTTGCCCAAGGAGCAGCGGCTTTCTGATAAAAGTTAGTGACATGTCTGACAGGATAGCGGTTATATACCCAAGGTGCAACGCTAGCGACCGGTTGAGGAGCCTGTTGCTGCCAGGGAGTCGCTTCAATACGTCCAGCAGATGGTTGTCCATATCCAATACTTGAAACAGATCCACCTCCAATTTCATTCATTAATTCTTGATACTCTTTGTCTGTGTCTTGAGCACCTTGTCCAAATCCTCCTGATTGACCACCACTGAGATTGGTCTTACAATCTTTGGCAAAATGTCCAGCTTGTCCACACCGACGGCAAATAACGCCTGCGTTAAACATTTTTGCTTGAGGACAGTCATATTTTCGATGTCCAATTTCACCACCTATAACCTTGTTAGCTCTCTTCGTAAAGGAAATGGGAGAAAGAAGGGGCCATACAGTTTTGACATGCTTGTCCTTCATCATCACGAAGGGTTCCGTTGAGAGTAGCCAACATTCGAAGTTGGTTCTTTTTTAGATCATTCTGCGCTTCAGGAGTGGAAGCAGCAGTTTCAATGACTCTTTCCACAGCTCGAATTGCAGCAGCAACCTTTTCTTCAGAGTCGGCAGTGATCAGACAATGCAAATCTTCTTCAAGATTGCTGTTGGCTGCAGCATCGCTTCGACCCTTTCCTTCTTTCACGCTTCCTTTTCCACGAATCGCAATCTTGGCACCAGACTCAGCTTCCATCTGTTTGAGAGTATTCCCACGTGGTCCAATGAGTTGACCGATAAAGTTAATCTCAGGATAATCGTTCACAGGAACATAGATCTTTTCTTGCGTCCTAGTGAGTCGTCTGTAGTCTGACGGAGGTTTGAATTCGGGAATAAACTTCATTGCCTTTTCCACAAGCCGATGTCTCTCGTCCTCCAACTTCTTGCGATAACGAACTTCTCTGGTATTTGTCCTGCGACCCATATTGTCATATGTAGGAGGTGGTGAACGACTTCGTTCCCTGTGTGCTGGGACAACATCATTTATCTTCATTTTCTGCGTAATTTCTTCAATCCGGAGTTGAAGAGCATAAGCTTCAATTTGTTCAGGTGTCATGACGGAAGTGAGAGCAGTAACCATACCAATTAGGCCAAGGACTTTGTTCTCTTTGGCAGATTGCTCTGGTCCCCATCGGTTCTTTCGCTGGCGAGAACGTGCACCGTCGCGGTCTCCGATTTTGATGGGACCATTCGCCGCTGTAGTGAAGGAGTCAGCAGAGTTAGATGAGTCGGCTCCTTTGCGAGGACCGAGAGGGATGTTGTTGGTTCCAGTGATACCACCTTTGTTTCTCCACGCCATTGTGTAGGATGGTGCAGGAAGTTGGTTGAACCGTAGATTGTCGGAGTTCTGATTATATCGGCGTCCGAAGTTCCTTTCTCAACTGTTTCGTGAAGAGTAACCGCGAGGTTGACAGAAAACTGCACTCAAGCACTTCAAAACGAGTTGCTCCCACCGGCTCAGTTTGCAAATAACAAAGAGCAGGCAATCGGATCATGCTAGGCAGATTTTGATCTAATTACATTCAAGTCACAACGATACACTGACACATTCACTTTACCACCTCTGTAGCGGTTTAGCAACGATATATGAAGACTCATCAATCACACTATCTTCCCGTACTTTCAAGCTATCCTCCTCCTACCCCTCTACGCCATATACGTTTAGCTCGCTCCACTAACCGCCAATCTAGGTAATCAGCGAGAATATCAAACAGACGAGTACTTCTTGAGATGTTCAAAGAAAGTTTGAAGATTGACATCATCTGTGAAAATAGCCTGAGCACCTGGTTGACCAAATCCAGCTCCTGAAGCATGTGTCGTCGAGGGATTCAACTTGGACAATAAGAATCGTGCTTGTGAACCTCCTGCTTGCGTAACAACATATCGTGGAACGGGGAATCTGTCAACAAGCAATTCCTAGTCACGTCAGATGAATCTCAAAAGTAGTAAGGTACAGCAGCATCAGCCTTAGGGGCTTCAAGTAATTCTCTGAAATTTTCGTATTCGTCTTGATCTTGATACCCAGCTTTCATCCACTGGCTGATTTGCGCTCCGTGATAAATCAGAATATGGAAGTATGTGTCCATAAGAAGAATTACATTATCTGCAAGAGATGAAGAATCGAGTAACACTGGCTCAGGTTCCTTGTCAAAGGTGTAACTTGTTAAGGTTGGTTGTATCATAATCAATGAGTTGCTAACATTCTCGACGTTGAGGACACTGCGCATGAAGGCTGTTTCATCTGGAGATTGATTGAAGACTTGCAGGAACGGCGAACGTCGGAGATGGAACATGAACTGAGGATAAATGCTGAAATTGTCGGCAAGTCTGAAACTGGAAGGGTCCTCCTTGCGGTAATCAGCGTATCTCGCGCACAAACGGATAAGCATGCGATCCACCCATCGTAAGACATCCGGCCCATCATCAACTTCACTTTTGAAAACAGCAATTCGCGCCATTAAAACTGCAGCAGTCTCTTGATCGAAACTAGCAGCAATCTCTGGACTTCCGCCATCCCTCATAGGTCGATTAACAGTCGTGACTCTTAACCTCTGGCTTCCGGAGCTATGCGTATAAAGCGTGGTAAACTGGATAGATCCATGAGGACCAGCTCCGCCTAGGCCCGATACACCGGTAGATTGACTTACAATTTCAAAATACACGCCATACGAACTTCGAGGCATCACTCCGGCCATTTTCCAAGTTGACGTTCCGCCAATGCCGATTTCCGTTTCTCCCACATAGTTAGATTTGTTCGTTGCAGAGACTCCATGTCCAATGAGGCCACTGACTTTGATTTCCTTGGTGGTTTTAACGTCTAATGTCGCGTTGAATGCCATTTCGAGGTTTCCTTCTTCAGTGCTGGATAGTAATCTCATGAGGGATTGTTTGAAAATCGAAGAACTGAAGGAGTCTGAAAGAACAAGATGGCCGCCTGTGAAGTTGGATAAGGATCGCATCTCAAGGAGGCCAACTTGGTCCAAAGCCCCTGAGAAAATATCTACAACGTGTCCGTTTCCCGAAGCCCGTTTGGCTAATGCTTCGTAGTACTACATCGTTAACACAGGCCTCACAAAAAGAGACTCGAAATTACCTTCGACGCTTTGCGATAATATTTGGCATTATCTCGTTCAATATCATGATGAGACCGAATCGGTTCCTTCAATTCTGTCCCTACAACCATCCCCGGTCCGTCTGTGCACGGCCCGCCTGCATACAACATAATCCTGGCTCCGGCATTCGGAAAACTCGTCTCCATGAGTCCAATGGCAATACTCAATGCAGCGCCTGTACATCTAGTAGGTCTCCTATCATTTGCGACAGGCCATGGATCTTTTTGTAATTGTTCGATCGTGGAAGTCAACTGGAACTCACAATGCGCTAGAGGAAGAAGAAAACGTGCGGATGCACCATAGGGACGAGTTGGTTGACCTGCTACGGGTTGATGAGGACGTAGTGACGGTGCAAGTAGACCCAGCATGTCCTGGATTTGTTTTGCTGAGTATTCTTTGGTTCCGCGGAAGACGTAGGACTTGGGGCATTCTGCGTACCCAATTTCATGGATTTGAGTCTAAATGATTAGTTCTACAGCAGAAAACTGGGAAGATTACCATTGTGCCGTAGGTGATTAGGCCGACTAAGGCTGTTGGCGGGAGGAGACTTAGGGATACGACGAGAGTATCCTTCAGGGCTTGTAAATCCGCATCATCAAGACACGTGTCGACGAGGTACAAGAAAATAGGCGGTGTAGGAACGGTTTTGTTCAAGATATATTCAATCGTAGTGAATTGAGGCTGTAACTCCAGAGGCATATTTCCAGGTTGTATGTTTGAATAATACGGAGGTAGAGGCTGACGCGAAAGACAAAACTAAGGTGTCAACTTTGAAGGAACAGGAAGTACCTGACAAGTCCATGTCTTTGACGCAATGTCAATGCCACAAAATGGGTTCAGGATAGCTTTACATTTGCAGACAACGGGAGGATACTCCACAGGAGGAAGGTCTGCAGGTCTGGTTTTCAGAGGAGTGTAGATTGCTCCAATTGGCACTACGGTGCGAGAAGCTTCGATTCGAGTTGTTGGCCACGTATTCCATGAGAAACTAATTCCATCAAGTTCTTCCTGGAGAGTTGGATCAAATGGTGGTGCTGCTGTCATGGGGGGAGGTTGGGCCATGATTGATGGGTGGAACTGTGGTAGTCAAAGTTCTGTGTGAGCAGTTGTCGTGACGTGGATGAAAGAAAATCCTCCTCAGTTTTGATCAACTGTAGCCTGATTGATCAAATCACAAACGTGACACGTTCCCACGAGACAGGATTTCGACTCTAACGGAGTGCAAAGAGCCAGAGGCGATAGAGTTGAAGGAGTGGTATTATTAAGTCTACAGTCCCTATCGTACATGCCTCTATGCTACAAATCCTATTCCCATCCGACTCTTCACATGTTCTTCCAAAAAGATAAATACCATGCCTCTTGCGCAATGCCCAACCCTTCATCTTCACAAACGTTATATAAATGCAGTAACAATTTCGGAAATCTCTTGTATAGAAAGTATCCGATATATCCTCCAGGCTGGAACTCGTTCAGCTTCTTTCTCAGCTGCTCTGGGAGATCGTGGTTGTGGTTTTTCTACGAGTTAATAAACATGCTTTCAGCTAGGATTATACTTTATTTCGTACAAGACGGATGAGATCGTTAATCTTGGTTCCGTCGTATGACCGATTCACACGCGAATCTTTCATGAACTCTGCGTCAAGTTGACGAGTCCAATCTTTCCCGCAAATTTCTGGTGCCGCAGATTCTACGCGTTGAACAATGAGGGACGGAGGGTCTCGAGGCTCTTGATTCAGACGATCAGAAAATTCGAGGATGAAATCTGTCCGTCGCTTCTCGTCCCAAAAATAAGGATGCTCTAAGACCTTGGCCGCATTGGGTCTGTTTCATTAGCTTCCACTGAAAAGGGAAGGTACCTCTCGTTTGGATTTGGAGAGATCATTTTCTCGATGAGATCTCTAGCCTCAACTCCGTCATTGGTGCTGCAGTCCAATGCACTTAAGTCGTATTGATTATCCATTATACGACCATCTCTCAGATATGTTAAACCTCCAAAGGGGTGTTCCCCGTCGGTTAGGATGTAATAGAATAAGCATCCCATTGAGAAGATGTCCACTGCCCGAGTGATTTTTCGATCTGACCCTGGTATAGGAGGTGTCGTATCAGTAATGAGACTCGAGTTATCTCTCAACTCGGTCTTGTTGGTCTCGACGCCTCGAAGGACTTCAGGCGCTCTCCAACCTGACGTTCCAGCCGCCATTGTTGAAGCAGCCTGAAACGTGCTATGATCTGGCTCCAGTTTCTTACATAGCCCAAAATCTGAGATAAGGCATCTCGTTTGATCCTGTTTATAATGTCTCCATAACGGAGATCCCGTTGGTAGCGTCCGTAGTTTTGGTGGCGCAACAAGAATATTCTGCGGCTTCAAATCTCGATGAACAATCTTGAGAGAATGAAGAAAATGCAGACCAGAGGCAATCTGTGACAAAGTATACTGTTTCTGCAAATTGGGTCCCGCTAAATGACAAAATGGTTCCTTGTCTCCGTGAATAATGACTTGCTCTAATGTTGCTGGACAGAGTTCGAGAGCAATGTAGATGAATTTGTCGCTTCGTTTACTGGTGTAGTAGCGGACGATGTTGGGATGTTCATCACTTTCTCGTAAATGGTCGACTTCTTTTTCAGCAATTTCAAAGTTTTCGATCTGCATTCGTTTGACAGCGACTCTAACCCCTTCCCATACTCCTTCATATACAAATGTTCCTTGGCTTCCAGAACCTGACATGTAAGAATCATTTGCAAAGAGAGGGGTTACCAAGTAATTTATCTGTGACGGTGAGACCATCGATAGTATAGTTGCCCTGATCATTCAGAGGCATATCCTGAGCAGGATCTTTCGGTAGAGGAGAAGTAATTTCGTTATTCTCGTCATGTTCATCGTCATCTCCTTCTGTTGTCGTTCCAGCAAAGCCAACTTTCTTTTTGTTATTCTTGCCTCCCCGTTGGCCTCTCTTTCGACGTGGTTTCTTCTCCGCCGGCGGTCCATTCTCGCCCTCCTCAGCAGCTTCAGCCTTATTATCATTGACGACGTGGTTTGAAGATGTCTCATCCTGCACAGGGTCAATGTCCGTCTTTTCGGCTTCCTTGACATCCTTATCCAGAGCTTCTTGAAGGACTTGTTGAGCCATTGCAAAACTCCTTGCAGCTCTTCGTAATTGACGTCGATGTGAAAATCTCTTTCTCCAAACTGCCAAAAACACAACCAAAAATCCAACCAACAAAAACATCGGATTATCCTTCAATGGACGAAACTGACTAGATCTATTCCAATCTCCACCTTCAATCAAGCCAGGCATATTCGGAGCCGGAAGAAGACTTGGATTTTCAATACTCACATCCAACGTTCGAGCAACCGGATGGAAACCTACTAAATCCGCCTTTGTCGCATTACGCTCTCCAACGGAACCGTGGTTTCTAACAACCCAAGGTGCCGGACGGACACGTGAAGTTAGAAGTGGGAAACGATCTGTTGACAAAGCGTACCAGGCGCCTTCTTCAGTTGTGTTGAGGAATGTCATGATTTCGCTGGTGGGACTACTGAAGAAAGGACTTGGAGGTTGACGGACGAGGACTAAAGAAGGAGAAGTTCCGAAGGTAGATGGATCTTGGAAGGCTGGTCTGAATACATCGAATGCGGTTATTGCTGAGGAGCCAAGGAGTTTCATCCATAATGCAGAGTCTCGTGAGGGTGAGTGCATGTATACTAATCCTTCTGCGGAGGGACAAATGTATAGATCGTCTTGGACTTTGAGGTATTGGTCTGCTAGATGAGAATCAATCATATTCGGACTCCACTCTGAATATGTCACGTCCCATGTCGTACCGTCCGACGAAGCAATAGTTAAATGATAGACTATGGTTAGGAAAGTGTTATGCGGTGGGTATACCTGTTCTACCGATCATCAAGACATCGCGACCATCGACGGACGCATCACATTCATCTTCGAGTTCATCCATAGAATCTTTTGGACTGAAACATCTTCCAGACGAAAAGGAAGTAGAAGGTGATCCATAACGGCTTAGAATTTTACCAGTCTTTGAATCCACAGCCACAAATTGAGTCTCTTTTTTACCCGTATACACTTTATCATCGCCAGGAATCCTGAAAGCTCCGTGATCAATCAACTGTCTAATCGTCAAGGGAAGCTCCTACTCGTTAAGCAGCCCAAACAAAAGGATAATACAATGACTCCCAATTCAGAATCGAACAAGAACAACTGTCCGCCTTCAACAGGTTGGACAATCCATCTAGGTTGTTCCTCACTCTTCAAAGGGTCTTCAGCAGTCGCATTCACATGCGTCTCAAGCGGCGTACTCAACAACGCACTAACAGCGGGTCGTTCTCCTTCCAAAACCCACTTCGTTGCCCCGGAATACCTATCAAGAGCATATAAACTACCCTCAATAGTAGCAACAAGGACATAATCCTCCAACTCCCAATTATCAAACGGTTGTCGAGGGTCCGAAGTATCGGTGATTAAACGACGATGGTCGCCTAATGCTTTTGGTACAACAGGGTGTCCTGGTTTCTGGACTATGGCGGCATCTTGGATGGAGGGTTTATTGAGGTATACAGTAGATTTTGTGGATTGGATTGGGGAGGCCTGATGTAGTACTGCAGAGACCGAAGTTGAGGATTGGTGTTGGAGGAGAGAGGCCAAGCAGAGGAGAACTTCAGTAAACCATTTTCGTCCTACCATGCCGGGCTAAGCCTTGCAAATTGGTCTTTTAGCGATGAGTCGCTTTGGAGATAAGCTTTGGGATTCGCCAGCGCGATTTAAGTGAGTTTGGCAGCGCACATCAAGTGCGCGGAGGTGATTCCGAGTTCGCACTCTGCGCAAAAGGGTGGTGAGGTTGGACGAGGGAGGATTGGAGTGATTGTAGGGAGATTCCTTAAAACTGGGGATCGAAATTTCTGCGCCTCTGCGGACAACAGTTGAGTTTGAAATTAAGGACCCTGGGAGGTTGTGGATGAACTTTAGCAGATATTTTAGGAGACTGTATTTCTTCAGTTAAACAGTATTCTGAGTTTAGTTTGAGTCCTATTTGAGAGTGCGAAGGTGTCTAGGTCTCTCAGCCGCCCTCGTGATGGTCAACTAAGCATCAGGACTTCAGCGCAGCTTTTCACGTCAACTCTAAGTCTCATCTCACTAAGCTGCTCATGAATGAAACAGTGAGGCGAAAAGGCGTCATATGAAAAGCGTCAGCGTGTCAACGCCAATTTCCTTCCCGATAATCCCCATGTCCCCGTCAATTGCAACGCAATCGTTTTGAAGAGCAGTGGACTTCGGGCGGTCCGATAGTCTGGCCTCCCCATGTCTCTGTTATGAGCCATTCATATCCCAGGCCTCTTGTCATTTTTCTTCGTCAAGGCAACTTTCTGCAGAACAAGCCTCTTCCTCGTCAATCCAATCACCTTTGCTTCTACCATTAACGACAACATCGAAACGTGATGCTCAACCATTCTCCTCGCGATCAACAATCATTTCTGTTCCCACCACTTCACCCCACGTGCCTCTAAACAACATATCGCCAACCTGAATAAACGGTGTGTCCGAAGATAATCCCTATATTAGGTCGGCTTCTGATATGCAAGTATTACTGTGATACGCAGGTCTGCATTGAACCCCGGCTGAATTTGCGGTAGAAGCGACTGGAAATCGAGAGTTACATACAAATGAATTAGAAAGAGCATCGAAAGTGAGTACCTCGACTTTGGTCTCGGGGTCCTGTGTCATCTGCGCACTGTTCAGAATCAGTAGCCTTCAATCTTCAAATCGAAATCCGTTGAACATAAATAATCGGTCAGCGTTTTGGACAAGATCTGCTTTCGTAAGCCCCACTATGTGACTGGATGGGGTTAGATAACGCCCGAATCTCCAACACTCAAAATTTCGATTCACTGAATTCTTTGTCTAAGAAGATGTCGTCAAACATCTTCGCAGACCTTCTTGTCAACGATTTCCCTGGCTCACGAGATTCTGAAGATGCGGACGACCTAGCCTCACTGCCCTTTCCTCAACCAATTTCCCGCGCCGTCTTCTCATCGCCAGACTTCAACACAGAATCCTTCCTCGTCTCGCATTCCCAATTTCGAACATTAGACGATTTACGACTCGAGTTACGACAGTGGGTAGACAAACTGGAAAATGAAATGGAAAGTCTTATTGAAGAGGATTGGCAGGGCTATTTTACTCTAGGAAGGGGATTGGCTGGTGGTGAAGTCACTGTGGATAATGTTGAACGACGTGTCAAGCAGTTTGAGAGGGATGTTCAGGTACCGCCCCCTAGTGTGCAGGGAGTTGATGTAGATTGTTAAACAACGGATTACGACGAGGATTGGGGAGGTTAACGAGGCTTTGGAGGAAAAGAAACGGATACGGAGAGATGCGGTATGATTTACTTGTTTCCGGCTGACGTGAAGGATCTTGTGAGACGGTTATTGTTAGTGCACTTGGCATTACAGAGTTTAGAGAGGGGCTTGTTTTTACAGCCTTCAGGAATTGAAACGGTGGACGATGCGGAATCGTTGTATTCGACAGCTCGATTACAGGAGTTGGTCTCTCAATATCGAGATCTCACTTATCTCCTCAAATCAGGCCCACCGGAGCATCCGTTCATTCGAGCCCATGAAGAAAGAATTGAAAGAGTCAAGTCAACGCTGGAAAAAGATCTAAGGGATGGTCTTACAGCAGCAAAGAAAGAAGGAAATACCACGGCACTATTAGATATCCTCCGACTATGTAGAACAGTCGAAATATCCCCAAAG
>Ga0335073_10005825_pt1 | contig 17306 bp, 19 predicted proteins | sample Lox_Sample_22_FD_207093 | JGI IMG/M metagenome (GOLD analysis project Ga0335073, IMG submission 207093) | Soil microbial communities from Loxahatchee National Wildlife Refuge, Florida, United States - Lox_Sample_2.2 | ecosystem: Environmental > Terrestrial > Soil > Wetlands | place: USA...
GCTCTCCCTCGGCATCCCCTCGGGCCCGCTCATCGTCCGCGGCGTGCTCATCAACAAGTTCGACCTCGTGGCCGCCGCGGTCGCGGGCGTGCTGGTGACCTCGTTGGCGCTCTTCTTCCAGAAGACGGCGACGGGTCGCGCGCTGCGCGCGGTCGCGGACGACCACCAGGCGGCGCTCTCGGTCGGGATTCCGCTGAAGCACATCTGGGTGATCGTGTGGGCGGTGGCCGGCCTCGTGGCCCTCGTGGCCGGGATCATGTGGGGCTCGAACCTGGGCGTGCAGTTCTCGCTCGTGTTCCTCGCCTTGAAGGCGCTGCCGGTCTTGATCCTGGGCGGCTTCGAGTCGGTACCGGGGGCGATCGTCGGCGGGCTTATCGTCGGCGTCGCGGAGAAGGTGGGCGAGGTGTTCTGGGGCCCGGCCTTGGGCGGCGGCATCGAGGATTGGATCGCCTACGTGCTGGCGCTCGTGTTCCTGCTGTTCCGGCCCCAGGGCCTGTTCGGCGAGCGCATCATCGAGCGGGTGTAGGGATGCTTTATCGCGAAGCGGGCCAGTTCAAGACCTCCTACGCCGCGGACCAGGCGATCCTGCCGATCCTGCAGGATCGCATCGGCTTGGCGCTCATCCTCCTCGTGGCCTACGTCGTGGTGCCGCTCGTGGGCAACGAATACTGGCTCAGCACCATCATGGTGCCGTTCCTGGTCTACGCGCTCGCGGCGCTCGGGCTCAATCTCCTGACCGGCTATGCGGGCCAGCTCTCGCTCGGCACCGGCGGCTTCATGGCGACCGGCGCCTTCTCCGCCTACAAGATCGCGACCGCCTTCCCGCAGCTCAACATCGTGATCGTGATCCTGCTCGCGGGCCTGGTCGCGGCCGCGGTCGGCCTCCTGTTCGGCATCCCGAGCCTCCGCATCAAGGGCTTCTACCTCGCGGTTGCAACGCTCGCGGCGCAGTTCTTTTTGATCTGGCTGTTCAACAAGGTGCCGTGGTTCACCAACGACAGCGCGTCGGGCGTCATCTCGGCCCCCCCGCGCGCGGTGTTCGGCCACGTGTTCGTGACCGGCGCGGAGGCCAACCCGCAAGGCAAATATCTTTTCGCGCTCACCATCGTGGCGCTCATGGCGCTCGCGGCCAAGAACATGGTGCGCACGTCCACGGGGCGCGCCTGGATGGCGATCCGCGACATGGACATCGCGGCCGAGATCATCGGCATCCGCCCCTTGAGCACCAAGCTCCTCGCCTTCGCCGTGAGCTCGTTCTACGTCGGCGTCGCGGGCGCGCTCTGGGCCTTCGTCTATACGGGCGCCGTCGAGCCGCTCGCGTTCGACATCGACCGCTCGTTCCAGATCCTGTTCATGATCATCATCGGCGGCCTGGGCAGCATCCTCGGCTCGTTCCTGGGTGCCGCTTTCATCGTCTTCCTGCCGATCTTCCTCAACAACGCCCCACCCTATCTCGGATTCCAAATCGCGGTCTCGACCGTCACCGAGCTTCAGCTCATCATCTTCGGCGTCCTCATCGTGTTCTTCCTCATCGTCGAGCCCAACGGCCTCGCGCGCCTGTGGCAGATCGGCAAGGAGAAGCTGCGCCTGTGGCCGTTTCCTTACTAAGCTTCGTTATCGTTTGATCACGAGACGGGAGGGGAGCGTTTGCATGGGCTGGGCGGCAATGCTACCGTAATGGGATCGCCGCATATCGCTCTCAATAATAAGCGCTCGATCATGGACAGCAGCGGCACTGGGCATCGAGCTCCATGGGAGGATTGAGATGGACCTGAAACGGCTAGTGATCGGACTCGCGGTCGCCGGGGCGGTGGGCTGGACCCTCGGCGCGAGCGAAGCCAAGGCGCAGAACGAGCAGTTCATTCCGCGCCTCGTCTATCGCACCGGCCCCTACGCGCCGAACGGCATTCCGTTCGCCAACGGCTATGCCGATTACCTCGACATGCTGAACGCGCGCGACGGCGGCGTGGGCGGCGTGAAGCTGGTCTACGAGGAATGCGAGACCGCCTACAACAACGACAAGGGCGTCGAGTGCTACGAGCGCCTCAAGAACAAGGGCCCGACGGGTGCGGCGTGGGTCGATCCGCTCTCGACCGGCATCACCTACGCCCTCATCGAGCGCACCACCAACGACAAGATCCCGCTGGTCTCGATGGGCTATGGGCGCGCCGACGCGAGCTACGGCCCGGTGTTCCCCTACACCTTCACCTATCCGGTGACCTACTGGGCGGGTGCCGACGCGATGGTCCAGTATGTCGGCCACGAGCTCGGCGGCATGGACAAGCTCAAGGGCAAGAAGATCGGCCTCGTCTATCACGACAGCGCCTACGGCAAGGAGCCGATCGCGACCCTCGAGAAGCTGTCGCAGAAATACGGCTTCCAGTTCCTCAAATACGCCGTGACCCCGCCCGGACAGGAGCAGACCGCGACCTGGCTCCAGATCCGCCAGCAGCGTCCCGACTACGTGTTCATGTGGGGCTGGGGTGTGATGAACTCGGCCGCGATCAAGGCGGCCGCCTCGGTCGGCTATCCGATGGATCACTTCATCGGCATCTGGTGGTCGGGAGCCGAGCCCGACGTCGACCCCGCGGGCGCTGCGGCCAAGGGCTACAAGTCCGCGAACTTCACCGGCGTCGGCACCGACTTCCCGGTGATCCAGGACATCCTCAAGTACCTCTACGCCAAGGGCCAGGGCAAGACGACCAAGGACAAGGTCGGCGAAGTGCTCTACGACCGCGGCGTGGTCAACGCGATCTACGACACCGAGGCGCTACGCACCGCGCAGGGCAAGTACGGCAAGAAGCCGCTCACGGGAGCACAGACCCAGTGGGGCTTCGAGCACTTGAACCTGACCGAGGCGCGCGTCAAGGAGCTCGGCGCCGCCGGGCTGCTCACGCCGATCCACATCACCTGCGAGGACCATGAGGGCGCGGGCAACGTCAAGATGCAGCAGTGGGACGGTGCGCATTGGCACACCATCACCGACTGGATCACGCCCGACCGCGGCATGCTGCGGGAGATGTACAAGGAGTCGGCGCTTACCTACGCCAAGGAGAAGGGCATCACGCCGCGCGATTGCTCGAAGGAGGTCGCGCAGGCCAAGTAAGCGCACGCACGTGACGGAGACGCATCCCTTGCTCGGGGTCAACAATATCGAGGTCATCTACGACCACGTGATCCTGGTGCTGAAGGGCGTCTCGCTGGAGGTTCCCGAGGGGGGCATCGTCGCCCTCCTCGGGGCCAACGGCGCCGGCAAATCCACCACCCTCAAGGCGATCTCGAATCTGCTCGGCGCCGAGCGCGGCCAGGTCACCAAAGGCACCGTCGAGTTCAAGGGCGAGCGGGTCGACCAGCTCACGCCCAACGAGCTGGTGCGCCGCGGCGTCATCCAGGTGATGGAGGGACGCCACTGCTTCGAGCATCTGACGGTCGAGGAGAATCTCCTCACCGGCGCCTTCACGCGCCGCGACGGGCGCGCCGAGACGATGCGCGACCTCGAGCGCGTCTACGCCTATTTTCCGCGCCTCAAGGAGCGCCGGCGCTCCCAAGCGGGCTACACCTCGGGCGGCGAGCAGCAGATGATCGCGATCGGCCGCGCGCTCATGTCGCGCCCGACCATGATGCTGCTCGACGAGCCGTCGATGGGCTTGGCGCCCCAGCTGGTCGAGGAGATTTTCGAGATCGTGAAGCGCCTCAACGAGCGCGAGCGCGTGAGCGTCCTGCTCGCCGAGCAGAACACCCATCTCGCGTTGCGCTACGCGGGTTACGGCTACATCCTCGAGAACGGCCGCATCGTGCTCGACGGGCCGGCGGCCAAGCTCGCCGAGAACGAGGACGTGAAGGAATTCTATCTCGGCCTCGCGGGCGAGAAACGCAAGAGCTATCGCGACGTGAAGCATTACAAGCGCCGGAAGCGCTGGCTCGCATGAGCGGCCGGGCCGCGGCCGGCGCGCCCCATTACGACGCGCTCGAGACGCGCGACCCCGAAACGCGCGAGCGCCAGCAATTCGCGGCGCTACGCGACCGGATCGCGGCGGCCAAGCGATCGGCGCCCGGATGGCAACGCATCCTCGCCGACGTCGATCCCGACCGCGTCACCGACCGCGCGTCGCTCGCGCGGCTTCCGGTCACGCGCAAATCCGACCTCGTCGAGCTGCAGCGCGCGTTGCTTCCCTTTGGCGGCCTCACCGCGACGGATGTCGGGCATCTCCGGCGCGTCTTCGTCTCGCCCGGCCCGATCTACGATCCCGAAGGGGCGCGTCCCGATTACTGGCGCTTCGCGCGCGCGCTCTACGCCGCGGGCTTCCGGGCGGGCGATCTCGTGCACAACAGCTTCTCCTATCACCTGACGCCGGGGGGCGCGATGCTCGAGGACGGGGCACTCGCGCTCGGCTGCGCGGTCGTCCCGGGCGGGGTGGGCCAGACCGAGCTCCAGCTCAAGGCGATCGAGGATCTGAAGCCGAGCGGCTACACGGGCACGCCGTCCTTCCTCAAGATCCTCGTCGACAAGGCGCGCGAGACCGGCGCCGACATAAGCTCGCTCGGGAAGGCGATGGTGAGCGGCGAGGCCTTGCCGCCCTCGCTCCGCGCCGAGATCGAGAGGGACGGCATCTCCGTCGCCCAATCCTACGCGAGCGCCGATCTCGGCCTCATCGCTTACGAATCCTCCGCGCGCGCGGGATTGATCGTCGACGAGGGCGCCATCCTCGAGATCGTGCGGCCGGGCACCGGCGATCCGGTCGCGGAAGGCGAGGTGGGCGAGGTGGTGGTGAGCGTGCTCAATCCGGATTACCCGCTCATTCGTTTTGCGACCGGCGATCTCTCGGCCTATCTCGAGGGGCCGAGCCCCTGCGGACGCACGGGGCCGCGTATCAAGGGCTGGATGGGCCGCGCCGACCAGACGGCGAAGCTGCGCGGCATGTTCGTGCGCCCGGCCCAGATCGCCGAGGTGGCGAAGCGCCATCCCGAGATTTTGCGCGCGCGTCTCGTGATCGAGAGCCGCGACCATCAGGACCGCGCCACGCTTCTGTGCGAGACGGCGGTCGCGGACGCGGCGCTCGCGCGCGCGATCGGCGAGAGCTTCCAAGCGGTCGCCAAGCTGCGCGCGGAAGTCGCGCTCGTCGCCCCCGGCGCCATCGCGCGCGACGGCAAGGTGATAGAGGACGCGCGCAAATATGACTAAAGCGCGCCGGGTGTCACGCTAAGACTCTATAAGGATTGACGAATTTTGAACGCGGCGCGGGCCGAGATTCCTTGCTTTCGCCCCAATTCGGGCCTTCCCGGGTCACATTCCTCGGCCAAGCTCTTCCCCGGTAAAGACTTCCCCTCTTTGCCAGGGGCTGCCCCCTCAGCCCCCGGTTCGGGCCGTCAAGGTCCGACCCTTCCTATGCAGCCAGCGCCCCCCGCTGGCTGCATTTTTTTTGGGGCCATGGCAGGCGCCGCCGGACGCCGCGGTCGGCCATGGCGCTTGCCGCCGGCAGCTCTTGCCGATATTCAAGGTGCCCATGGCGGCGCTGGAAGCCCGGGACCTGGTCTGCGTGCGTGGCGAGCGGGTGGTCTTCGCCGGCCTCGGCTTCAGGCTTCAATCGGGCGAAGCGCTGACCCTCGTGGGCGCCAACGGCAGCGGCAAGTCGAGCCTCCTGCGTTTGCTCGCGGGCCTGTTGCGCGCGGCCGACGGCGAGCTTCTCTGGAACGACAACGCGGTCGCCGCCGACATCGACGGCTATCGGCGCCGCTTGCGTTATGTCGGCCATCTCGACCCGGTGAAGCCGGTCTTGAGCGTGCGCGAGAACCTCGAATTCTGGGCGCGTCTCCAGGGTGCCGGCACCGGCCTCGTCGAGGACGCGCTCGCGCGTTTCGGCCTCGATGGGCTCGCGGACGTGCCGGGGCGGCTCTTGTCGGCGGGCCAACGGCGCCGGCTCAACCTCGCGCGTCTCATCGCCGGCATGCCCGCGCCGGCACCGCTTTGGCTCCTCGACGAGCCCACCTCCGGCCTCGACGCCGCCTCGGTCGCGACCCTCGAGGCGCTGCTCGCATTCCACCGCGAGGCGGGCGGGCTCGTGGTGGTCGCGACCCACACGGCGATCGACTTGCCCGGCTCGGCGGCCCTCGACCTCGGCGCCTTCGGCTATGACGGGCTCGATGACGACCCGGACGAGGCCGGGGAAGCCGAGCCACCGCCGGCATCCGCGTCGCCGGCCCAGCCCGAAGGCGAGGCCGGACCCGAGGCCGAGCCCGGTGCCGGAGGTGCCGGGTGAGCCCGCTCCTCGCCATCCTGAGGCGCGACCTGCGTCTCGCGCTGCGCCACGGCGCCGACACGCTGGTCGTGGTCATGTTCTTCATCCTGACCGTGGCGCTGTTCCCCTTCGGCATCGGGCCGGAGCCGCAGTTCCTCGCCCTCGTCGCCCCCGGAGTGATCTGGGTCATGGCACTCCTCGCCGCCCTGTTGTCTACCGAGCGTCTGTTCCAGACCGACTACGAGGATGGAGGGCTCGACTTGATCCTGCTGTCGCCGGCACCGCTCGAGCTGATCGTGCTCGCGAAATGCGCCGCCCACTGGCTCACGACCGGGGTCCCGCTGATTCTGGCGGCGCCGATCCTGGCGTTGCTCCTGGGCCTGCCGGCGCCGGGCTTCGGCGGGCTGGTGCTCGCGATGGCGCTGGGGACGCCGACGCTGACCCTCGTGGGTGCGATCGGCGCGTCGCTCGTGCTGGGCGCCAGGCGCGGCGGCGTGCTGGTCTCGCTCCTGGTGCTGCCACTCTATATTCCGGTGCTGATCTTCGGCGTCGCCGCAGTCAACGGCGCCGTCGACGGTGCGAAGACGGGTCCCTATCTTATGATTCTGGGCGGCTTGCTCCTTATGGCACTGGTGCTCGCGCCCTGGGCGAGCGGTGCCGCCTTGCGTCAGGCCGCGGAATGAGCGCCGGCGCGTCGCGCGATCGTGACGGGCTGCGGCCGATGGGCGCTGGCTCGCGCCGCGCTCGAGGAGTAAAACGCTTTATCGCCGGGCACGCGCGCCGCCGGGCGCGGCAATCGAGGCACTGAGCCGGATGCACCGTTTCGCCAATCCCAACCGGTTCCTGAGGCTTGCGGCCCCGGTGCTCCCCTGGAGCGCCGTCGCGACGGCGCTGCTCATCGCGGCCGGACTTTATTACGCGCTGTTCGATTCGCCGCCCGACTACCAGCAGGGCGAATCCGTGCGCATCATGTACATCCACGTGCCCGCCGCGTGGATGGCGCTCATGGTCTATACCGTGATGGCGGCGGCGAGCGTCTCGGCGCTGGTGTGGCGCCATCCGCTCGGCGACGTGATCGCGCAAGCGGCGTCGCCCATCGGCGCGTCGTTCACCTTCCTCGCCCTCGTCACCGGCTCGCTCTGGGGCCGGCCGACCTGGGGCACGTGGTGGGTGTGGGATGCGCGGCTCACCTCGGTCCTGATCCTGTTCTTCCTCTATCTCGGCCACATCGCGTTGAGCCGCGCCTTCGACGATCCGACGCGCGGCAGCCGTGCCGCCGCCGTGCTCGCGATCGTCGGCTTCATAAACGTGCCGATCATCCATTTCTCGGTCGTGTGGTGGAACACGCTGCATCAGCCCGCGAGCGTGTTCCGCATGGGCGGGCCGACCATCGCCCCCTCGATGCTGCGTCCGCTCCTCATCATGGCGCTCGGCTACATGGCGTATTTTCTCATGGTCCTGATCCTGCGCGTACGCGCCGAGCTCGCCATGCGCAAGCTGCGCGCGTTGCGCGCGAACGCGATCGAAGCGCCGCGCTCCGCGCGCGTCGCGTCGAGTGCGTGAGGACGACATGAGCGCGATCTCGACCTTTCTCGACATGGGCGGACGCGCGGCCTTCGTCTGGCCGGCCTACGGGATCACCGCCCTCGTGCTGATCGGGCTCCTCGTGCAGTCGGTGCGTACCATGCGCGCGCGCGAGCGCGAGCTCGGTGCGAGCGAGCGTGGCGGGCGGCGACGCGAGCGCGATCCGGGAAGTGCCGGCAAATGAAGCCGAAGCGGAAGCGCCTCATCTTCGTCACCGTCGGCGTCGCGATCCTCGGCGTCGCGGTCGGGCTCATGCTGTACGCGTTCCAGGGCAACATCACCTTCTTCATGAGCCCGAGCGACATCGCGGCCGACAAGGCCAAGCCCACCGGCACGATCCGGCTCGGCGGCCTGGTCGAGAAAGGCAGCATCGAGCGCGGGCCGGGTGCCCTCGTGACCTTCAAGGTGACCGATCTCTCCCACGACATTCGCGTGGTCTATAAGGGCATCCTGCCCGACCTGTTCCGCGAGGGCCAAGGGGTCGTGACCGAGGGCAAGCTCGCGCCCGACGGCGTGTTCCACGCCTCGACCGTGCTCGCGAAGCACGACGCCAAATACATGCCGCCCGAGGTCGAGGCCGCGCTCAAGAAATCGGGCCATTGGGGCGACGCGGACCAGAAGAAATACGGCGCCGAGGCGGGTGTGGCCATGGACGGCCAGGGAGCCAAGCCGTGATCGACGAGATCGGCCATTTCGCGCTCGTCCTCGCCTTGCTCGTGGCCCTCGTGCAGGCGAGCGTGCCGCTCTACGGGGCCGCGCGCGACAACGCGCCGCTCACCGCCGTGGCGCGCCCGGCGGCCATCGCCCAGTTCGCGCTCGTGGCGCTCGCGTTCCTCTCGCTCGTGCATGCGTTCGTGGTCTCGGACTTCTCGGTCTCGATCGTGGCCGAGAATTCCCATTCCGACATGCCGCTCCTCTACAAGATCGCGGGCGTATGGGGGAACCACGAAGGCTCGATGGTGCTGTGGGTCCTGATCCTGACCTTCTTCGGCGCGGGCGTCGCCCTCTTCGGCGGCAATCTCCCGCCCACGCTCCAGGCACGCGTGCTCGCGGTGCAGGCGATGATCGGCGCGGGCTTCCTCGCCTATATCCTCTACGCGTCCGACCCCTTCATCCGCATCGTGGCCCCGCCCGACGGCAACGGGCTCAACCCGCTCTTGCAGGATCCCGGCCTCGCGTCCCATCCGCCCTGCCTCTATCTGGGCTATGTCGGATTCTCGATGGCGTTCTCGTTCGCGATCGCCGCCCTCATCGAGGGCAAGGTCGACGCGGCCTGGGCGCGTTGGGTCAGGCCCTGGACGCTCCTTGCCTGGTGCGCGCTCACGATCGGCATCACCATGGGAAGCTGGTGGGCCTACTACACCCTCGGTTGGGGCGGCTTCTGGTTCTGGGACCCGGTCGAGAACGCGTCCTTCATGCCGTGGCTCGCGGGCACGGCGCTTTTGCATTCCGCCCTCGTGGTCGAAAAGCGCGACGCCCTCAAGAGCTGGACCATCCTGCTCGCGATCGTGACCTTCTCCTTGAGCCTCATCGGCACCTTCCTGGTGCGCTCGGGCGTTCTCACCTCGGTCCACGCGTTTGCGGTCGACCCGCGGCGCGGCGTGTTCATCCTCGGGCTTCTCACGATCGCGATCGGCGGCTCGCTGGCGCTTTACGCCGCGCGAGCGCCGCGTCTGGCGCCGAGCGGCCTCTTCGCGCCGGTGAGCCGCGAGGGAGCCCTCGTGTTCAATAATCTGCTCCTCGCCGCCTGCGCCGCGACCGTGATCACGGGGACGCTCTACCCGCTCTTCGTCGACGCGCTCGGCGAGACCAAAATCTCGGTCGGCCCGCCCTTCTTCAACCTGACCTTCACGCCCCTCATGGTGCCGCTCCTGATCGCGGTACCGATCGGGCCGATGCTCACCTGGAAGCGCGCCGACCTCCTGGGCGCGGTGCAGCGCCTTTGGGCCGCCGGCGTTGCGGCGCTCTTGGCCGTGCTCGCGGGCTGGTACATCCATAGCCGCGGACCGGTCTTCGCGGTGCTCGCCCTCGGGCTCGCGGCCTGGCTCGTGGTGGGGGCGGCGGTCGAGCTCGCCGAGCGTCTCAAGCTGTTCCGCGCCCCGCTCTCCGAGAGCTGGCACAGGGCACTCCATCTTCCGCGCTCGAACTTCGCGACGGCGCTCGCCCATGCCGGCCTCGGCATCACGCTTGCGGGCGTGGTCTCGACCGCGATCTGGCGGGTCGAGCGCATCCAGACGCTCCATCCGGGCGACGTGGTCGATCTCGCGGGCTACGCCGTGCGCTTCGAGGGCGTCGTGCCCCATCCGGGCCCGAATTTCGAAGGCCAGCGCGCGACCCTCGTCGTGACGCGCGACGGGCTGCCGGTCGCCGTGATGCAGCCCGAGAAGAAGCATTTCCCGGTGGCGAACCAGGACACCGCCGAGACCTCGATCCACACCACGGGCTTCGCCGATCTCTACGCGGCGTTGGGCGATCCCGATCCGCGCGGCGGCTGGGTGGTGCGGCTCTATTACAGCCCGCTCGCTCCCTTCATCTGGTTCGGGGGTGCCATGATGTTCGCGGGCGGCCTCGTCTCGCTCACCGACCGGCGCTTCCGCATCGGCGCCCCCGCGCGCCAGCGCGCGCGCGCCGCCGTCGAGCCGCGCCCCGCCACCGCCGGGGACTGACGCGAGATGGCGCGGAAGCTCATCTATCTCCTGCCGATCGCGGTGTTCGCCGTGCTCGCGGCGGCGTTCTATGCCGGACTCGGCCGAGATCCCGCGATCGTGCCCTCGGCGCTCATCGGGAAGCCGGTGCCCCAGTTCGCGTTGCCGCCGCTTCTCGCCGACAAGCCAGGCCTCGCGACCGCCGACCTCAAATCGAAGCCCGTGCTGGTCAACGTGTTCGCCTCCTGGTGCATTCCCTGCCGCGAGGAGCATCCGCTCCTGATGCATCTCGCGCGCGACGGCGTTGCGATCTACGGCATCGACTACAAGGACCAGCCCGCGGACGCCAAGGCCTGGCTCGGCGAGCTGGGCGATCCCTACCGGCGCCTCGCGACCGACATGGAAGGCCGGGTCGCGATCAATTGGGGCGTCTATGGCGTGCCCGAGACGTTCCTGGTCGACGGCACGGGCACGATCCGCTTCAAGCAGGTGGGGCCGCTCACGATCGACGTGATCGACCGCAAGATCCTGCCCCTGCTGAAGAGCCTCGCGCGATGAGGGGGGCGCTCGCCATGGCGATCCTCCTCCTCGGCGCGGCCCTCGCGACGCCGGCCGCGGCGGTGCTGCCGAGCGAGATGCTCGCCAACCCCGTGCTCGAGGCGCGCGCACGCACGATCAGCAAGGAACTGCGCTGCCTCGTGTGCCAGAACGAATCGATCGACGATTCGAACGCCGATCTCGCGCACGATCTGCGCGTCCTGGTGCGCCAACGCCTGGTCGCGGGCGACACCAATGCGCAAGTGATCCAATACATCGTCGCGCGCTACGGCCAGTTCGTGCTCCTGAAGCCGCCGGTCGAGCCCGAGACCTACGCGCTTTGGTTCGGGCCCGGCGCGATGCTGCTGCTGGGGGCCATCGGCGTCGTCGTCTATATGCGCCGGCGCCAGGCGGCCCTGGATGCCCCCTTGAGTGCGGCCGAAGAGGACCGGCTCAAGCGTCTCCTTGACGAATAGCGCCCCGGCGCTTGGCGGCGCTCCCCGCGCCGGGCGAAATCCTTCAAATATGACAATGGCCTGACGGTTGGGCTTGCATGCCGGCCGCGGGAGATGCTGTATAGGCCCCAAGCCGTCCGCCGAAGAGACGAGCCAAGGGGAGGGGACGACGACCGTAGGGGGCGGGCACACGCCTGGCCGCAGCCCCACGCGATCCGAACTCGATCGCCCGCCGTTCTCGACGCGGGCACAGACGCCACGCCGCCGCGGGCCCCGGGCTCGCGCGGTGCCGCATCATGAGGGGCCATCGCCGCGATGGACGTGAGATCGCTCCTGCTGAGCTACGGCCCGCTGGTCATCTTCGTCTGGACCTTCTTCGAGGGCGAGACGGTGCTGCTGATCGCGGGCTTCCTCGCGCAGCAGGGCTACATGTCCCTCGAATGGTCGATCCTCGCGGCCTTCGTCGGCAGCCTGCTCGGCGATCAGCTTTATTTCTGGCTCGGGCGCAAGTTCGGCGAGCAGCTTCTCGCCTGGCGTCCGAGCTGGCGTCCGTCGATCGACCGCGCGCTCGGCCTCCTGCTGCGCTACCAGAACCTCTTCATCCTGAGCTTCCGCTTCATCTACATGGTGCGCAACGTCGCGTCCTTCTCGATCGGCATGGCGGGCGTCGGCTTCCGGCGCTTCACGATCTTCAACTCGATCGCGGCGGCGCTCTGGGCGCTGAGCTTCGGGCTGGGCGGATTCTTTTTCGGCAAGACGCTGAAGCACGTGCTCGGGCGGGTCGAGGTGGTCGAGACCTACGTCGTGGTTGCGGTCGCGGCGAGTCTCTTCGCATTCGCGGCATGGCGCCGCGTGAGACGCCGCCGGCGCGAGCGCACCGAGCCCGCGCGCCTCGCGGAATCGCTGAATAATAAATGATACCACGCGCATTTTAGCGATCGCCGGCGCGCTGCATTGCACGCCGATCCTTAGCCCGTCATGAATTTGTCCCGAGGCTCGCCGCCCGGTCCGTGCGATAATGCGCGCGCGCTTCGGGGATCGGCTCCTTGAAGAGGGCGGTCCTCGACGCGGCGGGCCCCGCATCGTCGCGAGAGGGAGGATTGCCATGCATGTCGCCCAAATCCTGAAAGGCAAGGGAAGCACGGTCTATTCGGTGACGCCGGAGACGAGCGTCGCCGACGCGATCCGCACGCTCTCGAAGCGGCGCGTCGGAGCGCTCCTGGCGTTGCGCGCCGATGGCAATGTCGCGGGCATCGTCTCGGAGCGCGATATCGTGCACGGCCTCGCCGAGCACGGCGCGCGTCTTCTCGAGATGCGCGTCGCCGAGCTCATGACGCGCAACGTCGTGAGCTGCGCGCCGGAGGACACGGTCGAGGAGATCATGCGCCAGATGACCAACCGGCGCATTCGGCACCTGCCGGTGACCGACCGGGGCGCGCTCGCGGGCATGGTCTCGATCGGCGACGTGGTCAAGAGCCGGCTTGCCGAGCTCGCGGCCGAAAGCGACGCGCTCAGGAGCTACATCGCGGGCGCGTGACGCGCGCCGGCGCCTGAATTCGGCCGCACCCGCCGAGCGCTGCGTTTGCGCAGAGGTGGGCGCTTCCGGCCGGCCCTGGGGCCGCGGCCGATCGCTAAAATTGATCGGCAATCCCGCCCCGGATGGCCTATGCTTGGGCCATGGTGGGGACGATGGGAAGGGGGGACGCGTCTGCCCGGGCGCCGGAATCGGCGCGTTTCGGGCTAGGCTTGCGTGCACCCCACATGGCGGATTTTCTCGCCGGCCGCCCCGCGGTCGGCTGGATCGAGGTGCATCCCGAGAACTATCTCGACAATGCACCCGCGCGCGCGCGCCTCCTCGATCTGCGCCGGGACTATCCCCTGAGCCTCCATTGCGTCGGCCTCTCCCTCGGCAGCGCCGACGGGCTCGAGCCCGAGCATCTCGCTTCCCTGCGCGCGCTCGCCGACGAGAGCGAGCCGTTCCTCGTCTCCGGCCATCTCGCCTGGAACACCAGCGGCGGCGTTTATATGAACGACCTCCTGCCGCTCCCCTATACCGAGGAGTCGCTCGCGGTCGTGATCCGCAACGTCGCCGCGGCGCAGGAGGCGCTCGGCCGCCGGCTCCTGATCGAGAACCCGTCGACCTATCTGCGCTTCCGCCACTCGACCGTGCCGGAGCCCGAGTTCATCGTCGAGGTCGCGCGCCGCACGGGCGCGGGCCTCTTGTGCGACGTCAACAACATCTACGTGACGTGCGCCAATTTCGATTTCGACCCGGTGGTCTATCTCGATTGGCTCCCGGCCGAGCTCGTGGGCGAGCTCCACGTCGCGGGACATTTCCGCGGCGCGCGCGGCGGCCGGCCGCTCCTGATCGACGATCACGCGAGCCCGGTCTCGAACGAGGTGTGGGCGCTCTACCGGCGCGCGGTCGGGCGCTTCGGCCTGGTGCCGAGCCTGGTCGAATGGGATCGCAATCTTCCGCCCTTGCCCACGCTCTTGGCCGAGGTGCTGATCGCCGAGCGCATGGCCGCGCGCGGCCAGATCGAGGCCGAGGACCTGCGCGCGCGCAGTCCCGCCTCCGCCGGAGGGAGCCGTGCTGGCGCTTCGTGAGCTGCAAAGCGCCTTCCGGCGCGCCGTGCTCGAGGGCGACAGCGCCGCGATCGCGCCCATCGTGGTCGAGGACGGGTTGTTCGCCGACGAGCGCATCGCGATCAACCGCAGCAACGTGCTCGCCTCGACCGCGGCGGCGCTCGGCGACGTCTACGCCGCCGTGGCGCGCCTCGTGGGCGAGCGCTTCTTCGACCACGCGGCGCAGGAATTCGTCTGCGCGCATCCGCCGACGAACGCCTGCCTCAATTCCTACGGCGCCGGCTTTCCCGATTTCCTCGCGGGCTTCGCGCCCGGCCGCGCCCTCGTCTATCTCGCCGACGTGGCGCGCCTCGAATGGCGCCTTCACCTCGCCGCGATCGCGCCCGACGTCGCGGCCTTGACGCCGGACCGGCTCGCGGGCCTGAAGCCGAGCGAGATGCCGGCCCTCACCTTCCGCCTCAAGCCCTGGCTCGGCTACCTCGCCTCGCCCTGGCCGGTCGACCGCATCTGGCTCGCGAGCCGGCCGGGCTCCGCGGGCGACGCGCGCGTCGATCTCGATTCCGGCGGCGTGCGCCTCGAGATCCTGCGTCACGGCGACGTGGTGACGTTCCGGCCGCTGCCCGCGGGGGTGTTCGCGTTCCGCGCGGCGCTGGCCGAAGGCTCGACCCTCGAGGCGGCGGCCGAGGCGGCACTCGGCGCCGAGCGGGCGTTCGACTTCGCGCGCGCCTTCGCGCAGCTGTTCCGCGACGGGCTCCCGGTCGGCATCCTCGGGCGCGAGACCGCGTGAGCGGATCGCGGCGGCACTCATCGAGTCGGGGGAATTGTCGAGGGAACTGCCGGTGGAATTTCCGGCGGAATTGCCGAAAGATTTGGTGGAGCCGAGGGGGATCGAACCCCTGACCTCCGCATTGCGAACGCGGCGCTCTCCCAGCTGAGCTACGGCCCCATCCGGTCCGGACGGCGGGTCCTCGGGCGCTTAACGCCCCGGGGCGTCCGGAAAGAAGGCCGGGATAATGGGTGCGGGCCCATTGACCTGTCAAGACTTTGGCGCCCGTCAAGCCCTCGGCGCCCCGCGAGGCGCTGGGCCGGTGGCGCGCGGCTTGAGTTGACGAGGACGCCTTGGGCCTGCCCGCGCGCGGGCGCTCTACTTGCCTCGTCCGGCCCCAGCGGTTAGGTTGCGCTCGGCTTTTCGCGGCCCGCCAAGACCCGACTCCAAGACCCGACTCCAGGACTCAAGGCCCCCCAGGACTCAAGGCCCCCAGGACACAAGGCTCAAGATGGACATCATCCTCGACCCGCTGATCCAGATCGTCCTGATCGCCCTCAATTTCTACGTCTGGCTCGTGATCGCGGCCGCGATCATGAGCTGGCTGATCGCGTTCGGCGTGATCAACACCTACAACCGCTTCGTCTATCTGGTGAACGATTTCCTCTATCGCATCACCGAGCCCGCGCTCAGGCCCTTGCGCCGCATCGTGCCCAACCTGGGCGGCATCGACATTTCGCCCGTGATCCTCATCCTGATCATCTATTTCCTCCAGATGGTGCTCGAGCGCGTCTATGTCGAGATGCTCCATTGACGCGCGCGGGTCGGTGGACGCGGGCCCGACTTTGTCTTCCACCCCGCCGCATCCCGCCTCGCCCTTCCGCCCCGTGGCCGACGGGGTCAGGATCGCGGTGCGCCTCTCGCCCAAGGCGGCGCGCAACCGGATCCAGGGCCTGATCGCCGAAGCCGATGGCGGCTTGGCGCTCAAGATCGGCGTCACCGCCGCACCAGAGCGCGGCAAAGCCAACGCGGCGCTGATCGATCTTCTGGCCGAAAGCTGGGGTGTGGCGCGGCGCGACGTGACGCTGGTCGCGGGCCCGACCGACCGGCGCAAGACGCTCCATCTCGCGGGCGAGCCCGCGGCGCTCGTCAAGCATCTTTCGGCCTGGTTGGATCGGACCGGGCTCGATCGGGCGAGACTCGATCGCACGGGACGCGATCGGACGGGACGCGAAGGCCACGGACTTCATGGCTAAGGCGCGCATCATCGACGGCAAGGCGATCGCGGGCGAGCTGCGCGCGCGCGTGGCCGAAGAAGTGCGCGCGCTCAAATCGCGCCAAGGCTTGACACCGGGCCTCGCGGTCCTGCTCATGGGCAACCATCCGGCGAGCCTCGCCTATGTGGGATCGAAGCGCACCCATACGCTCGAGACCGGCATGAACTCGTTCGAGGTCGATCTCCCGGGGACGACGTCGGAGAAGGATCTCCTGGCCGAGATCGCGCGGCTCAATGTCGATCCCGCGGTGCACGGGATTCTGATCCAGCTTCCGCTGCCGCCCCAGATTCGCACCGCCGCGGTGATCGACGCGCTCGATCCCGCGAAGGATGTGGACGGATTCCATCCTTGGAACGTCGGCCGGCTTTGGACCGGCGGCGAGGCGCTCGTGCCCTGCACGCCGCAAGGCTGTCTCATTTTGATCGAGCGCGAGCTCGAGCGCAGCGGCGAGACGGTCGCGGGAAAGCGCGCGGTCGTGATCGGCCGTTCGGGCATCGTGGGCAAGCCGGTCGCGGCCTTGCTGCTGCGCGAGAGCTGCACGGTCACGATCGCCCATTCGCGTACCGCCGACCTCGCGGGCGAATGCCGGCGCGCCGACATCCTGGTCGCCGCCGTGGGCCGGCCCGAATTCGTGCGCGGCGATTGGATCAAGCCGGGCGCGATCGTGATCGACGTGGGCATCAACCGCGTGCCGGTCGAGGGAGCCGCGGCCGAGGCCGGTGCCTCGAAGTCGCGCATCGTGGGCGACGTCGCCTTCGAGGAAGCGCTCGAGATCGCGGGCGCCTTGACGCCCGTGCCGGGCGGCGTCGGCCCCATGACCATCGCGTGCCTGCTCAGGAACACGCTCCTCGCCGCTTGCCGCCAAGCCGGCGTGGCGCGCAAGGATTAGCATCCGCGCGCGGACGTCCGCCCGCGCGCCTCGGCACCGACATTCATTTCGACGTTTTGCGCCCGATGCCGCCGCCGCGCGGCGCGTCCTCAGGCCTCGACCCGTGCCGCCGCGTCGCGCGCGCGCTCGAGCGCCGAATAGACCTCGCGCGGCGTGAGCCGGTCGGCGCGCATCAGGAGACGGGCGATGGGATCGGCCAAGAGCTCGCGCATCGACGGCTCCGGGTGGCGATAGCGCCAAAGCGCCGCCTCGCCGGATTGGGTCGCGGGTCGATGGTTGAGAATCTTCGCGTCGTCGGTCTGCATGGTCGCCCCCGGTTCGTAAGGGTCTC
>Ga0335073_10005826_pt1 | contig 17306 bp, 23 predicted proteins | sample Lox_Sample_22_FD_207093 | JGI IMG/M metagenome (GOLD analysis project Ga0335073, IMG submission 207093) | Soil microbial communities from Loxahatchee National Wildlife Refuge, Florida, United States - Lox_Sample_2.2 | ecosystem: Environmental > Terrestrial > Soil > Wetlands | place: USA...
AGTGCGTTGCAAACTCCCCGTCGAAGTATGGCATCTCCCCGGCGAATTAACACCTGAAAACGAACTGCAATTACGAGACTTGGGAGCGACTCCACGGGATTTCGGGGGTAAAGATGTATTGTTTCCGATGAAGCAGATTAAAGGGCGACAAAAGAATTTTCAAATTAAGGTTGGTGCTTGGGTTAATAGTGGGTTTGAAGAGATTATTGGGTTGGATAGTGATGTTATGCCTCTTAAGGATCCTAGTTATTTATTTGAGACGGAAGTGTATAAAGAGATGGGACAAATCTTCTGGCCGGATTGGTGGAAGACTCATCGCAGTATTTTCCTCTTATCGTAGTGAGATTAATCCTAGATAATCCGGTATGGGATATTTTGGATACCCCCTGTAAAGATGAGTGGGAAATGGAATCTGGTGAAGTGGTCTACAATAAACGACAAAATTGGGAGTATAATTCACATTCTATCAAAGATGACTGACTTCAGTGCTTTAATGCTAGCCCAATATTTCTCCGAGAATTCTGAGTTGTATTTCCAATTGTTAAATGGAGATAAGGATCTCTTGCGATTTGCGCACAAAGCACTTAAAAAACCGTATTACATGGCTCGCTTCCCAACGGCCGGTGGCGCGATCTTCGAGACTCGATTCTGTGGATTTGCATTTGTATGTTTTCCCTCTCGCTTACCTCCATGTTTATTAGCTTTGGGCTAATTGCTTTTGCTAGGTTCAATACGATCCTATGGACCAAATTATTTTCGTTCATGCAAACTTGTTGAAAGAGATGCCTAGAACTGAATTCCATGCCGACCATCCACATGGCGTATTCAGAGTTTATAAGGATTATTCTCTTGTCCATAAAAACACGTGGTTAAAACCCGTTTTCCAAACGAGCATATATTCAAAGTATGTCCTCCTCCATCTAGTTTGAATTGAATTGCTAACGAGGTAGTCGACCTTGTATGGAATTCTTTGCAAATACCGGCGAACCGGATATCCGAGAACGACCGTTTGAGGAATTACCCGGTCTGGAAGGCTTCAATGAATACTATCGACGCAATGGAGGATTGGGAGGTGGCGTTGATGATAGACCACCGACATCAGCACAACATGATTCCCCGAATCCGCCAGCTCCACCAGCGCCTGTAATAGGACCTATTAATGAGCAAAAGTTGAATGAGGAAGTGAAAGTTTATGGAGTTAGTGGGAATTAAGTAGCGATCGGGACTGTAAAAGGAGTTTTACTTTCATGAATCATGGGGATGGCATTCTTAGAGTGGTTGGGGAATATATACCCTTTCTATTTATCCAACCTAGATATATTCAGGACCGAGGTTTAAGAGATAATGAACGGTTGAGATGTATTTCAATCTGACGCTGTGCGTGATGCGTGCAAAATGCTGTTCGTGATGAAATGGTTGCATGATTGAGCAATCGATCGCCACTTCCTTTCATTTCGGAGAAAGCAAGGCAGGGGCTGCTTGGTGCGTGAGGCCAATTAATGACGTGTGTTTGCATTATAGCCGTGCCTCATCACGCTACGGTTATGAAGGAGTATGTGGTGTGATTGGTCAATGATGACCTTTTTTTTTCGGGGGATTCCTTGTTTGAAGGTGCCCCGCTGAAGTTAATATGCTTCGTTTATTCGTTTCATATCTAGTTGCTTCTAATTTTACCTTTACTTTAACTTAGAATTTCGGCAGGGGCGGTGTAAGAAACGAGTACAGTATGTACGTTTCCAATTGCAGGGTAAAGCATAGCCTATTTGCCAAGCTGAAATTGCAATTCAAACTTTGACCACGAAAAGAGGCGACTTCCTTTTTGCCATTCTGTTCTTTGAAAAGAGTTCGCTACTGCCTGCTGCTCTTAAGTTACTGATCAGAGTCAAGATCAGATCAGAGATAGGCCCGGATTCGCTGCTTCTCCGTAGTTAATATTTCGCTCAGTGGCCGGCTGTGGGGTTTTATTCGCTGCACAGTCAATCAATCAGTCAGCTTGCACAGTTCGATAAATACCCTTACACACAATCCAGAACACGGCGCGCCCATCAGCCCGCCTCCTTGAGTCGGATTTCGACTAAGCGAAAAACAGCACCAAAGACGAAAGGATATTCATCCTCCACTCAGTCAATCATCGAAACGACTGCAACTAGGACAGTACTAGCGATATACAGTCTTTCATTCACTCAATATTCTCGACTCCGCATTTCTCTTTGTGCGTGGCTCTCAAGCCTTCCCTCGGTCACTCTGTTCGCTAGTCCACATGTCCAACTAGACTAGGATTCGAAACTTCTACATCCACTATCCCACCGATATCTAACTGTACCTTTCCTTTCAGCCTTGTATCGTTTATCCCTTTCGATTCTTTCTTTCAATTGCCGAGATTGTAGACTGATCTTTCTATGTAGAAATGGCGCTTCGTGGTCGCGCTGCAACTCCAGCCACTGTCTTTCTGCTGGTCGCGTTTGTCCTACTACTGGTCTCTGTCTTATCTGTTCCAATTACCAAAACCGTTGCTTTGGGAAGTTATAATGGAGTCAGTTTTGGAGTATTCGGATACTGTGTCCAAGGTACATGTTCTTCAATACAACTAGGATATGATCCAGGTTCGTGCCCTTCACTTTACCAACTTCTCGATCTTTTCAAAAGAGAGCTCAGCTAACTTGAATTAGACAGAGCATTTCAAAATTCCAGCGGCTATCCAGGCCCTCCCGGCCCCCCTCCATCCAAAAGATTCTTCCGTCTTGCAGCATCTATCGTTACAGATCACCTTAGTCGCCGCCAAAGCAATAACCCAGGAGACTTTACTCTTCCACCATCTGCCCGAAACGGATTATCGAATATCTTGATTGTCCACGTTATCGCAGATGCATTGACATTGGTCGCTTTGATTCTTTGCATCATAGCACATGTTCGAAGGCCGTCGCATTCAGTCCGGTTCTTACTTGCCATTTTCGTTATTGGCATACTTACTACCATTTTAACCTTGTTGGCTTTCCTGGTCGATTTACTAGCTTTTGTTCCTCATCTTGCATTTGGAACTTGGCTTGTCCTAGCTGCCACTATTTGTAATGCGATAGCGACAAGTATGCAAGCCCTTTGTCACTTTCTAATTCGTAGTTCTATTATGTTGTGGAAGACGCACATTAATAGGTCGTAAAGCAATGAGACGTCGTATCGAAGAAAATCCAGAAATGTCTGGTCAAAATTACTTTAAACAAGAAGCTGCAAAAGACTATGCAATAGCAGCATCCACAGATGCAGGAAAAATCCCTCAATATGCCGAATTCGAAGTCAATAAACCTGCTCCACCACTACCGACAAACCGACGTATCCCTCTCAATGCCTCGGAAACTCATCTCATGGCCCCTGTCGATCGAAACGCATCCTCAGATCGATCTGAATTAGCTCCTTCAGAAGATACGTTGCCTGGAGCGTATACTCGAAAGGGACCGAGTCCATATGAGAGTGCTGCAGGATATCCATTACCGCCAAGTGCTGCACGGCCACCGCCGAATAATCGACCATATGAGCGTATTCCTCCTGTACGACTACCGATGGATAGACCGTATACAGCAGATGGACCTCGAGTGTATCCTGGTTCTGACAGACCTGCAGGTGGCTTACCATCACAGCGCTCCAATGCAAGTTTAAACAGCATGACTCGACCGCCACGCTCAGCTTATGACGTTCCTGTAGCACCTCCTCCAGGGGTAATAGGAGAACAAAGACACGCTTCCAGTGTGTACTCAGATTACGTTCCTCCAAGACGGAATTGGGGTGGTCAACTGTCTTCTTCAAGATCCATGGATGAGGGATTTTCAGGAGACACACGAGGAGCATTCAGACCGGAACGACCTAAAATCGATACATACAATCTCGATCGTCCATACGATGAACGTCGACAAAATCGTTCCACCCCTTACGAATCTCGTCAACAATATGCTACGATGCCGACTAATCCTTCCCCCGACGCATCTAGAAATAGACGGACATCAGATACAGGAACAATGATCGCTTCATACTACGAAGATGTCGATCCTCGCTTTGATGACACTCCACCTGAGGAAGAGATACAGCATCCATACGTCGCACCAGCCCCAATACCACGAAACCTATCATCTAACTCGCTTGACGCACAACCTGAGGGTGGAGCTGGTCCACGGTCACCTGCAGCAAGTACCTCAAGCCATTTCACCTCCGTTTCTCAACGGGGGATTAATCCGAGATGGCAACCTCCTCCTCCACAGCCACAATTTGAACAATATCCCCGACGATAGCGACCAAGGAACGATCAAATGCAGTTTCTGACGGGAAATCCCGATTTCGAGTTACCTGTGAGTCGAAGTGGTAATAAGAGAACCGGTGGAGCAGCAGGAAGTCTTGGAGCTATTTCACCATTAGACAGTGGAGGACGATATCCTGTTCCACGGTAATCAGTTTGGAAGAATTTGACTGTGCTGTGCTGTTTTCGATCAAAAGTGAGATGCGAGAGACATTGTTCAGATTGTAACTTAGAGATGGTTATACGGGGATTTTGTGCATATAACATTGGGAATATTTCTTCTTGTTTCTGTTTTAACGATTTGTGCTTTTGGGGGATTCACAATTTGCTTTTGTTTGTTATGGATCAAAGTTTGCTGGTAAATTAGTTGGTATGATATCGACTGTCTAGTGCAATATAAAAACCTACTATATTCATCACCTTGCGATTGTCCTTATTATTAAGATGGGCTGTGGAGTGTGGTATTGAATGAGATTACTCGCTTTTAACGTTACGTGAAGATAACAATTTTCAAAAATCTACACACTAAAAGTTAAGCATGATGAACCTATCGCATATTCTCGCCCGCATCACCTCATCAATCCTATCCACTCGGATATTAAAGTCCTTTGTTGTAACGTGTTTATGGACACTAAAGTCAGACATTTGACAAAGAAGGAAGAATACAGTGAAACCACCGGCTTTTGTATTCAACAAAAGAGCAACAATAAGTCCATACAGACCCAACACTTCAGCAAAAATCAATATCAAAATCATTCCCACAAACAATTTTGGTTGTTGAGCTGTTCCACGAACACCCGCATCGCCTACAATTCCAATTGCAAATCCAGCTGCAAGTCCAGCAAGACCAACACTCAATCCAGCTCCCAATTGAATAAATCCAGTGTATAACGGCTGTACAGGGGCAACTATGGTTCAGTCATCGCTGAAGTGGAGATGGATACGTCCGTCAGAGACAAGTACCGCTACGACTAAGCCGTAGATACCGATGATACCAGCCATAATGACTGGAACAACGTTTTTTATAATCAAATCGGGACGAAGGACACCCATGGATGCAATACCGACTCCTGATTTAGCTGTTCCGTAGGCTGCACCGAAACCTATTTATCATTAGACCCAAAGCTAAGAAGGTTGAGAGTACAGGTGAAGACGATGGCAGACGTGCATCCCATTGCACCCTGATTCAGTTAGCACATATAATCGTAAAGATGTATGGGGGATCGTACAAAGAATGGAGCGTATACTGGACAGAGATCAGATGGAGTTGCCATTTTATCTCTGTCGATTGGACAAGTAGAGTTTGAAGGATGGTTTGGCTACGTCGTGGTTTATCTGTGCGTGTATCAACGGCGACGAGATTTTGAGTTGACAGCCCTAACCCTGGATTCCTTCCGTGAGTGATCTGCGTGATTGGAATTGGGACTTTCGCTCCTCCGGCAAAGTCTACAAGCCGTCTCGCAGTTGTACCTTTCTTTTGCAGTTGGGTCTCGTTCTTGAGACAGCGCACAAATGTCTGTCTCTTAGGGCCACAAGCAATTACACTGGAATCATTGTTGTCCCAGTTCAGACAGAACTCTTTGGAAGGTTCTTTGGCGATCATTTTGGCGTATGCCAAGATACCTCCATGAGTGCGTTTGACGATGACCCTGAGTATGAAGCTCAGCTCAAGGAAGTCCTTGGAGATGAGGCTTTTCCGTCCTTGCAAGATAACGGAGATGAGGAGATGGGAGACTTTGAAGGACCCACTAGACAGGATGACGAACAAAGCGAAGATGGCGTTCTAGACAATGCACCCTCGTTTCGGATGAAAATGCCTGGCAACTCAGACAATATGGATACAGCGAATCAATTGTCAGTCGCTGGAGAAGAGAATGGGCCAGCACTGAGTGAGGATGCTAGAAGTATATCGACTGGAGACGACTCACCGTCTGTTCAGGTACCAACTGAATTCGCAACGCTAATCGCGACAGGGATCCGAGATGACTCTATCTGCACCTGCGACACCCAGCAAGATGAACGGATATGAATATCTCTCTCCAATACGAGCATTTTCTCCATCCAGAAGATTCGACATAAGAGAACACAGACGATTATCTTCATACTCTTCATTACCGAGTCCCTCTCCTTCACCGTCACCTCTACATTCGAGAATGTCATCTTACTCCAGCAATGTTGCTGATGTAGCCGATATCCCCCCGAGTGATTCACCACAAGTCCCATGGGAAGTTGTACGGTGGACAAAGTTACGAAAAGTGGGAGGTCAAGCCTTTAGCGTTATAGGCAGACAAAAATTTGGAAATCCCACTGTGCTAGCAGTACCTCCGCCCTTCGAATTTCAACTGATCTAGTCATCCGGAGTTATAGCAATAGGTACATCGAAAGGACTCGTCCTGATATTCGACTTTCGACAGTCACTCAAACATGTAATTGGAGTAGGCACCAAAGGTAGATTCACATCTCAACGGTGATTAATGGTAGCTGCTGAAAGTGGTGCGGTTACAGCTCTCGCATTGTCAGCGGACCATTCAACACTTTTATGCGGCCATGCGTCTGGCGAAATATTTACTTGGGACTTATCGAAACCGGCTCAACCACATTCACACACCTCAACTTTGTCTGCAGAACAAATTTCCACGTCTCGAAGGGATGGCCATCTCTCTGGAAGTGCAATACTGCATGTAGATTTTCTGGGTCTACGACATGGCGCTTTTGTCACTGCTGATGAAATTGGAATGGCATTCGTTCACACCATAAGCAGGAAAATGGTTGTTGCCAGTGTGACCACAACGAGAATTCTAGGTCGATACCCTGAAAGAGTTGGAAGTGCTCGGAGGCCCATAAACCCTCACAAACCGAGTTGCGTATTGGGAATGGGAAGTTTGCCTTTGGGAAGTGTCAAATATGTCACCGATGAGATGCAATTAGTGGGCTTGCTCTCTCCGTACAAGGTACATTCGTAAGATATGGCGAGCTGACTTTAGCTTGTAATTGTATCCATACTTCCATTTCCCCAAACCCAACTACGGGTCGCACGACCGAAACGTGCAAGTCCTGAAGGAAGCATCTTATTGGGTTGTATGGCTTGGTATCCATGTGTTAAACCGGATCAAAACTCCTCCTCTTTCACAAAACCTATCCTTGCATACTCCTGGGATCGATATCTCGCCATCAGAGAAGTCGTTGAAATACCACAAGACACGAAGGACGGGAAAGAAGGTCCGCCAAAGTTACAATTTACCATGATAAAGGAATGGACTGGTGAAGAAACTATTGTCGCAATGCGATGGCTTCTACATCATGTTCTCGTGCTGCTCACGGTATCGCAACGGTTACTTATTCTCGACACGACAACGATGCAAGTCACAGCATCATCCGATTTACTCATGAAACAGATTCTTCACTACGACCGATTCTCAAGTCACATGAACAACTTCCCCGCCATAGCAGATGCTTATTATCATTCTTTCCACACTTACAAGCAAAAAATCTTTCTTTTGGTACCGTTAATACTGATTTTTCTAATGTTAGTGTGCTGAAGAGATCTCGGTCGGATCACTACTGACATGGGCAGATCGTGTCCTAGCGTTAGTCGAGGCAGCAGATTTCATCGAAGCTATAAATCTCACGACCTCCTATTACCTTGGAAAGTCTGCCAAAATCACTCTAGGACTACCAGAAGATGACGAGGCGCGACATGCCGCTGTTCAGGACAAACTTACAGAGTTGGTCACTGCTTCATTAAAATGGACATTTCTTCACAAGGACGAGACACCTGGCACTGATTATGTTCATGCAGAGGTCGCTCATCAAAAGATGGTTAAGGATTTGACTGCACGATGTATAGAGGCTTGTGTCAGCATCGATGCCATATCGTTTCTATTTGACGAAGTCTATGAAATTTTCGAAGAGCATGAACGACTGGATGTCTTCGTGGATACCTTAGAACCGTACATCTTGGACAATCAGATAACGGATGTCCCCCCTGTTATCGTTAAAGACATTACCTCACATTTCGTTGGAAGGGATCAGCATCAACGACTAGAACAGATCATCTGCCACATCAATCCTGCCAGCTTAGATATCGATCAAATTACGTCGATGTGTCGACAGCACGGCCTTTACGATGCTTTCGCCTATGTCTACAATAACGCACTGAACGATTACGTTACTCCACTGGTCGAATTTATAGATCTGATACGAGATTTCCTCGCCAAGCCATTTCAGCTTCCACATTCCGCCGAATTAATCGATCACGAGAAAACAGATATCACCTCCTCTGCCTTTCTACCATATAAAGCCTTCCCGTATCTTTCATACATACTCACTGGCCGAGTCTACCCCACTGGCGAAGACCTTTCCGATGACGAAGCCTATGAAGCCAAGCAGTCTATATACTCCTTTCTCTTCTCCGGTCGAAATTTATCTTGGCCGCGAAATCGAGGTCCTTTAATTCGCACAACTTCCTCTGAAGATGTCTTGGAGCCGACCTTTCCTTATTTACGTCTCCTTCTGCGGTTCGATGCACCTACATTCTTTCAAGCCATGGACGAGGCTTTCGAAGACCGTTTCTTAAATGGTGCCGATACAGCAACTACGAATGGTAATTCAGATTCCTTCAGTCGAGCCATAAACCGGCAATTTATAATCAACATCTTCTTTGAAGTGATGGCCCCTCCTCGCTCTTCAGATATCATATACTTGTACATGTTCATCGCTCGCAATTTACCGAAATATCCCCAGTTTATACTGCTAAATGATACTCGGATTGAAAGTATTATCTTGGAATTGTGTGCGTATGGGGCTGGAGAGATGGCTGAAGAAGCACAATTGGCTGTTGAATATTTATTGAGCGTGTATAAACCGTCAGATCCGGAGAAAATGATACAAGCATATCAAGACGCTCACTTCTATCGAATACTGAAGCACACTTTGAGAGCTGAAGGGCGTTATACGGAGTTATTAGATATCTATCTACGAGACGAGGAGCAGACGGAAGTCTTTGACTGCGCCGATGGGTTGTTAAGGGGTGGGAGCATTCTGACTGCCAAACAGAGAGAGGCTGTCATAGGTTTTCTAGTCCAACATATTCAGGACCTCGTCAATATTGATGTACCACGAACGGCGACCACATTCGAACGATTTGTTCCTGAGAGACAACCGGATATGGTAGAACAACTGAAAGACGATGATGAGATACTGTTCACTTATCTCGACACGATCATATCGAATGAACAGATGGTAGAATCAGCAACTTGGATTGATGTCAATGTACGAGAGCTCTACATTGCCAAGTTATGCCAATTTCGGCCTTCGGAAGTTACCACGTTCTTAGACTCGATGGCGATTGACAAGGTACGAGTGGAAAAGATCCTGCCCGTTCTAGAACGATATCGTATTATCGACGCAGTTATTCTCTTGTTACGGAGAGCGGGGATGATCAAAGAAGCAATGAACAAACTAGTAATACATATCAGCAACCTCCATCGCGATATCGTTACAATGATTCAATATGGTGGCCGGATTGATGATGTAGATCTCTTGGTGGCGGAGATTGGCAAGTATGCATCTGTTGGAGCAGACTTGTGTGAGACTTTCTCAAAGGAAACAAAAGTCGTTACAAACCCCATCAAAAAGTCCAAACGGAAGGAATTGGTTTTAAATGACGCTGAGCAAATGTGGTTAAGTCTGTTGGAGACTGTGGTTACCGTCACTCGCACCATTACAACAGCGATCACAGATAACAATGGTAAAGTGAATGGAGAAGTACCGCACCCCTCGCCCATTCTTAACTCTCTCCGAGTCGTGGTTCAAAATTTGTTCACTCGACTTCTCACACTTACCTCGTCAACACCAAGCTCAGCACATTTATCAGCAAATTTGTCTGCTCGTCGAGCATCCTCGATCCACGTCTCCTTTCTTTCTATCCTCCGTCAATTTCTCCAAAATCTCGCTTCAACCCCGCTAACCGACCTCAGGTCAATCCTCTCCTCCATCTTCGATGCCTACCGTTACGAACGTCAATTAATCGAGGTGACTTCAAAGCTTGTAGAGGCAGATCTTTTTCAAGACTTCTTGCGGGCTAAACATGAACGGGAAAGAGGCTGGAGGCCACTGTCAAATAATTGTATGGCTTGTGGAAGGATAATGTTTGGTCCAGGAGCGAAAGGCAAGATCTTCTCGAAATGGGAACAACGACGTCTTGAAGCAGCTGAGAGGAAGATGGCCCGTGATGAGTCTAGACGAGAGTATGTGTTGTCACTGACAGCGGCGCCTGAGGGAAAGGGGAAGGGGAAGAGCGTAGATATTCGACCCTCTGAAGATGATACCGTGTTGAACCAAGATACGGCGGAAGATATCGAGGGCGATATTGTAGTTTTTGGATGTGGTCATGCCTATCACAGGCAATGTCTGACCGAGTTAACTGGCAAGGTGGTGCAAGATGAGGGTGTGCTTGGGGAAGGAGATGGAAATCTTGAAGCGAGATTTCGTTGCATAGTATGCGAATCGCAGGTAGCATGAAAGGGCGTTTTTTGATGATGGGACTTTTGTTAGATGTATATCTAAACTTTAATGAGTATCTCACGATACGGTAATATAAAATTTTGCAAACGAACAAGATGACTATCCCAGTTTTGTATTTCCCTATCCTATAACCAGCTTCCCATGATAATCAATCGCTATGAGCTATGTAATTACAGTGTGCAATTAGAAAAATCCTCCTATAGCGCGTGCACCCAATAAAGCAAGATAAGCAGCCCCGTCCATCCATCCATCCAACCCATGTTCTTCATCCCGTTCCCTAGCCCTTTGAACAACTGTTCCATCAAAACTCTTGACTCCTTCGGCAAAAGCGACTGTTCTTCGTCGGGGTTTCCATTCTGCTTCATCATCATCATCACTTTCTTCACCAAAATCCATAAAAGCACGAACCAACTTGGACCAATTAAATTCCTCCTCGTCATCCTGCTCGTCATCGTATTGACTTACGCTCATATCCAGAATTTCCAAATCCCTAGTGTGTTGGTGGTACAGGACGTCCTCTTCGTCAGATTCGTGCCCATCGCCGGCAAGATCGGTGCTACTAGCTCGACTCACTAACCACGACCGTCCTTGCTCTTCAAGTCTCTCTGCCGTTATCTTTGCTCCGTGCCGGTAGGTCCAATCATGTTGATACGAGGGACGGGAACTCATGAAAAAGGTTGAATTTGACCGCTTCATCTCATAAGAAGGGTGGTTTTCATAAGCTCCCGAAGTGATACCGTTTCTGGGAGATTGTGATCCAGATGATCTACGGACAGGACGTTTCGGAGGACGTGAAGGCAACGAGTCATTTGGAGTTGTTGCTGTTGTGCCTGATGTTGGGGAAAATTTGGTCGAGTTGCTATTGCCGACAATAGGCGTGATTTGAAAGTTCAGACGAATGGGAACTGAGCGAACTCTTCGATGTGGGTTTGGAGATGGCGATGTTGCCATTGCCTCTCAGTTGAAGGAAGGAAATGCGGGGGTTGACGGAATCTGGGGAAATGGAAGTCGAGGAGATGAAAAGGACTTCAGGCAATCAACCTCAAAAGAAGCTTTTTGGTTGGGGCAGAAGTGGCGTAGCCAGGGGCGATCGTCCCGGGTCATTCCGACTGCCATCCGGATTTGCCCGCGGAGGGGGACGTCAGACGGTCAGACCACCAGATCACGCGCAAGGCCAACGAAACACGATGTCATTCGAGTGCACGATAGGTGTTTGTTATTAAAGTGTCTGGTGTATTATTGTCTGATGAATCTATGCACATGCTTCAAACTATCAATTTGGTTCTCCTAGGTATCTCTCACATGACTAATATTAGCCTCCACATTAGCAAGGAAATAATCTCACCTCCACAAGTACGTTGGCATCCCGATGTGCTTTAGTATATACCTCCCGATACATTCGGATATTTTCATACACAACGTCATTTTTTGTCCGCCTTCCTTCACAGATATCCTTCATCATTTCTTCCATCTGACAGTCAACGAACAATACTTGAGATGATATACCTTCTTCCGTAGAAACGGTTTGATAAGTGAGATATCGAATCTCATGGAATCGTATCCTTCCACAAGTCCAATCCCCAAATTAGATGGAACGAATTCCATTACACCGCTTTGGCCACCACCGCGTGCTCCTCCGCTTCCACCCCCTCTTCCTCCTCTACCTCCTCGTACGCCCCTTCCGCCTCTGGCTCCTCTTCCCCTCCCTGCCCCATTTTGAGCAGGTTGTTGTTCTTCTGCTTCTTCCTCCTCCCCATCCTCATTGACAACTCGTCTGTTCGAAGGCTGCTTAAACACATACTGTCTCTCTAAGATCTTTTCAATGTGCTCAGCCATCGTCGCATCAGTACCAATTCCATTAATGTCCATCAAGGCTATCAACTCCGGTTCGGTCAAGTACCGAGGAGAGCTTGTCTTTCCCTCTACCATTTCCAAACTTGATGGCATTATCATTTCTCTCTGAGTAAACTGGGGGAGCGGTTGTGAGGATGTCCACTTATCATAAGGATAAACGTCCAGATAGTTTCGTTCCAAGACGACTAATCCAGTTGTGCTGAATCGCTCGCCAGAGAGATCAAGGTCGACCGTCGTTGCTTGACCCTTTGCATCCTCAGAACAACATGCTAGAAATCGTCTAACGACAAATTCATAGACTTTACGTTCTTCCATACTGTCTAGATTGGCCAGCACTACAGGATTCACGGGATGAATAGGAGGATGTGCTTTGTCATTATTTTTACCGTTTCTCGGTGTTCGGAATGCTCCATCCAAAAGACTACGTATCAGATTATCCAACTCGGAAGAGAGTACCGTTGTGTATAGTTACCCCAATTCGGGTCGTTAACTTGCCTTTCAACAAGAATGCGCAAATTCATCCCAGGGTCAAATTGATCTGTTTCTGTTCTCGGATACGAAATAAAGCCTCGCGTGTATAATTTTTCCGCAACTTTCATGATGTTTGCAGAACTCATGCGAAGGTATTTAGCTCCTTGTTTCTGTAATTCGACAGTCGTCAAGGGAAGAGGTCTCCATTTTGTCCGAGGTTTAGTCACGACGCTGGCTACTCTTGCCATACCCTTGTCAAGACACATTTCATACAGACATAGACAACATAAACGATCGAACAAGTGACCTCGTTTCCAGTTGAATTTAACTTCGATATTCTCTTTTGTAACGGAAAGTTTGATTGACCAAAATGGCTCAGGGACAAAATTCTCTACTTTCCGCCATCGCTCGACGACGAAGCCTAGAGTGGGGAATTGACAGGAACCTGGCACGTCAGCAAACGAAACACAGAGGAACTACCGTAGCTTACAACCATATTATCGGCACTAATAACCGCGATACGTTCTTGCAGCATCAGAGTCTGAAACCGGGTGAATGCGGCGCCGATACGAAGGTCGAGTTCAATTCTGGCACTTACCGCAGCAGCAGCTCGATAATCTAAAGCCACGGGATGTTGTGCAGCATGCATAATATGCCTGACATAAGTCTGATAGAAGATAGAGCTTACGCCCTCTCAAGATTGTTAAATTTTGCTCTCTTTACTTGAATATTTGCATTGCCCTTCTTTGCTGCCCTTTCGATTTCCGAGCCAATATGTTCTCCTTCTCGGTCACAGTCCGTCCAAATAAATAGTCCTCTAGCAGTCCTGCTCTGGCTGACAATATTGTCATAGATACCCTTTGAACCCTGCTATTAGCCCCAACCGAAGTGTTTATGTGGAAACTTACGGCTGGAATCTCTTCGACAATTTGAGCTTGTTCAAACAACGCTGCAGGATCGGACTGTTTCCATTTTCTCCATGCTTCAGAAAAATCAAACGTTGTCAAGTGTCCAGCTACACTGGTAAACACGACCTCGCATTCTCCCCAGTCGGATAATCGACTCTTGAATTTGAAGTTCTTGATGTATTTGTTGGCTGTGCCACTTGTCTCGAATCTGCCTCCTGAGAGAATTTGCGAGACTGATCTGGCAATTGACGGTTTCTCGGCTACACAGAGAATCTTCATCGTCCCATTATGAGCAGATTTTGAATGTCAAGGACGAAGGAGACCGGTGCATTTATCGCAAATGGCGGAGATTGCGCATTGTATCACGGTGTGAAGCAGTTTTGACGCGTAGATTGATGATCGGCAAACGTAAAAACAAAAGGGTTCGAACGTGAGATGCAAGACCGAGCGAGCCAGCAGATTTCGAATTTTAGACAAATATTACATCTAACCTATTCATTTGAGTAACTTCTTCCATTCGTCATCGTTCTGAAATGCCATCGTCAGTTCATCTTCAGTTATTTGCAAACCCACTCTTCCACCCCTCCTCCCACCTTTCTCCTCCCATCCAATAACTTTAAACACATCCAACTCGACAGCAGCATTTTCCAAGCCTCTAGGCGTAGTAACTCCCCTCATCAAACTTGTTGCATTCGAATTACCAACACTAGACATACAAATCCTAACAGCTTCCTCAATAACATCACCAAACGTCAAATCAGCCTTTCCTGACAACCGTCTATTTCTCAACAATAATGCTGCAAGGAATAATTTCCCCGCAAAACAGACATTGCGAAGTGCTTTTTGGATTGGATGACGCACAAATTCTTGGATTACGTCGTTAATGAGATTTGTTGTTACGATGCCCTTGGTTTCTTCTGTTTTCTTGGCGCCCTTTTTGGTTGGAGTACCGGTTGGGTCTGACGCTTCTTCGGCAACTTCTACTGCACGTCTGGTAATTAGATTATTGATTTGGAATAGGTAGTACCGACAGATATCTAGAGCTTTCCTAGCGTCACCGGTATTATTTGCTATCCTTGTGGCACAAAGTTTGATAGCTCCCTGTTCGAAGATTTTCCCAGGGACATCTCTTAACCGTGACTCAATAATGGTGATCAATTGTTGCGAGGTATATGGTTCAAAATTGACCCTTGTTAGACCTGACGTCAGATTTGAAAGGCGAGGAGTAATACCAACGCGACTTTGGATTTTGTTTGGGAGTAAATCTGCGAGGTTCATTGTATTGGCAATAGCTACAACAATGAGGCGTGAGTTGGGTAGTGTAGGCCAATTGAATAAGTTGTACAGCACTGTTTGTCGACCTGTTACAAGTTGATCTAATTCATCTAGTAAGACGACACTGTCATTAACTCCGATCTCAAGGTTTAGTGGTGATGTACCAAGGAACTCTTCCAGGCCCAGCAGCTTTAAATTTTGATTCTAACAAGTTTGCGGCATGAGCCGGAGTGACTCGTTCTCCCGTCAAAGCCTCCCAGAGCATCGCAAAGGCTTGATTTGGATCGAGGACTTTCAATCCATTAATCTCAAGGAATTGAAAATCGTCAAGCTCCTCAGCATCAACACGTTCCTGTAGTGTCCGTATGACTTCCCTCACTGTGGCAGTTTTACCAGTTCCGGGAACACCACTTACATAAATACAAGCCCCTGTGCCTTCATCAATCGCCGTTTCGAGCTGTTCTAGAATGGTGTTGTATTCTTCTTCTCGACATGGAAGGGACATTGGCACTGCGGAAACATGTAAATTCGCCTGTGCAAGTTTGTAAGGAGAGTCTAATGAATTGGATGGCTGTTGTCTCAGTGGAAGTGGTGTCACCTGAAGCGGCTTCTTGACTCTTGTGGTTGTCGGTGTTGTGAAAGTTGAAGCGGATTTCTTATTAGGTGTCACAGGGGCTGATTGAGTTTTCAGTTTCTTGACAGGACGTTGGTTCTCTTCTTCTTCTTCTTCTTCTTCTTCCTCTTCCCCCGCTTCCTTCTCTTCATCCTCACTTTCCCCCAGGAAGTTCTGGTCCGCAGAGTTCTTCCGCTTCCGAACAACCTTGGTAGCTTGCCGCTTGTTCTTTCGCTTGTCATTCTTCTCGACATAGTCAATCAAGTAATCGTCCAATTTATCAAAGTCGGTATTTCCGTAATCGTACCAATCTTTCCAAACAAGTGGAATCCAAATACCTTTTCGGGAATCTACCCCTGAAGCACAATAATAAATCCCAGTGCGGTCTGGGTGAACATTCTTCGTACGTTTCGTACGAGCTTCCCATTCTTGTTTGCTGGAGCACACAAATACGTGTCGGACTATGGAAGTAACGTCAGCCCAATCCCCACAGACACCAAAATAAATTTCTGCCTAATCTGTCAGAACTACTCCTTGGAAAGCGGAAACGAACCTCCGGAGCTGCTTCAATTCGCAGTTTGTGTCCAACATCATGTTGTTTATTAAACCACTGCGCATACACTTCCCACAAGATACCCTCCTCTCGACTGTAGCGTGTTCGAAATCCTCTTGCCATTCCAATCCAGAGCCGCGTGTCTGATCCATTAAATTGAATGAGATCGCCGATTTCAAAAGACGTCTTGGAGCCTTTGAGGCGCACGGAGGTATGGACTGTGGGAGGAGGAGGTTTTTTAGCTCTTCCGGGATCAAAGTTTTCATCTGGAATATTGTCTGCCCATTCCCATTCATCTGCCTCTTGTTCCACCCTTCTACTGCCCTTCTTTCGAGAAGTCCTTCGTGGAGTCCTTGCCATGACTGAATTCGCGATCGATCGAACGCGATCCGATTAACGCGAGGATCCAATTAAGGGTTAGGGTTAAGAACGAAGTTTCTCGATTGGCAAAAGCTTTTTTCCGTCTTGGATCCTAGTCGCCGTTTCTACTTGTGATTACAGTTCTGAGGACGATGACAATACGGACACATTTTCTCAATATGGCTGGAGAAACACTCGAGAAACGATGACAGTTGACAACGACTTGGCGCAGAAATCGTTGCTCCATCTGCATGCAGCGGCAAATGCTGTCCTTCCCTTGAGCCAGTCCATCTCCTCGCATCTAGCCTCCACACTGCTATCCTCTGCACAGGATAACGAAGTCAACCTTCCTCAGTCATACGTGGAATCGAGAATCTGTCAACGCTGTGGCTCGCTCTTTCTCCCAGGCGTCAACTCGCGTGTCCGGTTAGTCCAATCACGGCGACAGAAAAGAAAGGCGAAAAG
>Ga0335073_10005827_pt1 | contig 17304 bp, 17 predicted proteins | sample Lox_Sample_22_FD_207093 | JGI IMG/M metagenome (GOLD analysis project Ga0335073, IMG submission 207093) | Soil microbial communities from Loxahatchee National Wildlife Refuge, Florida, United States - Lox_Sample_2.2 | ecosystem: Environmental > Terrestrial > Soil > Wetlands | place: USA...
TCCTGAGGAGCGCATCGCGCGGCGATCCCGCACCCGTCGTTTGAGCGATATGAAGGCGGAAGCGGCAGCAGAGAAAGGCAAAAACGCCCAATCGTCGAGCCGATCCCGGAAGCCGGCGTCCGACCCCGCCGAGAACCTGGTGGCAGTGCTGGCGCAGAAGGTGGTGGGCCAGCCCGCGGCGACGCGCGTAATCGTACCTTATATCCAGATGTACCAGGCAGGCTTGGCGCCCGAAGGCCGGCCGGTGGGCGTATTCCTGCTGTTGGGGCCAACGGGCACGGGCAAGACGAAGACAGTCGAGGCGCTGGCCGAGGTGCTGCACGGTTCCGAGAAGAACATCCTGAAGGTGGATTGCGGCGAGTTCCAGATGGAGCACGAGGTCGCCAAACTGATTGGCGCGCCGCCGGGCTATCTGGGGCATCGCGAAACGCAGCCCATGCTTACGCAGCAGAAGCTCAACGGCGTCACTTCCGAGAAATGCAACCTGTCGCTGGTTCTGTTCGACGAGATCGAGAAAGCCGCGCCTTCCATGACGCGCCTGTTGTTGGGCGTGCTCGATAAGGGCATCCTGCGGCTGGGCGACAACACGGTTGTCAATTTTGAAAAGAGCCTGGTGTTTTTGACCAGCAATTTGGGCGCGCGCGAGATGATCCGGGAAATCAATCCGGATTTCGGATTTCAATCCGTCCAGACGGCCGAGCGCAGCGATCTTACCGGCAAGCTGCAGAATATCGCATTGGTGGCGGTGCGCAAGCGCTTCTCGCCGGAGTTCGTCAACCGCATCGATTGCATCATTACTTATCAGCCGCTCACGCCGGAATCGCTGTCGACCATTCTCAACCAGCAGATTGCGGATCTACAGAACCACGTGAACACGCGCCTGGGGGCACGGTCGTTCACGCTGGAAGTGCCTTTCGAGGCGCGCCGGTTCCTGCTGCAGAAGGGGACCAGCGCGGAGTATGGCGCGCGCGAACTGAACCGCACTATCCACCGCAACCTGACGCAGCCGTTGGCGACCCTGGTAGCCACCGGGCAGGTCAGCGCCGGCGCCCGGGTGCTGGTGGAAGTTTCTGAAAACGGCGATAGCCTGCGGCTGCGCTGCGCGGAAAGCGACGAGGCTCTTGCACCGTCACATCCCACGGTGCTGCTGGTCGACGACAATCGCGACCTGCTGCATTTCCTGGAACGCCTGATGGCCGATGCGGGATGGAAACTGCTCACCGCCGAATCGGCCTCCGAAGCTCGTAAGCTGATGGCTGCCGAGAGACCGAATGCCGCCCTGCTGGACTACATGCTGCCGGACGGCAACGGCGTGGAGTTGGGCGTGGAGTTCCTGCAACAGCAACCGCGCATGCTGGTGATCATGATGACCGGCACGATCCTGCCGCCGGAGGAAGAAGCGCTCTGCGAGGAACACAATTTCCCCGTTTTGCGCAAACCGTTCCTGGCTTCGGATGTGATGAATCAGATCCGCAGCCGTCTGGCTCCGGCCACGGGCGCCAGCCGCGGCGCGTAGCGTTTTCGCATCCATAATGCGCATCGTGCGAGTCCCGCGCATGGGGTGTGCGTAAGCCGCTTGACTTACCAATTACGCGTAAGTATGATACATGCAGGAGGCATTCCATGAAGAAGAGTCTGGAATTTGGAGCCGGGCGGCTGCGCGGCAGGATCGGCGCCATCGCAACCACCAAGGACGGCAAAGAACTCAAGGATCTGCTGGATCAGTACAGCCACAGCCGCGACGGGCGCGGCAACGTGGTGATGGCGCGCGTGGGCGACGAAGCCCTGGCGCGCATCGATCAACTGGTGGAGGCAGACATCTTCACCAGCCGGTCGGAGTGCGCGGCATTTTTGATGAATGCCGGCATCGAGAGCCAGAAAGAACTGTTCGAACGTCTGAGCGCGCACACCGCGGAGATCCGCAAGCTCAAAGAGCAGCTTCGCCAGGTAGCCCTCGATGCGCTGCGTCCCAAAGCAACGGAGGCAGCGGGAAGCTAAGCGTGCGCGCGGGTCCGAGAAATTTTCACTTTTTGTTTTTTTGCTATTGCCTCCACGCGAAAAAAGGTTATTCTAGGGGTGATTGTGCCTGACAACAGGAGGCGTGAATAATGTTTGATAGTCAGAAGCTCTCTGCCAACGATGAAGAAGACATGGAAGACTTTCAGGACTACGATGACGAAGAACATTCCGGCCTGACCCCGAAGCTCGACGATTTCGAGGACGAGGACGAGGACGAGGAGGAAGAGGTCGTGGAAGTGGTCGCGGTGGAGATCGCTCCGCCGGCACCGGCGCCCGCGCCTGCCGCCCCTCCCGCAGCGCCGCCGGCTGAAGCGCCTAAGAAGCCTGCCAAGAAGGCGACTCAGGGAGCTTCGAAAAAGGCTCCCGCGAAGAAGGCCGCGGTGAAAGCCCCCCCGAAGAAAGCCCCGGCTAAAAAGGCCGCCGCGAAGAAAGCTCCGGTGAAGAAGGCTGCCGCGAAGAAAGCTCCGGCGAAGAAAGCCGCGGCAAAAGCTCCCGCGAAGAAGGCCGCCGCGAAGAAGGCACCCGCCAAGACCGCGGCCAAAAAGGGAGCGGTCAAGAAGGCGCCCGCCAAGAAGGCCGCGAAGAAAAAGGGCAAGAAGTAAGGTCTACTTATTCACAATCGTCCGGCAGCGTTCAAACAGTTCGAATAGCGCGTCGGCGTGTTCTTCGGCAGACCGCGTTACAGGTTTGCCGGAGAACCCAGCCGACGGCGCATTTCCCTTCCCATAGCCCGTCGTCACCGCAATAAACTTCATCAGCTCGAGGGCCACCTCGTCTTTGGTCTTGGCCGGCGGCGCAGGCGGCACCGCGTTTTCTTTATTCTCGTCCACTGTTGTTATGTTGTCCGCCATGGTGTGATACAACTCTAGGGTACAGCATCCATGCCGCTCACCGCTCGCCGGCATGTCCGCAAAATGCGCGGCGGGGCTCAATCGCACCTGCTGGAAGCGGATGACGGCAATTTCTACATCGTTAAGTTCCAGAACAATCCGCAGCACCGGCGCATTCTGGTGAACGAGCTGGTGGCCGCGGATTTCCTCAATTACCTGCAAATCTCCGCCGCGCCTGCTGAAATCGTCAACATTACTCCCGAGTTTCTGTCCGCGAATCCCGAGATCCACATCCAACTGGGGACCAAGAGGATACCGGTAGCGCCGGGCTGGCACTTCGGATCGCGCCATCCGGGCAATCCGGACGTGCTGGCGGTCTACGATTTCCTGCCGGATGTGCTGCTCTCCGGGGTCAGCAATTTGTCCGATTTTCTGGCTGTGCTGGTCTTCGATAAATGGATGGGCAACGCCGACGGGCGCCAGTCGATCTTCTTCCGGGCGCGGGTGGAGGACTGGCAGCAGGCGGTGAAGAAAGCATTTGTGGCCGTGATGATCGACCATGGATTTGTCTTCAACGGTCCCCACTGGGACTTCGCGGATTCACCCCTGCAGGGGCTTTATCCGCGCAAGCTGGTTTATGAAAGCGTCCGCGCGTTCGATGATTTTCAGCCCTGGCTCGATCAGATCGTACACTTCCCGGAAGAGATTGTGGACCGCGCCTTTCGCAAAATTCCGCCCGAGTGGCTGGAAGGCTCGGACGACGAGTTCGAGCAGCTTCTGGAGAATTTGCTGAGGCGCCGGGCGCGGGTTCCGGATCTGCTGGCGGAAACCCGCAAGGCACGCATCAACCCTTTTCCCAACTGGACATGATTTCCTTGGTGATGCGGACGGCGGTGGCGGGCGCCATGAGGATTCCGTTGCGGTAATGCCCGTAGGCCAGCCACACGGGGACGTCGTGAAGGCGGCCGATGGCGGGCTCGAAGCCGGGTGTGGCGGGGCGGAAGCCCAGCCAGACTTCGGGTTCGCCGGCAGTGCGCAATTCCGGCGCCAGATCGAATACGCGTGCGCGAATATCCGCGATGACTTGCGCATCGATCTCGCGATTGAAGCCCACTTGTTCCGACGACGTGCCGGCGATGGTGAAGCCATTCGACCGTTGGGTCACGTAGGTGTGGCCGTGGCGCAGCACCGCTCCCATGGAACCGGGCTTCAGGGAGAAGCCCAGCAGGTAGCCGCGTACCGGGAACGAGGCCGGAGTCTCGATCTTGCCCTGTGGACCATAGACCGGGATCTCCCCTGCCCAGGCGCCTGCCGCGAGCACGGCCGCGGACGCCGTCAGCTTGCCGCTGCTGGTCTGGACCTCCGTTCGGCCATCCGCGGCGCGCACCGCTTCCGCGCGGGTGTGCTCGCGAATCTCGACGCCGCAGCGCTGGCAAGCACAGCGCAGAGCCGCCATGACCTCGCGGGGATCTACGACGGCTTCGTCGGGGTAAAACAGGCCGCGCTCGGTGAACTCCGACCGGATGCCGGCTTCCTGTTGCGCCGCGCTACGCGCACGCAGCTCCTGCCATTCGGTATCGTTACGCGCGATTTCGATTTCCCCGCAGGTGCGGTAGTCGATGGGCAGTCCGGTCTCGGCCTGCAATTCTTCGACAAACGCCGGATACATGGCCAGGCTAGCGAGCGCGAACTCGGCCCACTGGCTGCGCTGGGCAAATTCGCCCCCGGGCGCCAACATACCGGCGCCGGCCCAACTGGCCTCGCCGCCCAGCGTACCCGCATCGAGCAGCGTAACGGCTGCGCCCGCCTGCGCCAGCCGCCAGGCGATGGAACCACCGATGATCCCAGCGCCGATGATGATGACCTTCGAATCCGTCGTCATGAAACTACCATGTTAACGTCAAGCGGCGCGGGGGCCCATGATACGATAGTCGGTTGTCAGGCCGCGCAGGCCGCATCGCGGCTGCCCACCCATGTACCAGGTCATCGCCCGTAAATACCGGCCACAATCATTCGCCGACGTGGTCAACCAGGAACACGTCAAGACCACGCTCGAAAACGCCATCGCGCAGAACCGCATTGCGCACGGGTACATCTTTTCGGGGCAGCGGGGAACGGGCAAAACCACGGTCGCGCGCATTGTGGCGCGCTGTCTGAATTGCGTGGACGGCCCCACCAACAAGCCCTGCGGCGTGTGCGCGAGCTGCCGGGAAATCGCGGCGGGCGGCTCGGTGGACGTGATCGAGATCGACGCAGCCTCGAATCGCGGCATCAACGAAATGCGCGAGCTGCGCGAGAATGTGCGGTACCAGCCGGCGCGCGACCGCTACAAGGTCTTCATCATCGACGAAGCGCACCAGATCACCAACGAAGCTTTCAACGCGCTGTTGAAGACCATTGAAGAGCCGCCGGGCTGGGCCGTATTCATGCTGTGCACGACCGAGGCGCACAAGATCCCAGCGACCATCGCGTCGCGCTGCCAACAGTTCAGTTTCCGCTCGGTGGATTTCGAAGACCTCGTCGCGCGCATGGCCTGGATCTGCGAGCAGGAAGGCATTCACGCCGACGCGGAGGCGCTGGCCGTGCTGGCGCAGGCGGGCGAAGGGAGCGTGCGCGACTCGCTTTCCGCGCTCGACCAGGCCATCGCGTGCTGCGGCGATACGCTCTCGGCCGCGGAGGTGCGCGCGCTGCTAGGCGCGTTTTCGCTGGATGCGCTGGAACAGGTGAGCCAGGCGCTGATCGAAGGTCAGCCGGGCCGCATGCTGGAAGTGGTGAACGAGCTGGAGCGCAACGGCCATAACCTGCAGCACTTCAGCCGCGAACTGGCGCGTTATTTTCGGAATCTGCTGGTGGCACGGATCACAGGCGCGGAGACGCGGCTGATCGCCGCATCGGTGGCCGAGCGGCAGAAGCTGGCGGAGATCGCGGGCCAGTTTTCCGAGGAAGATCTGACGCGCTATCTGCAGCTCTCGCTCGATTTGTTCAGCGATCTGCAAGCCTCGCTGCAGCCGCGCTTTCACCTGGAGCTGGGCCTGCTGCGCATGGTACACGCGGGGAGGCTGGTGTCGATCGAGGAGGCGCTGGCGGGAGTGCCGGCGAAGGCGGAGCGTCCGCATCCGGCACCCAGAACCCAGCACCCGGAACACACCCCCAACCCCCAGCCCCTAGCCCCCAGCCCTCCGCAGGGCTCCTGGCGCGAGAAACTGCACGCCACCTTGATGGATCTCGGCATGGAGTTTACGGCCGACGCCATCGAGCATTCCGAGATCGTGGAGGCGAATGGAGAGCTGCGCGTGACCACGCCCAGCGAATTCTCGCTGCTCGCCATGCAGGAGGCCGAGCTGCAGAAGGCCCTGCGGCAAATCGGCGGGCGGCCGCTGCGGATCAAGATCACGATTGGAGAGGCCGCCGCGCAGGAAAAGATCGCAGCCGCGCCCGCGGCACGCGAGGACGATGCATCGCGGCGCGCGCTGGCCAATCAGGAAGTGCAGCGCTTTCGCGACGTGTTCGGCGGAGAGGTGCGCACGGTTCGCAATCTAAAGGAGTAGCCAAGTGAAGATTCCAGGCAACATGCAGGCGATGATGAAGCAGGCGCAGCAGATGCAGGAGCGCATGCAGGAAGAGGTCGCGCAGATCCGCGTGGAGGCGTCGGCCGGCGGCGGGATGGTCACCATCAAGATGGACGGGCACAAGAACGTGCTGGGCGTCAAGATCGACCCGGAAGTCGCCGGCGACGTCGAGATGCTGCAGGACATGGTGCTGGCGGCCTGCAACGAGGCGGCGAAGAAAGTGGATCAGGAGAGCCAGCAGAAGATGAGCGGCATGCTGGGTGGGATGGGTCTGCCGCCGGGATTGTTCTAGGCGATGCCCGATTTCGCGGAGCCGCTGGCGCGGCTGATCAACGAATTCAAACGTCTACCGGGTATCGGACAGAAATCGGCGCAGCGCCTGGCGTTCCATGTGCTGCGCGCGCCGCGCGAGGATGCCGAGCAGCTTTCGCAAGCCCTGCTGGACGTGAAGGACAAGCTGGGGCTGTGCCGCATCTGCAATAACATCAGCGATGGCGAGTTGTGCACTTACTGCCGCGATCCGAATCGGGATCAGAAGGTGGTGTGCGTGGTCGAGGAAGCGCCGAATATTGTGGGCATCGAGACCACGCGGCAATTCTCCGGCATGTACCACGTGCTGCACGGCGCACTGTCGCCGCTTAAGGGGATCGGGCCGGAGCAGCTCAAGATCAAGAGCCTGGTGGAGCGCATCGGGGCGGGCGGCATCGAGGAGATTATCGCGGCTACGAATCCCACGGTGGAAGGCGAGGCCACGGCGGTTTACTTATCGAAGCTGCTGAAGCCGCTGGGCGTGAAGGTGACGCGCATCGCGATGGGGATTCCCGTGGGCAGCGACATCGAGTTCGCCGATGAGGTCACCATGTGGAAGGCGATGGAAGGCCGGCGGGAGATGTAGAGGCTCGACGCCACCCGGGCTTTCGCTCGGGATCCTTATCCGACGATATAAGTCATCTATTCAGATAGGTGGTGGGAAGCAGTTTGCTCAATGCCTTTTTGACTGACCGTATAGTCATCGTGTAGCGTGTAAGGAGGGACTCCCTCAACGTAGTAATGTTGCTCATCCAAGTGTTCCACGCTGAATCCGTTGCCGGCAACAATGACCTTCCCGTTCAGAACGTCTCGAGGGTTCCACACAGTGCGAAATGCGTGTCCGTCAAAGGCGTAGACTCGCGTTCGCAGCTTCGTGCCATTAAACCCAAAACGAGGTCCCCAAACTAGAATCCATTGTTCCGCTGGCGAGGGAGATGACAACTCAGCCGCGAATAACCCGTATCCCTCAAAATCGACGCTGTTAGAGGTTACAAGCTGAAAGTGCCCGTTCACGCCACTGTACCCGCGAATAGTAACGAACGAGTCATTCACTGCGGTTCCACCGCGCACGAGCATATATGCCACGATCAGCGAGCGCGCGTTTCCAGCCTCGCCAGCCGCCACAAACGGAGGGCCACTATACTCGGGATCGAAACTTTCAGGGGTAAGCAGGAAGTCCAAGTCTTGTCGAACTACGCTGGGATCGAGGGAGGCAGGTTTCACAGTGCTGCCGATATATTGGTCGACCCGTGCCTGAATCTTAGCGGTGACTTCCTCCCGCACCGCGCGGTATCGTTGAGCGCTCGGCGTATCCGTGAACCGGAGTTGCCGCGAGAGTTGGGCGATCTCCCTGGCTGCCTCCTGGCGCAATTCAGGCGTCTGGGGCCTCATCTGAGCGAGAAGCAAAAACGGAGTGACGACCGATACTAGTACCATTCGCATAGGTATCTCCATTCAGGGTATCTGGACGACCGCAGGCACGTTGGACTGTGGTATTTGTTGCAAGAATAGGAAGGCCGGTGCCCCCGCATAGGACCCGCCGCGGGTATTGGCAGCAACTGAGGTTTTGTACACGATTTGGCGGGGCTGCCCAGCCCAGCATGAGGGTGCACCAACGTTGGCGGGAAAGGCGGCCGTCTGGCTACTCAGCGCCTGTTGTATGGTCGCCCATTGTGCGGCTGTCGGGCTCCAGTAGCATTTGGCATTCTGAACGACAGCGCCAGTGGTTCCGCTAAAGACACCGACGGAGTTCGCCATCTCGGGTTGCACCCCGTTCGGCGTCGTGTTGGAAGCGCCGTAGTATTGGCTCGGTATAATCACAGCCTGATAAGTGGCGGTCGTGCCACCCGGAAAGCTGGCGTCTCCAAATCGGTTTCGGGCAGAGACGGCAATTGCCGGTTGCGACATATCGGCGGGCGCAGTCTGCCCACTGGCCTCTCCAACAAGAAACTGAATCAGAATCTGTGGAGGTACGGTCACCTGGGTCGCGCCGGTGGCCGACCTGGCGCCGACATATGCGGTGGTGCTGAAAACCCCGCTGCACCCGGCCGCCCCGGCCGTGACCGTCTCGTTCACGGAGCCAGTCCCTGGATTACTCGTGAAGTCCAGGTTGGCCGAACAGGAACTATTCGGGTTGCGCAGTAGTCCCGAGGAAAAAGTGGGGGTGAAGCTCGTGGTAGAAGGGATAACCGAAACGGTGATAGCCGTGTTCTTGTCCCCCGTTGACAGATTAATTATCGAGGGTGATTGAGTCACGGTAAGCGGATATACAATGACGCTCTTTGACCCCTGGTTCGATTGGCCTGGCACAGGTAGAAAGCCGCTTCCGTAGCCACTTGAGGTCAGCGTAAGCGTAGCGCTAGGTCCAGTCGCATTCACATCAAATGCCGCCGTACCCTGCACCGAAGTGTCGCTGCAAGGCCCGCTCGCGGTGAAGGTCGAGTTCCCCGCGCCGCTGATCGACACCGTAGGGCAGACGCTCCCAAAGTGACTGCCAGAGATGGTGACACTATAGCTGTTGCCGGCGGCAAACGCGCTCGGTGAGATCGACGTAATCACCGGCGTCTCGTCATAAACCCCAAAGGTGCCCGGGTTGCTCTGCCCGTACGTCGTGGTCACGTATATGCTATGGCTCCCGTTCCTGGCGCCCGGCTTTATTGTATATGGAACGTTGAGCTGCTGGTCGCCAGCGTAGCTCGGAGCGCTGAGTTGGAGATTCGAGTCGTCGGAGGAAACCGTGGGGCTCGGGTCCTGTCCGTCCGCCGTCAGCCACAGACCGTAGATCGACAGGGTCCCGGACGTACCGACGTAACCATACGGTTGTTGGGTAGAACTGTCCACCACCCCGGCCATGTTGATTACCGGCGAGTCAACGATCGGCCCTTGCGGCGGCGGCTGATCGTTCATGAACTCCCCGACGTCCGAACAGTAGGCATACCCATCTGTCGAAATCATGTAGCTGCCGTCGACGACCGTGCTGATCTGGCCAGTGGATTGTGCCGTCCCTACGCTGGCAGCCGGTACCCAGCCGCTGCTCACCAGCCCGCCCCCGGTTGAGCCAGACGAGCCCGGCGGTCCGCTGATCGAAACATATGCATAGTAGTCGTGCGTGTATCCGGCACTCGTGTTCATTGACCCGGAAGTGGTGGTGGTCGCATAGAGCGTGCGGCCATCGCTCGAGAAATAGTGCGTGGCGTAGCTGGTGGCATACTGCGCAAAACCTGGAGCGCAGGACAGCATACCTATCATTATCAGGCGCGGCAGCGCGCGCTGAACAGCAGTTGTTCGCATAGAGGCTCCGGTAAGGTTACGAGGCGGGCTACGGCATGGCCGGGAACGGCATCAGCTTCATGCGGCGCTTTTCGGATTGAATCAATTGGTCGAAACGCGCCATCGCCGGACCGCTCAGACTGCCAGCCAGGGCACCCTTGGTGGCGGTGACAATGGCATCGCGCTGCGCGGCGAATCCGGACCGGATTGCGGCATTCGACTTTGCGGCCACCGCGGCGTTGTAGGCCTGTTCGAGGGCGCTCATCTGCTGTTGATAGTTCGCCAGGATGCTGACGGCAGCAACCAACTCGGCTGGCGAGAGCCGGGCTTGGGAAAGCATGGCTGCCTGGCGGGCTTTTTCGTCAATCGGCGAGTTTGGCTGCTGACAGGCAGCGCTCAAGAAAATGCGGTACGCGATAACATCCGGGATAAGTTCCGGATTTGCCGACCCGTCGATGGTGCCGGGCGGAAGGATGGAACCGCTGCTTTGAGGCGATGTACCTCGCACATGCACGTTATGATGCTGCGCGAAACAAATCGGTAGACTTAGACAGCAGATTGTTAGTAGGCTGCGCATCCACTTGAACGTTCTGTACTCGAACATGGGCAATTTCTCCGGTTACTTATAAACAGATAATCATACCTTTTATGGACTGTACCCCCCCCCGACAGTTTTGTCAAGAGTTTTTGGGAATACTTAGTTCGATGCCTACAGGAGGACGCCCAACTGCCTGCCCGCGCTGGATTTCTCGATTGACTGCGAAGGTCGAAATCCAGAGCATACGGGGCGACCAGAAGGTGGTGTGCGTGGTCGAGGAAGCGCCGAATATCGTAGGCATCGAGACCACGCGGCAGTTCTCCGGCTTGTACCACGTGCTGCACGGCGCCCTGTCGCCGCTTAAGGGGATCGGGCCGGAGCAGCTCAAGATCAAGAGCCTGGTGGAGCGCATCGGCGCTGGCGGCATCGAGGAGATCATCGCGGCTACGAATCCCACGGTCGAAGGCGAGGCCACGGCGGTTTACTTATCGAAGCTGCTGAAGCCGCTGGGCGTGAAGGTGACGCGCATCGCGATGGGGATTCCGGTGGGCAGCGACATCGAGTTTGCCGATGAGGTCACCATGTGGAAAGCCATGGAAGGCCGGCGGGAGATGTAGGGTATAATTCCCCCATGAAAAGAGTCGCCTTTTTGATGCTGTTTGGCTCCCTGGCGTTCGCCGAAACCTGGAATGGCACGCTGGTGGACGTGATGTGTAAGAACAAGGATCTGGCCAGTCACACGACCAAGTGCGCCATCGGCTGCGCCAAGAGCGGGTATGGCCTGGTGCTGGCGGACGGCAAGTTTTTGAAGTTCGATGAATCCGGCAACGCGAAAGCGCTGGCGGTGCTGAAGGCCACGAATAAGGAAAAAGATCTGAAGGCAAAAGTCAGCGGCACGCTCGACGGGGAGACGGTGCAGGTGGAATCAGTCGAGCTGCAGTAGGCGTTTGCGGATCTCCGCCCAGGCCGGGAAGACTTCCGGGTTTTCGAGCCATACGAGCAGCCACTGAGCCATCTCTTCTTTCTGCGCTTTTTTCGCGGGCGGCGTTTTGGGATTGCGCGCGGCAAAGCGGGCGCGGTCTTTGGCCGCGATCACCTGGCGCCGGCAATAGCGGGCGCGTGGGCGGTCGCCGGCCTGCATGGCTTTGGTATATACGTCTAACATGGCGCGCAAATCAGATTCCAGTTCAGCAAACGTATGCTGCCGGATGCCGGCGAATGGCTGCGCGAACGGCAGGCCAGTGGCGCGCAGCAAATCGCGCAAGTAGCTTTCCGAAATCGGCGCCAGTTCGCGAAGCGCGGCCTGCCATTCCGGCTCGCCAATTCCGGTAATTTGGCGCGAGACGAGGAATTCACGGAGGGCCTGCTTCCGGGATTTCGAGACTGGTGTAGAGGGTAATGAGCGGAGAGGCTCACCATCGCCCATGAAATCAGCCTATACTGTCCTATTGGTAAAGGCCAAGCTTCAGCGCAAATGAAACATCGCGTGGTGATAACGGGGATAGGGGCGGTCAGCCCCAATGGAATCGGCCGCGAGGCATTTTGGGAGGCCAGCCGCAATGGCGTCAGCGGGGTGCGCCGCATCACGCGCTTCGACCCGTGCGGTCTTGCGGTACAGGTGGCGGGGGAGGTGCGGGAATTCGACGAGTTGAAGTACGTCGACCCGAAGGACCGCCAGCATGTCTCGCGCGTAGTGCCGCTGGGCGTGGCCGCGGTGAAAGAAGCGGTGGAGGATGCCGGCATAGACCCGGCGTCGATGACCCGGGATGAATTGCGGCAGGTGGGCGTGATCGTCGGCTCAGGCGGCGGCAGCCAGGAATTCACCGAAGAGCAGTATCGTCTCTATTACTCGGGCAAGCAGAAGCTGTGCAGCGTGTATACCATCCCGACGTCGACGATCGGCACGCTGGCGAGCGAAGTTTCGATGCGCTTCGGCTTCCGCGGCCTGAGCCACATCGTGTCGACCGGATGCACTTCTTCCACGGATGCGATCGGATACGCCTACCGTAATATTCAGGCGGGCGTGATCGATAAGATGATCGCGGGCGGCGTGGACGCGCCCATCGCGCCGCTGATCCTGCGCGGATTCATGATGATGCGCATCATGAGCACGGGCTGGAACGCGCAGCCGGAGCGGGCTTCGCGGCCGTTCTCGCGCGATCGGGACGGGTTCGTGATCGCGGAGGGGGCTTGGTTTTTCGTGATGGAAGACCTGGAGCGGGCGCGCGCGCGGGGCGCCCACGTTTATGGCGAGATCGCGGGCTATGCGTCGACTTGCGAAGCGTTTCATCGCGTGCGCCTGGAAGAATGCGGCGAAGAACCGGCTCGCACCATGCAGATGGCAATGGAAGAAGGCGGCGTCACGCCGGGTGACGTACAGTACGTGAACTATCATGGCACCGGTACGGAGCTGAACGACCGCATCGAGACGCGCGCGATGAAACTGGCTTTCAACGGGCACGCATACAAACTGGCGGGCTCGTCAATTAAGAGCCTGATCGGCCACCCGCAGGGAGCCTGCGGGGCAGCCGGTATCGCGGCCACGCTGCTGGCCATGCGCGACGGCGTAGTACATCCGACGATCAATGTGGACGAGCCGGATCCGCAGTGCGATCTGGACTACATCCCCGACGTTGGCCGGCGCATCGACATTGAGCATGCCGTGGCCAATTGCATCGCGTTCGGGAGCAAGAACTCGGCGCTGCTGCTGCGGCGGATTTAGTGTGGAAGGGCGGCCCACGTATCGCGGTGTTGGTAACCGCCGTTATGTGTTCCCACTTCGGTGGTCTGAAGGCGCAGACTACCGTCCCGTTTGTGGGATGTAAGGCGGACGGACAAGTAGATTCCGTTGACCCGCCAAAAGGGTCCGCGGTGGCTTTGGCGATCAGCGCCCGGGAAGCCGGACGACTCGCGTATTACAAATCCGCAAGAACAATGGGTGCGCTTGCGCCCCGGGGTTGGCATTGCGGAGCGATAAATGGGTCCGGTTCAGAGGACCTGTACATCTTACCCAAACCTTTCGATCCGCGAGACATTTTTTCATCGGAGCGACCGAAGATCAGCGGGCCCGCAATCGGGGTTTCGCGCCTCTATGGCGACACATCGGGCCGATTCGAGGTGGCAGAGATCATCTCACGGATGTTTCCCGCTTACAGATCATTCGCCGCGAACGTTGCCGCAGCTTTTGATTTGCCGCCGTTTCCGGCGCGCCCGTATCCGATGGACACGATACGCTACAAAGGCAAGACTCTTGCCGAGTACCGAACGCCGCCCCAAACGGAGGGTTTGGGTACATATTCCTGGTTGGGGAAGAACGATAGGGCGATTAGTGGAGCAGCGATGCTGGTTGGGCCGGCTCCCGACCTGTTGCTGATCGCGGTTCGGCTTCCTGACAGTCTGCAGTCGCTGGCGCCTATCATTGTTGCGCGATTTGAGCACGACGGCGGCGGGCGGCCTGCGAGGCCGCCGCAGGCTGAGAGCCTGCCCCACTAATGCACTTTTCCGCTGCGGGCTTCATCTAGCGAGATGTGGTTGGCCGGGAGAATTGTGCCGGTGGTGCGGTCGAGGCCGATGCGCGCGGTAGTGTAAGCCACCAGGGCGGCTGTCTCAGACGACTGCGCCGCGACCAGGTCGCGCTGCTGCTGAATCACGTTATACGGAACCGACGCGCCCAGGGCGAAGCGTTTCTGCTCGCTCGAAAGCAACTGTTCCTGCAATTTCCGATTGGCCACGGCGGCTTGGTAGCGCGCGCGCGCCTGGCGGATGGCGATCACGTAATTCTGAACGTCCACTTGCGCCTGGTTCAGATCCTTGCGCGTGCTCAACTGGGTTTGGCGGTAGGACAACTGATCGATGCTGTAGTCGGCCTGCGCCTGCCGGTTCCGCAACTGCGCGGCGTAGTATCCGGCGATGCTGGAGGTCGGATAAGAGAAGCTGAATACCTCTTGCAGGGCCGTACCGATACCGCCGACCAGGGCTTTGTTGGGTGACAGGGTCACGCCGTCGACGGTGAGCGAATGCCCAGTGCCGGCCAAGCCTGCCTGGCTGTCGCTGGCGAACACGCCCGAGTTGGGTAGCAGACCGTTTTTGGTTCCAAGATTCGACACTACGGCGGTCGCTTCGCTTTCCTTTTCCGTCGCCAGGTCGGTGCGATCGGTCAGGGCCTGCTTGACCAACTCCTCGATGGAAGGCAGATTGTCCTGATCGGGCATGATCATATGGTCGACCGGCTCGATGCGCGCGTTGGCGATGGCCGGGTCGGCGGTTCCATTCCGGCTGATCAGGTTCTTGAGCTGCAATTCCTGCTGCTGGCGGGTAGTATCGGAATCCACCAGAGCCTGCTCGCTGGTGACTAATTGGCTTTCCGCATTGATGACGTCGGAAGGCGCCAGCGCTCCGAACTGGACTTGTTGTTTAACGTTCTTGAGGAAAGTGCGCGCCGTTTCGGCGGCCGAGCGCTTCGCGGTCACGTCCTGATCCGACGCCACCAGGTTGTAGTAGACGTTCAGGACTTGCGCGACGACGTTAGTGACCTGCGTTTGAAACGCCAGATCGGAGACGCCGGCGTTCATTTTGGCCACGGTAATGAAGCGGGAGTTCACGGCGATGCCAAAGCCCTGTAGAAAACCCTGCTGGATAGAGACCGAGACAGCCGGGGCGGAAGAGGGATTCAGCAGGTCGTTGGGCGAATTCTCATTCAGGTAGTTCTCGTTATAACTGATGGTGGCGCTGCCGCCTGTGAGCAGGCCTTGCGTGTAGTTCAGGGAGTAGACGCGCGTCAAATCGACTAAGGCGGGCGTCTCGCTAAGAATCTGGTTGGCCTGCGGGGTGGTGGTGTGGCTGAATGTGCTGGTTTCCTGGACGACGGGGTCGAGCGTCTGGGTCACCGGGCCGATCTGTTGGATGGTGGCGCTGGTGGTCTGGACACGGCTGCTGCCCGAACCGGGAATAGAGATGCCGGCCGATCGCTGGCTACCGGCCACGCCCTGCCCGAGAGCGGACGCGCCCACCTGTGAGGTATTGGACGGCACGCCGGGCAAGGTGCCGCCAGCCTCGGCGCGGGTCACGTTCCAGTGCGCGATCAACGGATTGTAGCGGGCCACCTCCACGTCCAGATTGTTTTCGAGGGTCAGGGCGATGGCATCCTGCACGGTGAGATAGAGCGTGCCGGCGCGCACGAGTTGCGCGAGGCGGGCGGAATTGGCTAATTGGACCGGCGGCACTTCGACGGGGAAATAGGAGCGCATGAAGGCCGGGGCGGTGGGCTTCTCCGGGGCGATGGCGGCGTTGGAATTCTGCGCCCACGACATCGACGCCGGAAAAGTGAGGCAAAGTGCCAGGGCAATATATCGGCGCAGGGCGTCGCGGATCATGGACGTTCCTCCTTCGGCAGCTCCGCAGGCAGGGTGGAGGCTTGCGAAAGGGTGCCGGCCATAGCCTCACCCAAGGTAATGTGATTGACCTCGAGGGTCCGGCCCACGGCCTGATCGAGGGCGATGCGGGCGTGCGAATAATTCGCCATGGCCTGTTCCTCCGAGCTGCCCGCGGTGGCCAGGTCGCGTTGATCTTGCACCACCTGGTAGGAGACGACGGCGCCCAACCGGTAACGCTTCTGGTCGCCTTCCAAAGTTTGTTCCGACAGCTCGCGCGATTTGACGGCGGCCACATAGCGCGCGCGAGCCTGCTGCAGGCCGACCAACGCGTTCTGCACATCGATGCGAATCTGGTTGATGTTCTTGCGGAGGTTCAATTCGTTCTGGCGTATTTCAAGCAAGCTGGTGGCATAGTCGGCCTGGGCGGCGCGATTGCGCAGGGGGATATTGAGCGAAACTCCGGCCGAGTAGTTCGGATAGTTCCGGCGGCCGATCTGGGAGAGCAGATCAGTATACCCGGTGGAGTACGAGGTGCCGGTGATTTGGCCGATCAATCCATTGTTGGTGAGCTCGGTGAAAGCCTGCAGAGTGGGCTTGAGCTCGCTGCGGATGCCGACCAGGTTCATCTGATTGCTCTCCAGATTCAGGCGCGCCTGGGCCATCTCGGGACGTTTGGCGAGGGCTTCTTTAATCAGGTCGTCCAGCGGCCGGACTTCATCCTGGGCCGGGACCTGGATCTTGTCGAGCGGGATGATATGGACGCCCACCAGGCCGGCGGCTGCGACGCCGTCGCGGGTCAGATAGTTTTTCAGGACCGTCTCCTGCTGCAACAGGTTGGTCTGAGACGTGACCAGGTCCTGCTGGCTGGCGTAGAGCTGCGATTCGGCGCGCGTGATTTCGATGGGCGCGGCGGTGCCGAACTGCACCAGTTTCTTGTTGTCGGAGAGCAACTGCTCGGCGGTGGCGACTTCGCGCTGGCGGGCGCGCACGTCCTGGTCGAAACTGACCAGATCCCAATAAAGGTTGAGCGCGGCGGATACGGTGGTGACCACCTGCTGCTCGAACTGCAAGTCGCTGACTTTCACGTTATTCTTCTGCACCCGGATATTGCGGCCGGCGACGGCCCGTCCGAAACCGTAGAGCAAGTTCTGGGTCAGCAGGAGGTCCACAAAGCCGGAAGTGTACGGATTCAGCGTGTACAGGGGACTATTGAGTTGCACGTGCGTGCTGGCGTACGTCAGTTGGGCGTTGAGACCGAAATCCCAGTTCTGCACGTATTGCGCTTCGTAACTGCGCGTGCTGGTGACCAGGTTGCTGACGCCGGTGAGGGCGGGAATCGTCTGCGGGGTGCTGGAATGTCCGAAACTGGCGATGCCCAGGATGGTGGGGTCAAGCGA
>Ga0335073_10005828_pt1 | contig 17302 bp, 17 predicted proteins | sample Lox_Sample_22_FD_207093 | JGI IMG/M metagenome (GOLD analysis project Ga0335073, IMG submission 207093) | Soil microbial communities from Loxahatchee National Wildlife Refuge, Florida, United States - Lox_Sample_2.2 | ecosystem: Environmental > Terrestrial > Soil > Wetlands | place: USA...
TCCATCGAAGAACGGGAACGCGCACTGCACCGACTCCTTGCCGTAGAAGCCGACCGGCTGGCACAGCTGCCTTCGGGCGTGGACCTGATCCTGGCCGACCGCAGGGTGCACACCATGCTCGCGCATTCCTATGCCCTCGAGCGCATGACCGGCATCGGCCGGCTTGCACCCTCGCAACGGCTTCTCCGCCGGTCTCGCATCCCAGCCTGGCCAGACCTTGTCGTCTATCTGGCCCTGCCACAAGCCGCCGTGTATGAACGCAACCACGGCAAATTCCCTGCCAGGAGCATCTACATCGATCCCTGCTTCAACGCCGCCGCCCGCTCATATTTCCTGGGACTCGCCGATCTGGAACCGTCACGCGCGTGGCCTGGCTTGATGCCACGCTGGACCCAGCAGAACTGGCACAGCTGACCAGGACGCGGCTGCGACTTCTGGTGACGCACCGCCCTATCCAGGGAACCGCATGAAACAGATGCCGCTGTGGGACCGGGTGATCTTCTCCGACTGGCATGGCGTGCTCTCCCGCGACCCGTTCTGGGTCTCTATCCGCGACAGTGCTACCCATCCGCTGCACGCCAGGCTCGAAGCCGGCATGGCCGAGGTATTCAACAGTGAATCGGGCCTGGCCAACGAATGGATGAAGGGCCTGCTGTCCTCCGGCCAGATCATCGACGAGATGGGGATCCAGCTCGACCGGCGGTTCCGCGACGACTTCCTGGCCCGCCGCCTGGACTTCGACTGCGCCCGGATGCGCGTCAACGCTGAGCTGTTCGAGCTGCTGCGCTTAATGAGAGCCGAGGCGACGGTGGTGATCGCCACCGACAACATGGACTGCTTCGCCCGCGCCTTCGAACAGGCGCAACGTCGCAGGCGGCGCCCGGCCAGCGACCGCGAGACCCTTGCTGACTGGGCGGTAATCTGCGACGACCTGATCTGCTCCAGTCATGTCGCCGCGCTCAAGGCCGAGGACCCGCAAGCGTTCTTCGGGCCATGGCTAGCCGCCAACGGAATGGGTTTCGCTGACGCGGTGCTCATCGACGATCGTGCCGACAACTGCACCGCATTTACTTCCCGCGGCGGCGCTGCCATCCGCTGGAAGATGGGCACCGATAACGTCAGAGACGTCACCGGGGCACTTGAAGAGTGGCTGGGCGCGCGAGCCCAAGCCGCAAAAGCAAGATAGCTCCACTGGCAGCGGTCGCCGAGTGCGCCAGACGCCGTTCAGCCTGCGGCTGAACCGCGATTCCTTCTGCGCACTTCGCAAGGGCGTGGTCAGAGATCCTTGCGTCAGCCGCTTGTTCGGTGTTAATGGCCTGGCCCAGCGCGCCTGGGCGGCAGTGGCTACGACCTGCATGTTTGGTCGGGATGGCGGGATTCGAACCCGCGGCCTCCTGCTCCCAAAGCAGGCGCGCTAACCAAGCTGCGCTACATCCCGTGTGCTGTGCCCTGAACTCCCTGCCGGTCCCGACGGCACGACATGAAGGCCGACGAGCGCAAGTGTACGGGAAACCGCCTGGCCGACAGACGGCTGACTCGGGGCAGGTGCAGGTGCCAGCGGCCGTCGTGCTGTCGGCCGCGCGATCAGAGCAGCATCTCTCCCCCGTCCGCAGCAAACACCTGCCCGGTCAGGAACGACGCCTCATCGGAAAGCAGAAACCGCACATGCTGGGCAACCTCCTCGGGCCCGGACATGCGGCCGAGCGGGATCTGCTGTCCGGCCTCGGCGATGAACGCATCGCGACCGCCGTGCTTCGCCCAGATCGGGCCGTTGAACGGGGTATCTACGTAACCCGGGCACAGCGCGTTCACCCGGATCCCGTCCGCGGCGTGATCGCGGGCGAGCAGCCGGGCGAGCGCTATCGCGGCCGCCTTGGTCGCGGAGTAGGTGACGAGCTGGCTATCGCTCATAAGGCCCGCGTTGGACGCCGTGATCAGGAACGGCCCGCCGCCCGCATCGCACAGCGCGGGCAGCGCTCGCTGCGCGAGCACGAAGTGAGACCGTACCTTGGCTGCGTAGCAGAGGTCCAGGTCGGCGACGCTCGCCTCGAGCACCGTGCCCGCGGTCTGGACGCCCACGTTGGACCAGGCCGCATCCAGCCCGCCGAGGACGCTGATGGCCTGGTCGACCGCAGCCGCGAGCGCATTCGGGTCGGTCGCGTCCACCTCGATCGCCGTCCGGGCGCCGATTTCTGCTGCGAGCGCGCGAAGCGGCCCGATCGCGATGTCCAGCAGGGCGAGCTGCCAGCCCTCGCTCGCGAGCAGTCGCGCCGACGCGGCACCAATGCCGGTCGCGCAGCCGACCACCAACAAGCGCCGGGCCTCGTTGGTCTGATGCTCTGCTGCGTGACCCATTGTCCGATATTACGTTCTTGCTCAGTGGCGCCTGAAGAAGAGAACGCAGGCCCGATGGCCGGAAGCAGGTACGCTACGCATGGCAACCGCTTTGCGGGCGTAGCTCAATGGCAGAGCCCCAGCCTTCCAAGCTGGTCATGAGGGTTCGATTCCCTTCGCCCGCTCCAAGGCTCCGGCCCAGGTAGATGGCACCATCGTGCCGTGGTCGCGCGCCACCCGGAACCTTCGAAGTCTGCCGCTGCTCCCGACTCGGTGTCGATTCGGGCGTCGCTGTTCGTGGAGAAGGTGGAGGGTGGCCGCAGGGCGCCATCCGGGCAAAGGAGGAGACATGACCGAGTACCTCATCGCCTTCAACAACGAGTGGGTGCCTGACCACACGATCCAGGAGCTGCGCGAGAAGTCCAAGGCCACCCGGGCGCTGATAGCAGAGATGAAGGCCGCCGGGGTCTTCATCTTCACCGGCGGCCTGGACGAGGCTGCCCCCGTGTTCAGTGTCGATGCGGCGAGCGGCACGCCGGTCTTCACCGACGGGCCATTCACCGAGACCAAGGAGCACCTCGGCGGCTTCGCGGTCGTAGATGTGGCCGACGAGGAGGAGGCGCGGCTATGGGCGGGCAAAGTCGCGGTGGCCTGCGGCTGGCCGCAGGAGGTGCGGCCCTTCATGGTCCCCATGCAGCCTCCCGAGCCTTCGTGACGCCGGCCACGCGAACTGCCCGCAGGCTTGACGCCGGCCACGCGAACCGCGCGGAGCCGGCTATCTAGCTGCCCCGCTCGCAGCCGTCGATAGACGGCGTCTGGCGCTGGCGGCATGCTCAGGGCATGAGGCGTGGCTGTTGCTACTCCTGCCTAACTTGGCCTGCAGCGGCGTGTTCTTCGGCAGCCTGTGGCTGCTGGGCATAGAGACGCCGCAGCTACCCGCCCAGAGGATGCCCGGCCGTCCCGGGTACCGCCTGCTGCCAGCGCACCTTGATCAGCTCCACCTTCCTGGTGAACTGCGGGTCGTCCTGGGTCCTGGTGACGAGCGGCGCGGGCAGCCGGACCCGGTTGCCGCTGGTGCGCACGATCTGCACCGCCGCGACGGTGTTCGGGCCCGGGCCGCGAGCGGAGACAATCCGGGCGCGGTTGCTGGCGACCGGCACGTCGTCGACACGGCCGTAGCTGATCGTTTCGATGTTCCTGATGGCCTGCCAAGGCACGAGCTTGCGGTGGAGCCGGCGGATCTCGATCCCCTGAGGCGTCAGCCGGGTGCGCAGGTGGCCGCGCCACGCGCAGACAGCCAGGCTGCCCGCCGCGAAGGCAAGCGGAAAGATGGCCAGGACCTGCAGGGCGGGCATGTGGGAGTCCGCGACGTACAGGACAGCCGCGAGGACCAGCGCGAGGGATCCTTGAGCCAGCGGCCTTGCGAAGTAGCCGCGGCCGAGCCGGAACTCAGCATCCTCCACGGCGGAATTGTCTCACTATATGAATTGCAATGCGTCGCGTCGCGGGCCCCGCCAGTCAGCTAAGGCCCATCGCCTCAGACGCGATGAGGAAGGATTCGGACACCGCCGCAGGCCGAAGCCGGCGCAGCGCCTCGGCGACCGTGACCCATTCGAGCCTGTCGTGTTCCGTTCCGTCCACGGCGATCTCGGTGCCCCAGGGCACCTCGAGGGCGAAGACGGCCCAGCCAGTTTCCTCGGTGACCACCGGCCGGGGAGACGCATCCAGCCCCGTCTCCTCGCGCAGTTCACGGACGGCACACGCGGCGACCGCCTCGCCGGGCTTGCGTGACCCGGCGGGAGGCGTCCACGCCCAGTCGCCTTCCCAGAAGGGACCATGATGCGCGCGGTGCAGCAGCAGGCACCGCCACCCGCCGGGCGCCAGCGCGGCGACCACGACCGTCACGCCATGCGGCGGCTCACGGCTGACCGGCTCCCCATCCCAGGTGGTGAACTCCGCTGGGCCACCGAAATCGGCCATTCCTTATTGTCACCCGCCACAGACAGACCCGGGAGAACCGCCTTGAACGGTCAGCGAGCGAGTCCGTCCCGGTAGCGTTGACCCAGTGGCCACGGAGCGGAACCAGCCGACGGCCGGTACGGCCGGTGAGATCAGGCGGCTGGAGCGGTTCTTCCGGATCTTTGCCGCCACCCAGTGCCACGGACGTTCCCTGGTGTACGAGCGGCTCAGCGAGGCGATCGCGGGCGACGACGACACGCTGCGCCTGCTGCTGCAGACTCCCGCGGAACAGCAGCGGCCGAGCCTGCTGCTCGCGGCGGTGAACCTGCTCCTGGCATCCCACGCGGGCTCGGCGCTGGCCGCCTACTACCCGACACACGGGGGGCGCCGGCCGCCCGACGCGCAGCTGTTCCCGGCGTTCTCCGCGTTCTGCGCCGAGCACCGCGGCGACCTGACCCGGCTGCTGCGCGAAGGGTCCACCCAGACCAACGAGATCCGGCGGTGCGTGGCCCTGCGCGTCGGTCTTGCCCGCGTCCAGCGCCACTGGCCGGGACCGCTCGCGCTGGCGGAAGCCGGCGCCAGCGCCGGGCTCAACCTGCTGTTCGACCGGTACCGCTATCGCCTGGGCGGCGACGAGCCGACAGCCGCGTCGCGGGTGGTGGTCAGCTGCGAGATCCGCGGCGGCGCACCGGCCGGCAAGATCCTCGGCGCCATTCCGGAGATCACCAGCAGGCTCGGCATCGACACCCAGCCCGTCAGCCTGGCCGACCCGTCGGCCCGTGCCTGGCTCGAAGCGTTCATCTGGCCGGAGCAGACCGGCGACCTCGCCACGCTCCGGGCCGCGATCGACGTGGCGCGGTCCGCACCGGGCGTGACCGTGGTACGGGGCGACGCGACGACCGACACCGCGCGCCTGCTGTCCGGCCTGCCCGGCAGCGAGCCGGTGGTGGTCTTCACCGCGTCGCTGCTCAGCTACCTCACGCCCGCCGGGCGGGCGGCCTTTGCCGATCAGCTGTGCCTGGCGGCCGGCCGGCGCCCGGTCGCCTGGGTGTTCGCGGAGGCACCCGGACTGGCGGCAACCATGAGCCTCGCCGCTCCCGCGCTGGCGGGCCCGCTCGCCCGGCGCAACACGCTGTACCTGGTCGGCGCCAGCCTCCGCGGTCCCGGTGACACCCGCGACGACCGGCTGCTGGCGGTGGCGGATCCGTACCTGCGCTGGCTCGCTCCCGCCCGCAGCAGCACCGATGACTTCGCGTGGGTCCGCTAGCGCCCCGGTCAGACGCTTCTCTTCCGTGCTGAGCTCCACACGCTAGGCTCGCGAAGTGATCACGGAGTCCGACCTCGACCTGGCGGACGGGCGCAGCCTGCACGTCTATGACACCGGCGAGCAGGACGGCAACCGCCTCGCCGTCTTCTGGCATCACGGCACGCCGAACACGGGCGCTCCGCCGGAGCCGCTGTTCCAGGCCGCCAGCCGGCTCGGCATCCGCTGGGTCTCCTACGACCGGCCGGCCTACGGCGGGTCGACCGCGCGCCCGGGCCGGGACGTAGCCTCGGCCGCCGGCGACGTGCAAAGCATCGCGGACGCACTCGGCATCGCCCGGTTCGCCGTGATGGGTCATTCCGGTGGCGCGTCGCACGCCCTCGCCCCGGGAGCGCTGCTTCCGGAACGCGTCGTCGCCACCGTGGGCGTGGCGACGCTGGCCCCGTCCGGGGCGCAAGGTCTTGACTGGTTCGCGGGCATGGCGCCGTCGATCGAGGCGAATCTGCGCGCCGCGGCCGGCGGCCGGGCGGCGCTCGGGCAGCACCAGGCAACGTCCGAGTTCGACCCGGCAATGTTCACCGATGCAGACCAGGCCGCGCTCGAAGGATCCTGGTCCTGGCTGGCGGGGGTCGCCGGACAGGCCATCGAGGGCGGCCCGGATGGGCAGGTGGACGATGACCTCGCCTACGCCGCTCCGTGGGGTTTCGACCCCGCCGCGGTCGCGGCGCCGGTCCTGTTTCTGCACGGTGGCCAGGACCGGATCGCGCCCGCCTCGCATGGCGAGTGGCTGGCCGGCCGCTGCCCCTCGGCGCAGCTGCGGCTCTACCCGGATGACGGGCACATCTCGGTCCTTGACTCCGCCACCAGCGCGCTGGACTGGCTCGCGGAGCAGGCAGGCCGGGCCTGAACCTCGCTGGCGACCGGGACCTGCGCGGCTACTGCTCCGCCGTGGTCCCTACCACTTCGCGGCCGAGCTGCCAGCGGATGCTCGCCAGGACGATCAGCAGAACGCCCACGGTGAGCGCCGAGTCCGCGATGTTGAAGGTCTCGGGAAAGTACGGCAGCTTGATCCAGTCGATGACCCAGCCACGCATCGGCCCGGGCGAACGGAAAAGCCGGTCCGTCAGGTTGCCCGCCGCGCCGCCCAGCACCAGGCCAAGCGCGACCGCCCACAGCCAGCTTTGCAGCCGTCCGGACACACGCAGAATCGCGGCCAGCACCGCGGCCGCGACCAGTGCGTACGTCGCCGTGAACGACGGGCCGACACCGAACGCCGCGCCCGCGTTGCGGTGGAGCTGCAGCGTGATCAGCCCTCCCAGCAGCGTCGTCGGCCGGTGGCCGGACAGCTCGGCCACGACGACGATCTTGGAGATGACGTCGGCGGCGCACACCGCGGCGCCGACGGCGCACGCCGCCGCCGCGTACCGCCTGGACCTGATCACGCGAGCCTCCCTCGCCGGCCACGTCTGGTGATAGTAACCCTCCGCCGGCCGTTCCCTGGCGCCACCGAACTACGGCCGGCGCCTGCGGCCAGCAACCGATTGCGGGCAGAATGGGTCATTATGAGCGATAGCCCGGATCGCTGGCACCGGTGGCTGCTCGACGTGCGGTTCGGTGGCGACGCCGCTGCCCGCCAGCAGGATCTCTCCGGCTACCTGTATCCCGTCCGCGACATCGTGCTCGACCGCGCGCGGCTACAGCCCGGTGACACGCTCCTCGACGTCGGAGCCGGCGACGGCCTCATCGCCTTCGGCGCGCTGGAGCGGCTCGGCCCGTCCGGGCAGGTGATCTTCTCCGACGTCTCTGCGGACCTGCTCGAGCACTGCGGCAAGGCCGCCGCCGCCGAGGAACTGGCAGACCGATGCCGTTTCGTCCTCGCCTCCGCCGACTCACTCGACGGCGTCGACGATGCTTCGGTCGACGTGGTCACCACCAGGTCCGTGCTGATCTACGTGAAGGACAAGGCCGCGGCGCTGCGGGAGTTCTACCGGGTGCTGAGGCCCGGCGGCCGAATCAGTCTGGCCGAGCCGATCAATGTGCTCATGTCTGTATGCGATCCCGACCTGTTCAGCGGGTATGACGTCACGCCCGTCAAGGCGCTGGCCGCCAAGATCAAAGCCCTGTACGACTCGATTCAGCCGATGGGCGTCGATCCGATGCTCGACTTCGACGACCGTGACCTTGTTGCCCACGCCGTTGATGCCGGGTTCCCCACGGTCGACCTGGATCTGCAGGTCGGCGTCAAGGCGTCGAGGAAGCCGGTTGCATGGGAACGGTTTCTGCGGATGTCGGGCAACCCGCTGATGCCGCCGCTCGCCGAGGCCATGGGGCAGGTGCTGACTCCCGGGGAGTTCACCGAGTTCACCGACTGGCTCAAGCCGCTGGTGGAGGTGGGCAGCGGACGCGAGCGGACAGCCATGGCCTACCTGACCGCGGTGAAGGACTAGCCGGTTCACGCGCAGAGCTGACCGCTCGGGTTACTCGTCGATCGCGTTGACGTCACTGGCCGCAGCGGCGACGACGCCGTCGAGTTCGGACAGCGAAGCGGCCAGATCGGTGACGGAGTTCGTGCCGTGGACGTGCAGAGTTACCTCCACCATCGACGGCCTGGAGGCGCCAGTCGGGGAAGACGCCCGGTAGCTGACGGGCTCGGTGGAGACGTCGTCGATGGCGAACCCGAGATCGGTGGCCTGCTTGAGCACGTCGCGCAGCCGTCCGCGGCCGTCCGGATAGCGCACCCGGAGGGCCGAGATCGCAGTCGACGACCTGGGCAGCCGGCGGCTCGCGAGCGGGAAGACGAGCGCCACCAGGAAGTAAATGCCGGTGGCCAGCACGGCCAGCACCGGCAGCCCGGCACCGGACGCCGACCCGATCGCGGCTGTGACCCAGATCGCGGCCGCCGTGGTCAGGCCGCGCACCGCGTCCCGCCGCACGAAGATGAGGCCAGCGCCGAGGAATCCCACACCGGTCACGATCTGCGCGGCCACCCGCGACGGGTCGAGCACCACCCGGCCTGGCTCGAGGACGTCGGTGAACCCGTACTTGCTGATCAGCATGAACAACGCGGCGCCCACCCCGACCAGGGTGTGTGTCCGCAGCCCGGCGCTCTTCTGGCGCATCTCACGCTCCAGGCCGATCACCGCGGAGAGAACGAGGGCAAGGCCGAGCTCGGCAGCCTGGCGCCAGCCCTCGCCGTTAAGCGCGGTTGCCGCGGCAGCCCGAGACAGGCCATCACTGATCGGGAGCATCCGGCGAACCCTACCCGCGCGGCAGACAATAAACGGACCCCGGTCGGTATCCTTTCGGCATGGGTGGCTCATCGCTGTCGCTGCGGCCCGCGACGCTCGCGCGCATGGGCTGGGCGCCTCTCGCCATCCTGGTGCTGAGCCTGCTCGGGCTCATCGACTCGTCGACTCGTCGTACAGTGCTATGCGGATCTCACCGTCCGCGCCGTCAGCCAAGGACCAGGGAGCCTGAGTCCTGGCCTGGCCGCACGGCCGCCACGGCCAGCCGGGCGGCGCCCGGGCGCCACGACGTCACCTGAACATTGGTCATGAAGCTCAGCTCCGCGATCAGGCTGTCGCCGCCGGCGAGCCAGCCGAAGCCGACCAGGGCGTCGCTGCTGGCCCAGGTGCCGGGTACGACGGTCAGCCGGCCGCTCGCGACCGAGGCCACGTCAAGCTGTGTCGCCAGCGCACCGTCATCGCCACCGCTATAGAAGCTCAGCTCGATCGCGAGCAGGTCACCGTCGGGGCTGAACGCGGCGTTGGCCGCGGAGCCGGGCAACGTGACGATCGTGCGCCGACCCGTAGCCAGGTCCAGCACCTGAACCCGGCAGACCGGGTCGCAGGTCGGCGCCCAGGCGATCGCGTTCGCGCTGGCCGCGACCACCCCGACGAAGGTGCTGCTCGGCCGCGAGCCCGCAGCGTCCCACAGCGTGTAGGCCGGCGGTCCCGAGTGCTGAACCGCCGGAGCGAGCAGCAGGCCGCGGTCGGTCCCCTGGTCGATGATGTACCCGGCCGGCAAAGGGACCGCCGGCCCGATCGGCGTCCCGGTGACGCTGACCTCCCGGGCGGTACCGACGGCGTTGCCCGGGTCCGCGTCCGGAGGGTAGCTGGTCAGCCAGACCGCGCCGGGAACCGCGGCCGGGGCGATCGCGCTGGCCAGGCCGACCCGGGTCACCGACTGCGCGTGGTCTGGAAGAAAGTACACGGGCCGCGGCGGGCCGGCGCAGCCCGGGCACCCGGGCTGGGCACCGGGTCCGGCCTGGAGCGCCCAGCCGCCCGCGATGCTGGTGAACTGGTAGCCGGAGCCGTCCGGTGGCAGGCCGCCGATCGTCTCTCTGCGGCCGGTGGCCGGCCAGAACCAGGCCGGCCGGGTCCCGGCGACCGGCAGCCGGACGCTGCTGTCCCACGGAAGGGTCTGGCCGGTCACTCCGTCGGGCACGGCTGCCGCGCCGGTCGCCGGCAGGGTCGTGGAGGGCCTGTGCGGGGCGGCGGCGCGGGTCGCGTGCGCGTGCCGGGGCAGGTGCGCCGCGATCACTGCGGCCACGAGCAGCGCCGCGGCGATCGCCGCCAGGCGCCGCGCCCACGGATGCGGCTGGCGTTCCTCGCCCTGGCCAAGGATGTCGGGCATGACGGGCCGCCCGCTACGCCAGGTGAGCCACGGACGCGATCTCTACCACGTCCAGGTTGCGGAACGTCGTGATGGCGCACGAAGGGACACCCTTGTCGAGCAGCCAGGGCGGCAGTTCGGCCTCGCCGAGCAGCGTGCGCAGAAGGTCTGTGGTGACGCCGCCGTGGCTGGTGGCGGCCACCGGGCCGGGCTCTGCGGCCAGGTCGAGGAGGAAGCTGCGCAGCCGCTGGCCCGCCTGGCGGGATGAGTCGCCGTGGCCGGGAACGAAGTCCCGGTCCAGGGTCGACCGGTCCCACTCGGTCCGGAATTCCTCCAGGGTCTGGCCGCCGTCCCAGTTCATGCGCTCGCGCAGCCGGACATCGCGCCGGATGCTGAGACCGGCTGCGCCCGCGATGTGCCCGGCGGTCTCAACGGAGCGTCGCAGCGGGCTGCTGTACACAGCGTTCAGCCCGCAGCCGTATAGCCACTGCGCGGTGCGGCCCGCCTGCTGCCGTCCGGCGAGGGTCAGCCCGGGATCTCCGGGGCCGGGCTCCGCCTCCGCGTGCTGCACCAGGAAGATCAGCGTCATGCCCAGTCCTTCCGCGGCTGGCGATCTCCCGCGATTTCGAATTGTCCTCCGCCGGCGCGGCCATGGCCAGACATTGGGTGCGAACCGGCCAGCCTCGCCGACGCGGGCTACGATCGCTGCATGAGCAGCTTCCCTTGACTCTGAGCTGAACGGGCCCGCGGCCCTCCGTTCCTGCCTGACCACGCCGGTGAGAGGAGGACGGAGGACTATTCGTGCGGCCCAAAACGGGGAAGGCCAGGCCGGTCCTGGTCGGGGCGGCGGTGCTCGCCGCCGCGCTCGCTGTAGAGCTTGTCGATGAGCTTGCTGACGGCGCCAAGAGCGCCGTGCTGCCGTTGATCCGCAGGGATCTGGGCCTGAGTTACGGCCAGATCGGCCTGCTGGAATCGGCTCCGCTCCTGCTCGGCAGCATCATGGAACTTCCGCTCGGCGTCCTGGCCGGGCACGGCCGCAGGCGCCGTCGCGCGGTACTGCTCGGCGGGGCGGCGTTCATCCTCACGCTGACAGGTGCGGCCGCCGCCCGCTCATTCGCCGGCCTGCTGGTCGCGTTCGTGCTGTTCTTCCCGGCCTCGGGGGCGTTCGTCGGCCTGACCCAGTCGGGCCTGATGGACGCGGATCCCGGCCGGCGGGAGCAGCACATGGCGCGCTGGGAACTCGCCGGGTCGGCAGGCTCGATGGCCGGCCCGGCGCTGGTGATCGCCGTGCTCGCGGCCGGTGGCGGGTGGCGGTCGTCGTACCTGGCGCTCGCGGCTTGCGCCGCGGCCGCCTGGCTCGGCGTGGCCAGGAACCCCGCGGGCGGCTCCCCGCCCTGTGCCCCGTCACCCTTCCCTGCCGCCCCAGCACCCCTCCCTGCCGGCCCAGCATCCCTCCCTGCCGGCCCAGCATCCCTCCCGCCCACCTCCCCGTCCCGCGTCCCCCCCACCTCCCCATCCCTCTTCACTGCGGTGCGGCGACCGGGCGTGCTTCGATGGCTCGTGCTGCTGCAGGTCAGCGACCTGCTGCTGGACGTTTTTACCGGGTTCCTCGCGCTGTACCTGGTCGCCGTGGCGCACGCCACGCCCGCGCAGGCCGCGCTCGGCGTCGCGATCAGGCTCGGGGCGGGCCTGGCCGGGGATGCCCTGCTCATCCGCGCACTGCGGCACGCCCGAGGGCTGACCCTGCTGCGGGCCAGCGCCGCCGTGACCGCCGTGGCGTTTCCCGTGTTCCTGCTTGCCGGGGGCCTGCTGCCCAAGCTGGTGCTGCTGGGCTGCCTGAGCGTGGCCACCGCGCCGTGGTACCCCGTGCTGCAGGCCGAGTTGTACGGCAGCCTGCCCGAGGACAGCGGCGTCGTGGTGTCGCTGTCGAGCGCCGCCGGCCTGCTCGGCGGCGCGGTGCCGCTGGCCGTGGGGCTCGCCGCGCAGCGGTTCGGCCTGGCCTGGGCCCTGGCGGGTCTGGCGGCTGCGCCGCCGCTGCTGCTCCTGGGGCTGCGGCGATCAGGCGGCCGGAATGACAGGCAGCCAGACATGGCGGTGCCCCCGCCGTCACGTGACGGCGGGGGCACCGGGTGAAACTAACTAGCTGATGGCCAGTTTTAGAACGGGCCAGGAGCGGTGTGGACTTCCTGAGTGTCGGCAGCGTGCTTGCCGTTCAGGTCGATCGTGCTCCAGGTGGGCTGCGAAGGAGCGCTGCCCGTGCTCGTGGCGACGAGCGGGTTGGAGTAGTTGTCGCTTGCCCCGTTGACCCACCAGACACCGGTGGCGGTGTTGCCGCCCGGAAGCTTGGGCGTGCTGATGATCACGGTGTCAGCCGCGACACCGCACGGCTCGAGCCGCATCTTCCACCCATTGGCCACCTCATTGTCCCAGCCACCGAGGCACAGATTCTCTGGGCCGCCGTCGTTCGGGTTGAACGCATACTCGAACGTGGTAGCCGCGCCCAAGCCGTCTACGTCGAGCAGGTGGCACTGGTTGTTCGTGAACACCGAGCCCGTCTCGGCCTGCCCGATAGCGTTGCAGTATGTGCCGTCCACGGGGCCCACGTTGATCCTGGTGAAGTCCTCCTTGGACGCTGCATTGCTGCCCTCGAGCAGGCGGACGACGTTGTTCGAGATGTCCATGCCCGAGTGAGCCGCCAGGATGTCCGTCGGGCCGGGCACCTGGAAGCTCGCGTCGGAGCACGCGGCGCCACAGGCGGTCGTCGAGTTCGGGTTAGTGACGGAGGCGCCGGCTGCGCTGGCGGCCCCCATGCCGAGCATCGCGGTGACGGCTACTCCGGCCGCCACAGCGTAGCCCGCCCGAGTAAAGCGGATGCGCATGTTCATTCCTTCCTGTTTGTTGCCGTACCGGCTGCCTCGAAGGCGGCGGCCTGGGCGGTCAGGCATGGCCGGTCGCCGTGCTGTAAGCCTGGCTGTGATTGGTTTTTGATCCCGCCCTGCCAGTAGCGATGGACACGCTACCACGAGTAGTCGTTTGATTACGTGACGTGACGACATTGAGGTCAACGGGCTCTCCGGCCACTCGCGGCTTGTAAGGCGCTAACCCGCGATGCGCCCGGGACGGCCAGGGAGCCGGCCATTCATGCCGCGCCCTGCCCGCTCCGCGCACACCCGAGCTGACACCATTTCCCCTCCTCGCGCCGCCGGTCGGCGGCCGGGCGGTCGGCCAGGAACCCGGTGCCCCCGAAGCCCGGGAAGACGTGCGATCTCGCGTCCGTCCCCCCGGCTCACCGGGGAACCTGGCAAACCTAAATCGGACCTACGTGATAATGCAGAGTCAACTTTTATTGGCTCCATTGCATTCTCATAAGCGAGACGCGCCACTCCGACGCATGGTTGTCATGCACCATGCAGCATTTCTTAATATCCACTTCGATTACTTATGGCGCGGATTTATATACGGCCTGCGGTAATAATTCAGTGGCGAGTAGCTTGCAGCAATAGGCCCGGACACTGACCATTCGCGCAGATTGGCCATGGCATGCTGCGGCCCCGGTCCGGGTCCCGGACCGGGGCTGCAGGACTACGTCAGGCTGTCGCGTTCTGGTTGCTGGCCGGCGTCCCGCCGGGTGCCGTGCCGTCCTGGCCGGCCGTGATCGGCTCGAACGACGTCACGTTCTGCTCCGCTGGCCCGGCCAGGCTGTGCTTCACCGACTCCAGGATCGTCAGCCCCTGGCCGACCAGGCCAGCCGCGATCTCACCGAGGCCGTCGGCGCCGTTCAGGACGCTGATGTTGGCGCCGGCCAGCCCGGCCGCCGCCTCCTTGACGATCTGCGGCAGCTGGTCGATCAGCATCCGGTCGAGAGCAATCCGGTTGTTGGATGCGGCGGCTTCCGCCTGCAGCGTCACCCGCTGGGCGTCCGCCTTGGCCAGGATCTCCACCTTCTGCGCCTCGGCCTCGGCGGGCCTGATCACCTCGGCGACCAGCTGCCGCTGGCGCAGCTCGGACTGGCGCTGCGCCAAGTCGGCCTGGGCGGCGATGACGTTCATCTGCGCCTGGGCCTGCGCCAGCGGGCCGGCCTGCGCGGCCTCGGCCTGCGCCTTGTCGACCTCGGCCTTGTACTGCGCCTGCACGACCGATGTCTGCCTTGCGTACTCGGCCTGCTTGCGCTGTGACTCCTGCTGCGCCTCGGCCGCCGCCTGGTTGGCCTGCGCCTGGGCGATCTGCGCCTGCCGCTGGATCGCGGCGGTGTGCGGCGCGGCCATCGCATCGATATAACCGCTGTTCATGTCGTCGATGGACTGGATCTGGAGCGAGTCCACGGTGAGGCCGATCTTCGCCATCTCCGCCTTGGACCCGTCGAGCACCTCGGTGGCCAGCTTCTGCCGCTCGGTGACGATCTCCTCGACGGTCATCGAGCCGATGATCGAGCGAAGGTGCCCGGCGAAGATCCGCCCGGTCAGCGTGGACATCTGGTCCTGGTCGGACAGGAACCGCTGCCCGGCGTTGACGATGCTCTCCTCGTCGTTGCCGACCTTGAATGCGATGACCGCGCGCACATTCAGCGAGATGCCCTGCTTCGTCACGCACTGCTCGGCGACCTCGGCCTCGCACATGGACAGTGTGAGGAAACTTGTCTTGCGAAAGAACGGGGGCACGAATGCGCCGTGGCCGGTGACGACCTTGAAGGGCGCACCGTTGCGCCCGAACCTGCCGCCGGAAACAAGCATCGCCTCATCGGGCGCTGGAACACGGTAGCCGAGCATCTTTCATCTCCAGTCGGGATCCCCGGGGATTGCCCCCAGAGCAGTCATTGTCCGCTTAACCCGCCTTATTGCGCAAATAGGTCATGAGGGCCAGGGTGGCCGGTCACCGGGAGGGCGGCAGGCCCGGTCATAGGGTAGGGATAACCGATGCCACGGCGGAAGACCCGCAACCCGCCGCGCTCCCGCCCTCGCCCGCTCCCCGGCGCCCTCCGCAGCCGACCGGTGACCCTTGCCAGGCGCGCCGCCCGGCCACCCCGCTCCCCGCTCCGCCCGGCCACCCCGCTCCCCGCTCCGCCCGGCCACCCCGCTCCCCGCTCCGCCCGGCCACCCCGCTCCCCGCTCCGCCCGGCCACCTCACTCCCCGGCGTATCGATGTACCAGAAGGCCCTATCTATAGGGCCGAAAGGTACATCGACGCCCCCAGAAGGCGGGCCAGGGCTGTTGCGGCCGCTCATGAATGAACCAAACGACGGGCCGGAGGCCGTCGAACGGTACATTCACGCCGCGGCGGGCCCACGCGCGGAGGGCGAGTAAGGCAGAAGGTGCTGATGAGGCCGTCGTCGCGGCTGTGGCACCTGCTCACGGAGTGGCGGTGCCGGGAGACATGGTCGCAGTGCTCGCCGAAGGCGCCGCGGCGAGGGCAGTGCTGACGAGGCGGACGCTGCGGGGGTTGCCGGGCTAACGGAGGGGGCGGTAGGGGTCGTCGGAAAGAGGGGCGAGCGGGTCGGCCCACTCGCTGACGTCTACCGTCCGGCTTCCCCGGGACTCGATGACCAGGACCGTCGCTCCCTTGGGCAGCGGCGTGAGCGACCAGGCTATATAGGTCTCGGACCCGCCTCTGATCTTGACCAGCACCTCCCCAGGCCCGGATGGCCCTCTGGTGGCGACGGTCAGGACGCCGATGCAGCCGATGAGCGAGATCTCCGGAGCCACCGTCAGCCGCCCTCCCGCCTGGATCTTCGGGCTGGAATCCCACAGTATGCCTGGCCGCCCGGAATCTAGGGACGGCGATACCCGCGCGAAATTCTTCGTGGCCCGTGGAATAGCCCGGCGCCCTCTGCCGTTCCTAGACATCGCTGGTGCGTTGTGTCCCCCGGGCCGCAACTATTGCCTTCGCGGAATACCGTCCGGCTGGAGCCGCGTTGTGCCACTCGCCGAGAGGCGACCTCGCACCGGCGCCTGGCACGCCCTCGAGAGCGGAATGCTCCGGGGGCGATGTCATGTCTGGGGCCGGGCCGCCCGGCGACTTTATGGAGCGTCGCCCGGCGGTCCGGGCTCAGCCCGGCGGGGCCAGCAGGCTCAGCCCGGCCGGCGCGGGCTCAGCCTTTCAGCGCACCGGAGACCAGGCCCCGCACGTAGTAGCGCTGCAGCCCGACGTAGACCACGATGCACGGGACCATCGCGATGACCGCACCCGCGAGCAGCAGGCCGTAGTTGATCGCGCCGTAGGTCCCGGTCTCGACGTTGCTCAGCGCCACCGGCAGTGTGAACAGGCTGTCGTTGGTCATGAAGCTCAGCGCGCCGAGGAACTCCGTCCAGGAGAACAGGAACGCGTAGAGGGCGCTGGTCGCGATCCCCGGCAGCACCAGCGGCCGGAGCACAGACAGGAGCGTCCGGGTCACCGAGGCGCCGTCCACCCGGGCTGCGTCGACGATCTCCCGTGGCACCTGCAGGAAGCTGTTGCGCATCACGTACACGCCCACCGGCAGGTTGAACGTGGTGTAGAACAGCGCGAGGCCGATCAGGCTATTCAGCAGGTGCAGGAAGTGCAGCTCGAGGAACAGCGGCGTCAGCACCGCCTGGAACGGGATCATGAACGCGAGCAGCACCAGGCCGAACACCAGGCCAGCGCCCCGGAACCGGAAGAGCCCGAAGCCGTAGCCGGCCATCGTCGAGACCACGGCGGTCAGCGCGGCCGTGAGCACGGCGACGATCAGGCTGTTCATGACGTTGCGGATGATGTCGTCCTGGCCGGACAGCAGCGCGGTGTAGTTGGCGAACGTGAGATGGCTGAAGCTCGCCGCCGACGGCGGGTTGGTGACGGTTGTCTCCGGCTGGAAGGAGCGGAACGTCTCCCAGAGCAGCGGCACCACGAACACCGCGCTGATCAACACGCCGGCCACGATGTACAGCGCCACGCCGCCGCTGGCCCGGCGGCCGGCACGTCCCCGCCCGGCGGCGCCGGCCCGGACGGCAGCAGCCGGCCGGCGGGTACCCGGGTCGCCGGCCGCTGGAGGGCGGGCGCCTGGCTGCTGGCTGCTGCGAACGGAGGCCATCAGTCCCCATCCCCCTGCAGGTAGTGGAACTGGACGAAGGTGATCAGGCCGACCACGATGATGAGCACGACCGACATCGCGCTGGCCAG
>Ga0335073_10005830_pt1 | contig 17300 bp, 16 predicted proteins | sample Lox_Sample_22_FD_207093 | JGI IMG/M metagenome (GOLD analysis project Ga0335073, IMG submission 207093) | Soil microbial communities from Loxahatchee National Wildlife Refuge, Florida, United States - Lox_Sample_2.2 | ecosystem: Environmental > Terrestrial > Soil > Wetlands | place: USA...
CGAACCATTTCCAGAAAGCGGCACCGATGGGAGGAGGAACGCACGCCATTTCGAACCTTGGCACATTCCGCAAGAGAGTTTCGGCCTCCTCTTCGGTCGGCATATCGGAACGTGCGATTTCCTTGGCCGATTCTCGGAGTCCTTTGACCGCATCCGTCAGCGCGCTGCCGGTGTTCACAAGGGCACGATCGACCTGTTTCTGAATCGTGTCGCCGGTCCACTCCGCCAGAGTGGCCGAATCGATCTTGGAGCTTGCGCCCGAACAGATGCGATCCGCGGCCAGGGCCGCCAGTTCAGCGACGATGATCTCCGGGCTTTCTCCCAGTTCGAGGAACGCCTGGTCCAAACGGGTTCGCTGCTCTCCAATTTCGCCGCTGACGTGACGCAACCTCGCTTCGATCTCGTTGCCGTCATTCGCAGGCAGTGCTTGACGCTTTCCATGTTGAATGGATGTCTCAAGTGCTGCGATGACCGATTCGCGAAGGGCTCCAATTTTGCGGGCAACAGAGGCCTGGCGCAGTTTTCGCGCTTCATTGAATCTTGGAAGCAAGTGCTGTTCAAAGAACTGATCGAGCAACCTCGCGTAATTCGGGAGAGCGCTTACAGGCTGAACGCGGATTTTGGCCCCTAATTCGTTCTCGACCTGGGTTTCGACATAAGCGGCAACCCGTTGGAGATCTGCATCGGCAAGCAGGTCGGCTTTGCTCAGAAGCACGATTGAAGAAATTCCGCCCTCATAGAGAAGGCGCAACGTTCCAAGATCCTCATCGTTCAGCGTCGCGCCGGCATCGATGAGCAGGATCGCGAGATCACAGGAGGGCAGGTAGGCCATGGTTTCTGCCGCACCGCGCCTGGCAAGCGATCCCAGCCCAGGCGTGTCCACCAGCACAATGCCCTGACTCAGGCGAGCCGATGGGATTTCGATCAATGCATGCGTTACGTTGCGCTGATTGCCGGGATTCCCGGTTTCGCTCACCAGATTCCGGAACTCGTCGATCGAGACCTCTTCGTTCCGGCCGCTTGCAAAGGTAATGCGGGCGTGAAGAGAATCTCCGTGACGCAGTCTCGTTGGAACCGCCGTGATCGGATTGACCCCAACCGGCAACACATCTGTACCAAGGAGCGCGTTGAGCAGCGACGATTTCCCACTGCTGACCCGGCCAAACAGCGCCACTTCGAGGTTGTTGTCTTCGAGGCGTGCCGCAAGCGAAGCGATTCTCGAGCGGAACTCGACGAGACCGTGCCGCGTGACCACAGCTTCGATCGTCTGTAAGAGAGCGACATCGTGGCCCGCATGCTCGAGTTTTGTCAGTCGCGATTCAAGATTGGTTCCCAGTTCCTGGCGCAGGTATCGTTCCATACTTTGCGCAACAGAACGAAGCTCGTGAACCACGCCATTAAGTTCTTCCGCAACATCCTCGGGAACCGCCCCGGAACCACGCATGTAGCTTGGCTTCAGTTCTTCAATGGCAATGTCAACAAATGCGAGATGCGTGAGGACCGAGCGCGTCGCCGGGATATCAGGCCGATCAGGCGTGATGTTCTGCCAGGCGAGCGCGCGTAGAAGTTGCTCCCGGATGCGACGGATATGATCTTCGAGCACACGCGTCTGCGCTGGCGTCAGATCAATCACGTGCCGGGGAAATGGAGACTTTGAAGAAGTTTCGTGGAGAACCTGCTCGACTTCGGAAAGAAGCTTGTCGATGTACGAGCAGGTCACAGCCAGGCGCCGGCGCTGCGCTTCGTTGAGTTCTCCATGTTGTTGCGAACTGTTGGTCATCGATGGAATCTCGGGTATGACTCCTCCAAGGCTTTCGCTTTCGAGGAGTCATTTGCCCAGATGAGCGATTTCGGTGAACTCCAACACCGGTTGTAGACGTTTATGCCTTTACCGGCTTCTTCCAGTGGTCATAAATGCTCGCCCCTGCGTACCTGGCTTTGCTCGCCAATTCACGCTCGATTTCAAGAAGCCGGTTGTACTTGGCGATTCTTTCCCCGCGACATGCCGAGCCCGTCTTGATCTGGCCCATCCCGGCTGCAACGGCAAGATCGGCGATGCTCGTGTCGTCGGTCTCGCCCGATCGATGCGAAATCACTGCGCCATAGCCGTGCTCCCGTGCCATCTGAATACACTCAAGCGTTTCGGTGACGGTGCCGATCTGATTCAGCTTGATCAGAATGGCATTCGCGATTCCGTCCCTGATGCCCTGGCGGAACAGTGCCGGGTTGGTCACGAAGTTGTCATCGCCTACGAGCTGGATCTGACCGCCCAATTCCTTCGTCATCTGGGTCCAGCCGGCGTGGTCGTCCTCAGCCACTCCATCCTCAATCGACCAGATCTCGGGATATTTCTTGATCCAGTTCTTCCAGAGGCCGACCATCTCTGAGGGCGTCTTCTGGCTCTTGTCGGATTTGGCAAAGACGTATTTCCCTTCGTCGAAGAACTCGCTGGCCGCGGGATCGAGCATGATCACGATGTCCGTGCCCGGCTTGTAGCCTGCTTTCTGAATGGCTTCGAGGATCAGTTCGATCGGTTCCTCATTCGACTTCAATTGCGGCGCGAATCCGCCCTCATCGCCAACCGCGGTGCTGTAGCCCTTCTTGTGCAGCACGGATTGCAGTGCATGGAATGTCTCGGCGGATGCGCGCAGTGCTTCGCTGAAAGACGGAAGGCCGACAGGCGAAATCATGAACTCCTGAAAATCCACGTTGCTATCGGCGTGCTTGCCGCCGTTGAGGACGTTCAGTCCGGGCGTGGGAAGAAGGTTGGCGGGCATTGCGACCAGGCTCGCATAAAGAGGAATCCCGCGATCCTTCGCCGCAGCGTGAGCAGCCGCGAGCGATACGCCGAGGATTGCATTTGCTCCCAGACGACCCTTGTTTGGTGTCCCATCTAGTTCCCACAGCTTCTTATCGAGTCCCTTCTGATCATTGGCGTCAAAGCCGCGGACGGCGCTCTGAATCTCGCCCTCAACGTGCCCTCTTGCTTTCAGGACACCCTTGCCGCCGTAGCGCGATTTGTCGCCGTCGCGAAGCTCTACAGCTTCACGCTTGCCGGTCGATGCGCCGGAAGGCACTTTCGCGGTCGCAGTGACTCCATTCGCCAGAGTCACCGTGACGGCGAGAGTGGGGTTGCCGCGTGAGTCAAGGATTTCAAGTGCTTGGAGTTTTGCAATTTCAGACATAATGATTCCGCTTTCTCGGCCTGACGGCCGCCCGTTGTGAAGACGTTGTTCGTTCAATGACGAATTGCATAACCGTTCTCTCAGTGGACAATCATGACCGGGCAGTGCGCATATCGCAGCACGCGCTCGGAATTCGATCCGATCATCCAGCGGTGCAGAATGGTATGGCTGCGTTTGCCCATGACAATCACGCTGGCCTGCATCTTGTCCGCCATGTGGATGATTTGCTCGGCCGGATGGCCGACGACAACTTCTGTTTCGAGTTCAATATCCTTTTGCTTCGCGAGTTCCCGAATCGGGATATAGCTCTTCTCATACTTCTCTCGTCCTTCATCGACGACCGCATGGAACTCGGCACTCTCGGCAGGTTCGGGAGGTCGGATTACCGAAATGACGAATAGCTTCGCTTTCATGTCGCCGGCCATGGAAAGCGCGACGTTCATGGCGTGCTCCGCATGCGGTGAACCGTCGTAGGCAACGAGTATTCTCTGAATTCCGACAAAAACCGGGCTTCCCATAGTGCTCTCCTATACTTCTTCCGCAGCCGTGGTTTGCTGCACGGGTTGTTCTGCTGTCTTGATTGCCTGGGAATGCGTATGGGGAAGAAGGTGACGGGGAAGGAAGAATGCATTTGCAATCATCGTCGGAATTACGGCGCTTGCGATCACCGTCCCAACCAGGAAGGAATATTGAGATTGGTCGATCACGTGATGATTCAGGCCGAAAAGCGACGAGATCGTGCCGAACGTCAGGCCGGTTGACATCATTAACGTGTAGTAGGCGCCTGCAGAACCGTCATACCGATGGGCACGCACGGCTGGACACACAGCAACGGCCTTTGTAGTGGACTTCGCCAGGAAGAGAATCAATAGTGTCGTGGGTGCCGCGATCAGTGCTGGCACAGATACGAACGATCCAGCCCGAATGAAGTAAAACGGCGTGAGCAAGCCGAAGGTCAGTGTCCGCAGTCGCCGGATCAGTGCGTGATCTTTCCCGACCGTTCCTGCCAGCACCATGCCAATGATGTACGCCGGCAGCACGGCTTCGCTCCCTGCCCACACAGCCAACCCCCCGAGCGCGAAAAGAAGAAAGAGCAGGTACTTCGCCTCAAGCTCGGAGACGCGTCCGCCGTACCTTTTGAAAAACCAAGGCGTGAGAAACGGCAGGATCGCGAACGATGCCACCGAGACCCCCACGAAGATCAGCGTCCTGATTGTGAACGGGGAGAAGATCAAGCCTAATGCGATGACGGTTCCAAGATCGTTGACAAAGCATGCAGCCAGGATGGCTTTACCGTATTCGGTAACGTTGAAGCCGAGTTCGAGCATCACGGCGTATACAACGGCTACCGAGGTAGTTGAAAGTGCGACGCCTGCCAACCAGCTGGACATGACTGACCAGTGCAAAACGAAATAGGCTATCGCAGTGCAGCCAAGGAACGGCCCGAAAAAACCCGCCAGACCGACGATGAGCGCTTCACGCCATTTGGTTTTGAAGATGGCCGGATCAAGTTCTGCACCAGCCAGAAACGTGAGCACAATGGCTCCCGTGCCGGCGAGAAACGTAATCCATTGGGTATTTCCTTGCAGGCCACTGGTGCCGAGTAAGACACCAATGACCAGCTGCGCGACCGTGCCGACAACGATTTCGGAGAGGGCTGTCGAAACCTTGAACCAGATCGCGAGCAATGTCGCGACCAACGCCAATCCCACCCACAAAGCTGAGAGGGCCCATGCATTCGTCATGGAACCAGGCTCCTTCAATTGTGTTCAGGGATCGATGCCGGGACAAGAGACTCCACGACAGGGTTCCCTGTCAGGAGTCATCATCTGTCCGGGAAGGGACAGCGGTTAAAGGTGAACTCCCTCACCTCAACATTGAGAAAATCGTAGGAGTCCGGGCGGTTAAAGTCAAGTGACGGCCGATACAACCTCGAGCCAAAACGTGTTTCAGGCACCAAACCGTTTTGTCGGTGTTCGCACTCTCGTGGAGTGCCAGATGGGGCCATCCCGTCAATAAGTGATCACCCACGAATGCGATATCCACAGCCCGCAGTAGGGTCAAAAACGCTTTCACACAGGTCGTTCGACGCCCCTTATCGACTTTTATGATGAGATCTTCGGTAAAAACGACTGGACCGAGAAATCGATTCGCTCCACGCTGAGATCAGCTGCGGAATGTTAGGTCAGAAGTGTTGTCGCCCTTCCGATGCATTGGTAGTCGTTGAGAGCCGACCCAAACTCGTTCGGCAATCGCAGAGGTGAGAAATGTCTGGTGCTCTGGTCAAAAGTGCAACAATACCCGCTCAGCCTCACGGTAGGAGACGAGCTCGTCAGTTTTCGCTTGCGCAAGCAGTCACGAAGAATATGCCTCAGTCTGAAGCACAAACACCAGTTGGCGCCAACGGGGCATCCAGCGATCTGCTCGACGTAGCCTTCATACGATTGCCCGAAGTCAAGGCAGTCACAGGGCTTTCAAAGACCACCATTTACGAGCTCATTCGGGTCAAGGATTTCCCGGCACCTGTGCGCCTTGGACCACGTGTTGTCGCCTGGGTGAAGTCCGAAGTCAGACAGTGGGCCGTAGGGCGCGTAGAGGCCTCGCGATCGGCTGCTTGATGCCGCTCGACTTCTTCTTTCGATCAAGCGGTTCTCGAACAGCGCTCTGCTTGCGTGTGTTTTCCCGTCCTTTGGCGAACTGCTCATCGAGGAAGTCCGCCCACCACTGCATCATCGCTTTGCGCTGCTTTAGATACTTCGCGTGGTTATACGCAGCGGCTACTTTATTGCGCTTCTGATGAGCGAGTTGCAGCTCGATGTGTTCTTCTTCAAAGCCATTCTCGTGGAGGATTGTGGATGCCAGCCCACGAAAACCGTGGCCTGTCATGCGGCCCCTATAGCCTAAGCGATAAAGAGCAAACAAAATCGTATTGTTGCTCATCGGCCTTTCTTTATTGTTTGCACCAGGGAACACCAGCCTTCCATTCCCGGTCAAGAGTCTGAGAGCGCCCAAGATTTCCACCGCCTGCCGGGAAAGGGGAACGATATGCGGAGTTTCCATCTTCATGCGCCCAGCTGGAATATCCCAGCGTGTATTATCCAGGTCAAATTCAGGCCACTCTGACTCGATGAGTTCAGACGTGCGCACAAACGTGTAGGCCATCAGTCTCATGGCAAGACGCGTCAGTGCATCACCGTCGTAGCTTTCCATCTTGATGAGCAGATCCGGCAACTCTTTAGCGTCGACGCGTGCGAAGTTTTCCTGCTTGGCTTCAGCCAAAACGTCGCTAGGCTTGAAATCGGCAGCGGGATTCCGGCTGGCGATACCGTGGGCAATTGCGTAGCGGAATATCTGCCCAGTCGTCTCGTGCGCGCGCTTCGCAACGTCTCGTGCTCCGCGCCCCTCGATCGCAAGCATGAGCTTCCGGATATCGGCAGCCGTTACCTCGTCGATGAATTTGTGACCGAACGCCGGGAAAGTGTCTGCCTTCAGGCGTTGTAGGACGTAGTCGGTATGGCGCGGCGACTTCCCGACTGCCCACCATTCCCACCATTTGCAGGCGACATTCGCAAAGCTGTTCTCTACCTCACGCTGTCGAGCTTCGACCTCTTTCTGTTGTGCCTCGACTTCCTTTTGTTTTGCTTCGGATTCGGCCCTGCGTGCGACCATTGGGTCGGTGCCGGCCTCCAGCAACTTGCGAGCTGCAAAGTGCTCGTCGCGGGCTTCCTTGAGTCCGACGATTGGGTACTCCCCGATGCTGAGAGTTCTTTCTTTTCCGTCGAAGCGATAACGATACCACCAGAGCTTTGAGCCGTTGGGTTTGACTGCTAGGCACAGCCCACCGCCATCGGCCAACTTGTACAGCTTGGCATTCGGTCTTGCGTTGTCGATTTCCTTAATCGTGAGCCCCACTCGCGTGTCTCCAAAATGGCGAGTTTTGCTGTTACCCACAGCCAATGTCCATGATACCCACAATATTACCCACAGAAAAGTCAGGCAGGAAGAGACCTCTGGCGAACGCCTACGAACGCATGAATCGCGTCAATTCCATGAAAATAAGCAATTTACTCATGTACGAAGAGGTTTGGGAAGGGACGGAGAAGTGCGGGAAGGTGCTGAATTGGCTGCCCCCCAGGGATTCGAACCCCGATATGCTGATCCAGAGTCAGCTGTCCTACCATTGAACGAGGGGGCAACAATTATACGGCTCAGTGGAAACCGTGTCGGGCGGCTGCAGCGGGACGCTGGATGCCAGGAGCCAACTTACTCATCATAAAGACAATCCGCTATGGGGTCAATCGAGCATCGGATTGGAACTGTCCGGTATTGCATCCATTGCAGCAACGGCGTGTCGCGTCCAGCGCACAGTCGCCGCGGTTGCATCCATTCTGCGCGTTGCAATTTCTGTTACCGGCACGAGCCGCTCGTCATTCCTCACGCAATACTTCGAGGGGCCGCAGACCCAGGATGCGGTAGCTGGCGATCCATCCCGTCGCCGTAGCCAGTATTGCGGTCCCCGCAAGGGCGATGACCGTTGCGCCCCACTCGACATGGAAGCTTACATCCAGCCTGCGCAGCAGCACTCGCGTCAACACATTCGCAAACACTACGCCTACGGAGCCGGCTAGCAATCCCAGCACACTGAACTCCACGCTGAACGTGCGCACAATGCGCATCCGCGTCGCGCCCAGGGTCTTCAACACCACGGCTTCGCGCATCCGCCGGAACCGCGTACTGGCGATGCTCGAAGCCAGGATCATCAGCCCTGCAAGGATTGAGAACCCAGCTAGCAGCCGCACCACAAACGTAATCTGATCCACCACGCTTTCGATGCGGTCCAGCACATCGGCAACGTTGATCACCGTGACCGTGGGATAGGCGGCGAACAACTCTCGCTCGATCGCGGGGATCTGCCGGGGATCGACGCGTGTGCCGCCGTACCAGGTCGCCGGTTGGTCTTTCAGCAGGCCTGAGGGCAGCTCGAATTGCACGCGGGCTCCCGGATGCTGCCCATCTGCGCGATAAATCGCGCCCACCGTTAGCGCGCGCGTGCCGCCTCCAATCTCAAGTTCCACTTGCGAACCGGCGTGCACTTGCAGCCGCTTGGCGACGCCGTCACCGAAAGCGATCTCCGACGCGTTCGCATCCTTCCACCACGCACCCTCGATCACTTTGTCGCCTTCCGGCGGCGCATCGGCCCAGCTCAACTCGGCGCTTTCGAGCATCCGTAGCGGGAAATGCTGTCCTTTCATCCGCTCCACCTGCTGACCCTTGATGCTGAGGAAGCGCCCCAACACTACAGGCAGCAGATCCGGCGTATGCGTCACGCCAGGATGCCGTTGAAAGAGCGCCTTCACGCCCGCGACCTCGTCGGTACGCACGTCGACGAGAAAAACATTCGGCAGCCGGGGCGATGCCGTTTCATGCAGATCGCGCAACAGATCCACCTGGATGAGATAGACGGCAAGAATCAGCATCACGCCCGTACCCAGCGAGGCCAGCACCGGCGCCGACTGGTTTCCTGGCCGATAAAGATTCGCCAGCCCGTGGCGCAGCGACGACGGCAACCCCAGCCGCGTGCGATTCAGCAAGAAGCGCAACATCGCGAGCGTGACGGCTGCCAGAATGAGCAGCACCACAAGCGCTCCTGCAAATGCTGCGCCGAAGCGGACGCCGACGGCTGCCGAATCTGAGAGAGCCCATGCTATGCCGATGAGCGGCAACACTAATGCCGCGGAAAGCAGCAGCTGCGGCCATCGTTTCAACCAGCGGGCAAAGCGCCCCTGCAAACCGCTTGGCCCTTGCTCTACGAGTCTGCGCAATACCAGCACCGGGCGCACACCGCGCACATCGAGAAGCGGTGGAAGACAAAACAACAGCGTCGTCAATATGCCTGTTCCCAGCCCTGCAAGTCCCGATTGCCACGGTACCCCGAGCACCGCGTGCACGGGCAGCAGATTTCCAAATGCTGAAGGCAGCGCGGCCATTACCCCCACACCCGCGGCTACACCGAGCACCGCGCCGGCCAGGCCGAGCCCCAGCGTCTGCAGCAGAAAGATGCGCAGCAGATCACCAGAGCCCGCGCCCAGTGCCTTCAAAATCGCCAGCATATCCATGCGCTGTTCCAGGTGCGCATGCATCGCCATTGCCACGCCAATGGCGCCCAGCACCATCGCCACAAGACAGATGAGGCTCAGAATCGATGTCGCGTTATCCAGGCCTCGCGTCAGCGCCGGATTTCCCTCGCGAAAATCCATCACCTGCGCATCAGGCAGCGCCGACTCCAGTTGGCTCCGCATCGCGCCAATCGCCGCATCCGCTGTGAGCCCGCGTCCTCTGCTGTCGGGCAGCTTCACCAACAAGCGTTCACTCACGCGGCTGCCGGGCGCAACCAGCCCCGTCTCTTTCAAAGCTTCCTGCGAGATCATCACACGCGGGCCCAATCCCGCGCCCGCTGTGATGCGGTCCGGCTCCTGCATCAGCACGGCCACAATGCGGAAAGTCCGCCCGCCCAGGCGCAGCGTCTCGCCCACATGCGCATTCAGCCGGATCAGAAACTCATCCGCCACCACTGCAGAATCGCCGGCGAGCGCGTCTTTCAGGCTCATCGCCGGCTGCAATTGCGCGGTCCCGTAATAAGGATACTCACTCGGATCGACGGCCTTGAGCGACACCAGCAGGGGAACCGGATCGTGCGGCACTGAAGCCATTGAGACCGTCTCTGTCACCCAGGTGGAGCGCGCTCCGCCTGCGCCGCTCTTCATGATGGTGGCCACATGCGCCAGTTCGTCCGCCGTGGGATCGTGGAAGATGCGCGCGCTCAGATCGCCGGCCATGAGCGATCGCGCCTCGCCCGACAGCGTGCGCCGAAAGCTGTCGCTCAAGCCGCGCACGCCTACCAGAGCCGCTACGCCCACCGCAACGCTGAGCACCACAAACGCGAACTTGCCCGGCGCCGACTTCAAATCGCGCCAGCCGATCGCCGCCGCGCGCCTCCAGCTCAGCGCCCGCTTAGCCATTCTTTTCCTCGCTTTGGACGAGGGCTTCGCTCGCGGCCGCAGCGGGCAGCGTGTCCTCCACAACCAGACCATCCTTGAGCACGATCTTCCGGTCCGCCTGGCTCGCCACTTCAGAATCGTGCGTCACCAGCACAAGCGTCGTTCCCATCTTGCGGTTCCGCTCGAGCAGCAGATCCAGCACATGCCTTCCGTTCGTCGAGTCCAGGTTCCCGGTCGGCTCATCGGCCATCACGATCGGAGGATCGGCGACGAATGCACGTGCCAGGGCCACACGCTGCTGTTCGCCGCCGGACAGCTGCAAAGGATAATGGTCCATCCGCTCCCTCAGTCCCACTTCATCGAGCAGACGTCGCGCCTTGTCGATCCCATTGCCCTCGAGATTCAGCTCATAGGGCAACAGCACGTTTTCGAGCGCCGTCAATGTCTGGATCAGCTGATACGACTGAAAGACGAACCCAATCTTCCGGCCTCGAACCGCGGCAAGCTGCGACTCCACTAGGTTGTGAATGGGCACGCCATCGAGCCAGATCTCCCCCGCGCTGGGCGTATCAAGGCCCGCCAGCAGACCCAGCAGCGTACTCTTCCCGCTTCCGCTCGCGCCCACCACGGCCACAAACTGCCCGGCCGGAATGGTCAGCGAGATTCCCTTCAGAATGTCCACGCGCCGCGCGCCATTCTGGATCCACTTCCTCGCATCCCGTACCTCAATCACTCGAATCCCCCCTGCGGCATCCGTCGTGTGTTCTTAATTGAAAAAGTGCCTCAATCAAGCCCTAGAGAGTTTCCTCAGGGGCTAAAGCCCGCAGATTTTGTGAGTCTCTAGCGGCACGAGTTAAAGTCGTGCCCTGACGCAAAGCCACAGCGTCGCCATAACTCTCGCACCCCCGTCTCTGTTCCCTGTCTTCTACACTATTCCTGTGGACGTTCGCCGCGCTCTTCTCGTTTCATTCGTTCTTTTCTTGCTTTTGGGGAAGCCTCTCGTTGCGGCCGACCTGCACGTCCTAGTCTGCTTCGGCGACAGCATTACCGCCGGCTACGGGCTCCAGGAAGGCCAATCTTATTCCGACTTTCTCGCTCATGATTTAGACGCAGCAGGATACCACTACAAAGTTCTCAACCGCGGCACCAGCGGGGCAACCACTAAAGACGCGGTCGCTCAACTGCCGCTGATTCTCGCACTGCATCCTGACGTGGTGATCGTCGAGTTCGGCGGCAACGACGGACTCCGGGGCCTTCCCCTCGACCAGACCCGCCGCAACCTCGATCAGGTCCTTACCGCTCTCGAGGCTGCGCATATCCGCATCCTCCTGGCGGGTATTACCCTTCCACCGAACTACGGCCCCGACTACATCCAGTCGTTTCAGCAGGTCTTTCGCGCTCTCGCGGCAATCCATCACGTCGCCTTCGTGCCGATGATCTACAAAGACCTCATCCATGTACCCGGCACGATTCAACCCGACGGCATTCACCCCACCGCCAAAGGCTCCGCGATGATAGCCAGAACCCTGCTGCCAGTACTCAAGCCCCAGCTAGCGCGAAGACGGTGATCAGTGCTGGATCACCCGCAGATGGCTTCCATCCACTGTTCCCTGTTCACTGTCCACTGAACATCACCACCGGTTGAAACAGTGCACCGGCAACTCTCTTCGCAATCCCCACCAGGTTCCGCTGTCCTTCAAAAACCTTTACGAGCGGTGCATCAGAAAACTCCGGCAGATTGGCCTGCGCACCGTTACGCAGTCGTCCCAATGCCTGCGGGTCGCCGCAGACCGCCGGCATCTCCGGAAGCAAGTTCCGCGGGTGCACACAGCACGCCTCAACTGCCTCTATGTTTCCGCTCATCTTCTCCAGCTCGTCCAGCGTGTGCGCCTGCTCCAGCGTGAAGGCGCCAGCCCGCGTCCGCCGCAGCCGCGTCAGGTGCGCGCCGCAGCCGAGCATCTGCCCCAGCTCATGCGCGATTGAACGCACGTACCCTCCCGCGCTGATCGTCAAGTCGAAGTCTGCCTCCGCGCCTTCCACGCGCGCGACCTCAAACCGGAAAATACGCACCTTTGACGGCCGCAGTTCCACCGGCTTACCGGCCCGGGCCAGCTTGTACGCCGGTTTGCCATCAATCTTCTTTGCGGAAAACGGCGGCGGCATCTGCTCGATCTCGCCCTGAAACCGCGCCACCGCTGCCTGTACAACGTTCAGCGTCAGCATTGGTTGCAGATCCGGCCCCGCCGCTTCGCCCTCCGCATCGTAGGTATCGGTCGCGAACCCGAATCGAATCGTTCCCGTGTAGCTCTTCTCAGCCGCAGCAAAATACTGCGCCAGCCGCGTGTGTTTCCCCATCAGCAGTGGCAGCACGCCCGTGGCCATCGGGTCCAGTGTTCCCAGATGCCCAATCGACCGCTCGCTTGTGATCCTGCGCACCCGCGCCACCACATCGTGGCTCGTCATGCCACCCGATTTGTCTACGACCAATAGCCCGTTCACTTTCTCACTGTAGCCGCCGCGCTGCGCCTTGCCAAATCCATGGCAGCAGCATCATTGTAATAATGATGAACATGCAGCTCGAACGCGTGCAGAAGCCGCTTCGCCAGATGCGCAAGTCGCTGAAGCGGTTGTCACCCGATCCTCCACCGGAAACTGTGCACAAGCTGCGCACTCGCGCGCGGCACATCGAGGCCATCGCGGCGGCGCTCAGCGAGCCGGGCGAGAAGAGAGCACAGCGCCTGCTCAAATCCATCAAGCCTGTCCGCAAAGCCGCCGGCAACGTGCGTGACATGGATGTTCTCACCGGCAATGTGCTCAGCCTGCCGCAGGACGGCTACCGCGAATCGCTCCTCCGCCTCGTGGAACGGCTGGGAATCGAGCGACAAAAAAGCGCAGGCGATCTGGTCGACGCCGTCGACCAGCAGCGCAAGGCCGCACGGCGCATCCTCAAGCAGTACGCGAAGCTGGTTCGGAGCGCACTTGCCGACCAGGGACCCGGCCCATCCGATACAGCGCAAGCTCACTCGGTGCTGCACATCCGCGCCGTCATTCAAGACCGCGTCCACGAACTCAGCCAAGGCCCCACACTCACTGCGCACAATCTCCATCCCTTCCGCCTGAAGGTAAAGGAACTGCGCTCCATCCTGCAGCTTCTTCCTCCGACTGACCCAGCCGCGAATGCTGCCCTGATCGCCGCTCTCGGCGAAGTGAAAGACAAAATCGGCGAATGGCACGATTGGCTACAATTAGCGGAAACTGCCCGCAAGATCCTCGATCCGGCTGACGATCGGGCTCTCCTAAAGAAGATCGATCAGGTAGGAAAGCAAAAGTTCCGCCAGGGGCTCGCCTCCGCAAACAATCTGCGTAAGCGCTATCTCAGGCCGCCTTCCATCCGCTGATCGCAAAGCCGCTAAAGACTTCGCACGACATTCCGTGCCCCACCCTGTCGACTTTTTTTATGTCGACAGGGTGGGAAGCAAAAACGCCAATTCACAATGCCGCCGTCCCCGGCTGCCGCACCAGCGACAGGAACTCCGTCCGAGTCTCCTTGTCGCGGAAGCAGCCCACCATCGCGCTCGTCACCGTGGACGAATGCTGCTTCTCGATGCCCCGCATCATCATGCACAGGTGCCGCGCCTCAATGACCACCCCGACTCCTTGCGGTTCAATCGCATCCTGAATCGCATCGGCAATCTGGCGTGTGAGCCGCTCCTGCACCTGCAGCCGCCGCGCAAACACCTCCACGAGCCGCGGAATCTTGCTCAGCCCGATCACCTTGCCCTTGGGTATATAGGCCACGTGCACTTTGCCGAAGAACGGCAGCATGTGGTGCTCGCACAGCGAGAACATCTCGATGTCTTTCACGATCACCATCTCGTCGTAATCCACATCGAAGAGGGCGCCGCGCAAAATCTCTGTGGGGTTCTGCTCGTAGCCCTTGGTCAGAAAAGCCAGCGATTTCTCCACACGCGCCGGCGTTGCCGCCAGTCCGTCGCGATTTGGGTCCTCGCCCAGACGCGTGAGGATCTCCCGGTACATCGCCTGCATGCTCACGCCGTTAAGATTCTCTTCCTGCTCAACGGCTCTGCGTACGGATTTGCTGACTACAACCGGCTGCGCCATCTTCCCAATCCCTTCCCCTATCACTCACCGCGGTACTCGAAAAAGTTGTTCTCCGTCTCTTCCACGCGGACGCAATCGAGATCTCCCAGCAGCAATGCTTCCTGCAACAGCTCGAAGACGACTTTTGAAAAATTCTCCGTCGTCGGCACGCGCCCCATGAAGGCCGGGTCAAGATTCAAGTTCGCGTGGTCGAACCGTTCGACCACCTGCGAACGCACAACGGCGTCCAGATCCGCCAGGTTCACCACCATTCCGGTCTCGCGATCTACCGGGCCGCCCACCAGCACCTCGATCACATAGTTGTGCCCATGCCCGTGCGGATTGTTGCACTTTCCATACGCCGCCCGGTTCTGCTCGGCCGTCAGCGCATCCACATGCAACCGGTGACTCGCACTCAGTGCGTAGCGACGCCCGAAGTATGCCTTTTCCGCCGTCACGCTCATCGCCCGCCCCGGTACTCTGCGAAGATCTCTGGTGTCTCGTACACGCGCACGCGGCTCAATTGCGCTCCGCCCGCCGCATTCACCGTCGGCTCGATCCGCCTCCACACGGCAATCGCGATGTTCTCCGTCGTCGGCACCAGCTTCGAAGTTTTGAACTCCTCAACCTCCAGATTCAGGTGCCGATGATCATAGGCCGCGAGTACCTCGTGCTCGATCACATCCTTCAGCCACTTCAGGTCCACAACGAACCCGGTTACCGGATCAGGCTCTCCCGCCACCGTCACTTCAATCGTGTAGTTATGTCCATGGCCATTGCGGTTGGCACATTTGCCGAACACGCGCTGGTTCTGTTCCGCGGACCAACTCTCATTCCAGTAATAGTGCGAGGCGGAAAACGTCGCCCGCCGCGTCAGAAAAATCATCTAGACCCTCGCTTGACAGGATGCCGGTTGCAACAGCGCGGCTTCACAAAATCGACAATCCCTTTGGTAACCCCAACAACTCACAAGCCTTTTTCAAACCCAGCCGAAAATCGCTGAGGCAGCTCCGCGCTTCATCCTTTCGACTTTTTTCTATCGAAAGGGCGGGACGGCAGAAATTCTCAACCGTCCGTCACGCCGCGTAACTGCGCCCCTTCCAGCTCACCCGCCGCAATACCCGATGCAGAAACCAGCTCCGGTACAGCAGCCCGACAAAAAGCGGCAGTCCCAGCGGCGCCAGCACACAATCCCAAAACGGAAAATTCGATTTCGCCACCCGAGCGTAGAACCGCACCAGTGTCCGCACCCAGAGGAGCGCCAGAATCCATCCCGCGCCCAGCCACTCCAGAGACCGAGCCGCCAGCTTCGCATTCCAAAGCTCAAAGGCCAGCACCGGCAGCCCAAAAAGCAGAAGAAAGTCCACCGCCCGCCAGATTGCCAGCAGCAGCGCATTGTTAAACAATAGCGCGAGGTTCTTACTCCATCCCTCGACCATCGCGGTGGTTGATCGATACATCCGCGCCGCGACCGCATCGGCCGCATATCGGAAGCGCAGCCCCACCTTACGTCGCTTGGCCAGAAAGGCAAGCTCCACATCCTCCAACACCTTGCCGGCCACACTCGCATGGCCGCCGAGCCGCCGGTACGCCTCACGTTCGATCAACAAGAACTGACCATTTGCGGCCGCAATCCGCTGCGCCGGGTCCGAAACCTTCGCCGGCGGATACGCCAGCGCCAGCTCGCTGAACACCAGCGGCATCAGCGTCCGTTGCGCCAGCCCCCGGACGATCTGCCGCGGCGAATAGCTCAGCATCCCCGCCCGGTGCCGTTCAGCCTCGTGGATCGCCCGCCGCAGGTCGCCCGGCTCATGCACTGTGTCCGCATCTGTAAACAGCAGCCAGCGCCCTCGCGCCTTCCGCGCCGCCGTCCACACTGCATTCGCTTTGCCTGTCCAGCCCGCTTCCAGCTTGCTGGCCGCCAGAACAGTGACTCCGGCAAAGCCTGCCGCGATCTCTTTCGTCCGATCGCGCGAGTGGTCGTCCACCACCAGAAGCTCCCAGTCCTTGCCTAGTTCGAAGATCTCCTCCGACTGGCTCACCAGCGATTGCAGACACGCCCCCAGGCAGTCTTCCTCGTTGCGCGCCGGCACAATCACTGTCAGCTCGATCAACTGCTCCGGCTCCGGCTGGTCAAAGACTGTCCCCGGCACCGTCTTGCCTGCCCACTCCCGCCAGTCGACACGCCCGACGGGCTCGCCCGGCTCGGCGAGTCCCAGCACCGGCTTCCATCCTCCCGGAGCGCTTTCGTCCGGCTCATCCTTCGCCATTACACCGCACCGTTCCGTTTCGAGTGGTTCCACAGTTTAAATGCCGTCGCTGAAGCCGCGGAACGTTGCATTTTCTTGAGGAAAATGCCACTTTGCAGCAGTAGCTTCGGAAAAACAGCAACTGGGAAACCGCCGTAGCCCTCTCGCTCCGTATTATAAGGAGGTGCGGTTTCCTCATCTTCTGGCCTCGATCCTGATCTCTGTTCTGCCCCTGCTCACCGGCTGCAACCGAGGAGCACATCCCGCACAGCTCAACATCCCCGCGCCCGATTTCACTGTCTCGGACGGGACCAGCACTATTCATCTCGCCAGCTACCGCGGGCATCCCGTTCTGGTCAACTTCTGGGCCACCTGGTGCGAGCCCTGCGTCGTCGAGCTGCCTTCCCTCCTGCAGCTCCACCGCGACATGCCCAATCTCACGATCCTCGCGGTCAGCATTGACGAAGACCCCGATGCATACAAGCATTTCATCGCCAGCCGGCACATTGACCTGATCACCGTCCGCGATCCCAGCGAGTCCGCTCCCAAACTCTTTCACACCGACATGTGGCCTGAGACCTATGCGATCGACCGCCACGGCGTCATCCGCCGCAAATTCGTCGGCGCCCAGGACTGGTCGAGCCCCGAGATCCGCTCCTTCTTGAAGACCCTCTAATTGCGCAATCTTGCTATCATGTCTCTATGACGACGGTAGAAGTCCTCTATCGCTACGCCACGCCGCCCACCGAGCAGGTAGCCCTGGCATT
>Ga0335073_10005831_pt1 | contig 17299 bp, 22 predicted proteins | sample Lox_Sample_22_FD_207093 | JGI IMG/M metagenome (GOLD analysis project Ga0335073, IMG submission 207093) | Soil microbial communities from Loxahatchee National Wildlife Refuge, Florida, United States - Lox_Sample_2.2 | ecosystem: Environmental > Terrestrial > Soil > Wetlands | place: USA...
GTTCAAGGTGGACTCCAGACACTGGATCTGAACGTGAATCGTCCCTTTCACGGAGGATGCGACGGGAACGTTGGTCAGACATTTTGAGCTAAAGCTTGGCAAGTTGGAGAGAATGATGCAAGTGTTTCCCAAAGCCAGGAGGATGATCAGCGGTTCCGGAAAATTCGAAGTTTTATTTGTGCGTAGTTTCACAGACATCCTAGAAAGTTCTCCAGCCATCTCAGACTTCGAGATCTATTTACGTTTCGATAGGAGTTGACATCCTAGTATTTCTCAAGGATTGTGTGATATTTCGCAAGAGATCCTAGCTTGAATTGACCAATTTCCGCTACGTGCGTGCGGCTATTAATGCGGCTATCAAGCGGTTAATACTCGTGAGAAAGCGAGTATCTTTACTCAAAATATCTTTCCAATTTTTACGGAGACTCATTTGTCGAAAAGTATTTAAATTTGCGTTGTCGGCTCCTAAAGTACCAAAATAGAGAAGGCAATTCTCATCTCAAGCTGTTAATTGCGTTCACTCATCTGACCTTTACAGAATTCGGAAATTGCCTGCACTTCCCTGCCGGAGCGGACCGAGCGCGATTTTAGCCGCCGTTGCCCGACAGCTGTGGGGTTGCCCGAGCATACTGACCACCCCAAAACCTCAACTCAACATTCATCGTCAATCATCCACCGTTCGCCACTTCCCCAGACAATCGGAAATTCGCTACCGAGTCAAAATGCTACGAACAAGCATCCTTGCTCGCAGAAGCGCCACTACTCTCTCCAAGAATGCATCCTTCAAACCCTGTCTCTCCATTTCCACTCGCCATCTACAAACTTCCTCGACTTTGCTCGCTGCGGCCGCCGCTAAAGAGGACTACATCAAACATCACTCACAAGTCACGAAGGCTACAGAGACATTCAACTTTGTCAATAATCAATTTGTGAAGTCTGCTACAAACAGGTGGATCGATCTTCGTGATCCAGCGACGCAGAATGTTGTCACGCGTGTTCCGGAAACGACGTCTGAGGAGATGCTAGCTGCTGTCGACGCAGCTGAAAAGGCCTTTAAGACATGGAAAAATACGTCCTTGTTGACGAGACAACAAATCATGTTTCGTCTAGCTTATCTCATTCGAGAAAATATGGATCGTTTAGCTGCTTCAATCACCCTTGAGCAAGGCAAAACATTTGCAGATGCGAAAGGAGATGTGTTGAGAGGATTACAAGTTGTTGAGGCAACAACTGCTATACCAAGTCAAATGATGGGTGAACAGCTCGAAGTCTCTGCTGACATGGACACTCACACAATCCGTGTTCCTCTCGGTGTCGTAGCAGCAATTTGTCCCTTTAATTTCCCTGCTATGATTCCTCTCTGGATATTACCTGTCGCCGTGGCCACCGGAAACACATTAATCCTGAAACCCTCCGAACGAGATCCCGGCGCTGCAATGATAATCGCTGAATTAGCAAAACAAGCAGGTTTACCGGACGGCGTGTTCAACATTATCCACGGAACCACAAAAACAGTAGACTTTATCCTCGATGAACCTCGTATCAAAGCCATTTCCTTTGTCGGCTCCGATCGGGCAGGGAAATACATTTACACTCGTGGCACAGCAAATGGTAAACGTGTCCAAGCTAACCTCGGTGCTAAGAATCATGGAATAATAATGCCTGATGCTAATAAAAATCATACCTTGAATGCACTCGCCGGTGCTGCTTTTGGAGCTGCGGGACAGCGATGTATGGCTCTTTCGACTGTGGTGTTTGTCGGAGAAACAAGGAATTGGTTACCGGAGTTAGTGGAACGTGCAAAGAATTTGAAAGTTGATGGGGGATTTGAAGAGGGTGCTGATTTGGGCCCCTTGATTACTCCGCAGGCTAAGGCGAGAGTGGAGAAGTTGATTCAGAGTGGGGTGGATGAAGGTGCGACTCTTGCTCTTGATGGAAGAGGATTCAAACCTGCTAAATATCCCAATGGCAATTTCGTTGCTCCTACTGTATATTGTTCCTTGAGATCTGACTAACCTATTAGATTCTTGCAGATGTGAAGCCTAGTATGGAATGCTATAAAGAGGAGATTTTTGGACCTGTGTTGGTTTGTCTGAATGCTGAGACGTTGGAGGATGCTATTGACCTTGTGAACGCAAATCCATATGGGAATGGTGTGGCCATGTTCACCAACTCGGGGGCAACCGCACGACGATTTGTCAAGGATATTGAAGCTGGTCAGATTGGGGTCAATGTCCCAATTCCTGTTCCTCTTCCTATGTGGAGTTTCACTGGTAATAAGGGATCGTTCCTTGGAGGTATATATGTTCAAGCGCTGTTCTAATGATAGATACGAATTTCTATGGCAAGGGTGGACTGAGCTTCTTCACGCAATTGAAGACAGTGACCAGTCTGTGGAAACATGAAGATGCGATCGCCACAAGGGCAGCTGTCAATATGCCCACACATCATTAAACGTAAAACAAGTTCCTATTCTTATAGCATTCACATAGACATGTAATGTAAATTATTATTGTGGGATAGACTATCCAGGTGAATACAGCTCACTCAAGTCTTAAGGTCTGTGTCGTTTAGAGTAGTACGCGTGGGATCAATCATCCAAGTTTCAGACCACTAAATTTAGACGTCTTACATAACGCACGTATTTGCTACGTGGCATTTGCCCAAAGCAGCCGATTTTAAGCTGGCCACTTTTCTTCCAGAAGAAAATTCGCAGCGTGCACGTCCCTCGCATCCTTCAGTACTTGCTAACTCTGCTCAACAACCAGCCACTTCTTCAACATTTTTCACATCTATTCATTCAGCGCTGCTTTTCAATCTGTCTCTCCATTGATATTCAACAATGCGTTCACCAAGAGTGAAACTCCTCTGGGGGGTTTTACTAGTCGTCCTCTTCCTCTTCGCTGGAGTAGTAAGGAGTGACCAAGAGATCTTGATCGAAGACCTAGAGGAAGATGAACCAGAACCATCGGTTGTACCTCCCGTAGAATCAACTCCTGCAAAATCTGTCGAATTGCCTACTTTTACTGTACTCTCCATATCAAGGGAATTGCTGATGACGTAGCCAACGACACTGAAAGGAGTCTTCCTTGAACAATTCACATCTGATTGGACTGATCGATGGTCAGCTTCGCATGCCACTAAACAGACTGAATCTGGAAAAGAACAATTCAGTTATGTTGGACAATGGTCTGTTGAGGAACCAACTGTGTTTAAAGGCATGATTGGCGATAAAGGATTAGTTGTTAAGAACGTTGCTGCTCACCACGCGATTTCCGCTCCGTTCGAAGTAGCTCTTGACAATCAAGGCAAAACTCTCGTCATACAGTATTTTCTCCTTTCCAATGCAAAAGCTAATATCGCAGATATGAAGTCAAATTTCAGAATGGACTTGAATGTGGAGGTGCCTATCTCAAACTTCTCACCGAATCTCCTGAAGGAATCCAAGCTCAAGAATTCTCCGACAAGACTCCTTACACAATCATGTTTGGACCCGATAAATGCGGTTCGACAAATAAAATCCATTTCATTTTCCGACACAAGAATCCCGTCTCCGGCGAATACGAGGAAAAACATCTATCTGCAGCTCCCTCCGCTCGCATCTCCAAACTCTCCACCTTGTACACGCTCATTGTCCGTCCCGATCAGACCTTTGAAATCAAAGTCAATGACGAATCCGTCAAATCAGGAAGTTTGTTGGAGAATTTCGAACCGGCTGTTAATCCTCCCGATCTCATTGACGATCCAAATGATACTAAACCGTCAGATTGGGTTGATGTGCCGAAAATCCCAGATCCAGAGGCTGCTAAGCCAGACGATTGGGATGAAGATGCACCTAGGGAAATTCCTGATGAGGATGTTGAGAAACCAGAGGATTGGTTGGATGATGAGCCTGAATTGATTCCTGATCCTGACGCTACTAAACCTGATGACTGGGATGATGAGGAAGATGGTGATTGGGTTGCGCCTACTATACCTAATCCCAAATGCTTGGCAGCCTCAGGCTGCGGAGAATGGACCCGTCCGCTGAAGAAGAATCCCGCATATAAAGGCAAATGGACTGCTCCATTAATCGATAATCCCGAATACAAGGGTATCTGGAAACCAGCTCGTATCGCCAATCCCAATTACTTCCGTGACGACTCTCCCTCGAAATTCGAAAAGATGGCAGGAATCGGCTTTGAACTATGGACGATGCAAAACAATATTCTGTTCGATAACATCTACATTGGCCATTCAGAGAAAGATGCTGCGAAATTTGCAAAGGAAACTTGGGGCGTCAAATATCCTGTTGAAAAATCATTGGAAGATGCTGAGAAACCAAAGATCTCAGATGACGTTTTAGACGGATCGTGGAAAGAAGACCCAGTCAAATTTGTTACTCAACTTGTTACCAGGTTTTTCGATTTATTGAAACTTGATCCTGTGTTGGCTTTCAAAGCTATGCCTGGTACAGGTGGAGGTCTCGTCGTTGGTATATTCACAGCTGCGGCCTTACTAGGAGGATTAGTCAGTCTCGTTCTTGCTCCTGTATTACGTCCCCGTCGATCTAGTCTAATTGTAGACAAAACCAAAAGTTGCTCCCAAGAAAGAGAAACCAACAGCAACACCTGTAACAAAGAAAGACGAGCCTGTGGAAAAGGATGAAATTGTTGTCGAGGACGCTCCGGCCACTGATGCTCCTAGAAAACGAACTACCCGAAAGGCAGAGTAAATATCTCAAAGAAATATCACGTGTGGGGTAGATTGGGGACGAAGATCCGTTGTTAGCTTGTGTTGCTACTACTACTTATCTCTGGAGCATCCTGTCGTTCTATTTGACGTTCTATTCCGTAGTCCAACAATCAATAAAAACCGTAGTCAGAGATCCATTTCTTTGCCTTGCTCCTAATTTGAAAGTTGCATGCCTTCTTGCTGTGCCATGTAACGAACTGCGTCTTGAAGGAATGTGTCGCATGGGATGACTGCGCCAATCGTACCAGATATCCAATTTCGATTAAATATGCCAAACACTTTAGCATTGCCGCTACTGAACATGTCGATCGCGATTCCGGGTGTAGAGGGTGTGGCGAGGCCACAACCTTGGAGCAGGACTTGCAACGTAGTGCCATTGATATCGGCTTGTGAGTTATATGCGAAACTAATTGGAAGAAGGAAGGTTGTAGAATCCCCATTCTTTCCCAGAGTAAAGTCAAGGATTGCAGAAGTGTTTCCCTACGGTCAGATGGAGCACATTATGAGGAGCCGTACCGTGAATGCTCCTTGAACTTGAGTAAGATCAATGTCCATCTCAACAACGCCGAAATTGACTGTCATCGGACTCTGGTTGACCATAGTCAGATTCAACGCTCGATTGAAATCGAAACCCCATGCGCCAGCCTGGAGAGAGGTTGCATTGAGGGAGCCATTGGTGTAAATGATAGGAGCTCGAAACGCTGTATTGGCAATAATCCCAAGAGTTATAAATGCAACGATCCACAAAGGAATTAAAGAAATCAAGGCAATCCAGCCAAACTTGCATGCTCGAGGATGCTTATCCCGTATTCGCCAATATCTCTTTGACATTGCGTCCACAGCAGCAAGCGCCTTCTTCTTGATCGTAGCAAATTTGAATGATTGCGTTTTATGTTTGTCGTCCAGAAACACGTCTTCTTCGTCCGTACCATGATGATCCTCTATTTCGAGGTTTTCATATTTTACGTTGATAGGGGACAGCTGAGTAACTTTGGACTTGCTGTAGACACTATCATCGCTGTCATTGTCAAGGTCAAGGTCACTGAATATGAAGGGACCGCTTCGACTACCTCGACCTGAGTACGGTTTCGGAGAGCTGAAAGGACCTGAGTCAGGGAATTCGTGCGACTGTCTTCCCATGACCGGACTGACCGATCCGAACAGTCTCCCCTCGAAAGGGTTAAATGTAAGACTTGGTGATGCAGTCCACTCTCGAGGTGGTTCTTCAGGAGCAACATGAATTGGTGGTGCTATGGGGAGTGCTTTATGGGTAGGGGCGGACCGTGGAATTGGTGATTTTGTTGAGCGAAACGATGAGCGGGACGTAGACCGCTGTAGAGGCTGAGCAGTTTTGGCCGAGGCGGAGGAGGACGTTCGGTGAAGGCTCGAACTGGTTCTCGTTCGCGAGGTCGGCATGACTGAGGATCGTGAGGAGGCAGAAAAAGAGGCCCGACTTCAAAAAACGCTTCTTATGAAGGCTTCGACTGCCATTCCAGTGTTTCAGATTGGCGTAGGAGGCGGCCATGCTTTCGTCAATCGGTGCCTGACGTTTTGGCAATCTCCGAAAACGGTTTCCGGATTAGGAAATGCTATTGCGAAGTTAGCGTCGTGATTGCAGGAAACGCTTTGGCTTTATCCTGTAATTTCGGGAATTCGGATTTTTTTCTTGAAAATTTGACTCATCCTTTGGGACCGCGACATCAAGTCTTCACCATCAAACTGCTCTCAAGGTGCCATCTCTTCGTTCGATATTAAGGTCCTTCTGGACCGTGAGGACTCACATGGCTCCCTTGGATTATCGGAACAAAGTCGTTCTGGCGCCGATGGTTAGAATAGGCGAGCTCCCCACTCGTCTAGTTGCTCTTCGCCACGGCGCCGATTTGGTCTGGGGTCCTGAAACAGTCGACAGAGCTATTCTCGGCTCTGAACGGTCAATAAACGGCAAAACTGGATGTATAGAATACACCAAAGGCAATAGAGTTTTGTATCGGATTCATCCATTGGAGAAGGGGAGATTAGTGTATCAACTTGGATCTGCGGATGCAAAGCTAGCTGTTGAGGCGGCAAAACTGGTAGCGAAGGATGTTGCTGGTGTAGACTTGAATTGCGGATGTCCTAAACATTTTTCAATTCATGCGGGTATGGGTGCGGCTTTGCTTAAGGATGTGCCTCGTTTGGTATCAATTCTACGCGCTTTAGTTCAGGAGGTTGGAAAAGTGTATGATATTGGGATAAGTTGCAAGATACGACTATTGGACACGGATGAGGAAACGTATGACATGGTGCGGCAGTTATGTCGAACGGGTATTGTTGGTTTGACTGTTCATTGTCGGACTACTCCCATGCGAAATACGGAAAAAGCATTGCTCGATCGGATCCGTGGAGTGGCTGAAATATGTCATGAGGAAGGAATTCCATGTCTAGCGAATGGAGATGTTGAAAACTATGAGGATGCGCTACGGATAATGAAAGAGTATAATGTGGATGGAGCAATGATCGCGCGGGCTGCAGAAGTAAATCCCAGTTGTTTCCGAAAGGGAGGCAAGTTGCCTTCAATTGAGGTTGCAAGGGAGCTCCTCGAACAGGTACATCCCTCATGGTTTGAACCTTCTAATGCCAGGCTATTGAAGTCGAAAACCACGTTTCAAACACAAAATACATCTTAAATCGGATTCTTTCAGATCGGGGCAAGGAACCTATATATCAACAAGTCCAGCAAGCCAAGAGCATTATGGACTTGTGCAAGGCGTTACAAGTGGAATACACGGAGAAACCAGGCGATGCACCTTCTCGAGGCGAAAAGTCTGCTGCAGCCAAAGGCGCTGATGGTAACACCTTTTGCTATAGTCATGTCTGACTTTAGTCAACACCTCAGAGCGACGTGAAAAGAAAGTAGACAGATTAATAGGAATCTCAAAGGAAACACCCATTAACGGAATCGATTTGGGCACCAAAGAGATAAAGCAAGGAATGTTGACTGTATAGATCGCATCATAGATACCACAGCATAGCAACTGCATAGGACAAATGAATGTCTTGATTCAATAAACCCTCTGCGGCAACGCCGCAGAATGCCTGTCCGCCCAGAAATTACAAGGTAATAATATGAAGTAGCATCGCTCGCCATGGTCAAGGTATTCCGTGTCAAAACAACTCGAAACAACTTCTACGCCTTCCTTCCTTTCTTTCCACTAACCACTGCATCCGCCCAATTAAACAACTCTTTTGCTACAATTTTGAGTCTGTCAACCACCTCATTCTTCGATCCCGATGTCACTGCTTCTGCAAGGGACCAAATGTGAATATCTGATCTTTTATCAACATATCTGACTGCTCTCGCAAAATCCCACAGCACTACTTTTGAATGGTCTGGGAAATTAACCTAGAAAGTCAGTGGGATCTGAGATGAGATGTACTTGTATTGTGTTGTCGCTCATGCGAAAGAGAACTGCATTTGATGCGCGTCGGAAATCGGCTAGAAAGATCTTCTTAGTTGTGTCCCCTGAAGAAGGAAGTTCAACTCCATGTAGGTTGTCTGCCATGTATCCTCGATATCGTACTGCAAGTTTAACTTTCTTCTCTAGATCAGCTGGATGTTGGCCTATTATTCCACTTGTAAGTTCCCCGTTGGCTGGAAGATAGTCGAATGCCGTGCAGTCGGATGACAGTGCTATGGAACTGGAATCGTTGAAATACATGCCTGAGATGGAGTTACAGAGTTGATATGCTAGTCCATATTTTCCGGAGTAGTCGACCCATCGTGTAACAAATGTGGGTAATCCTACCGGCGCACGATCTATAATGAGATCAATAGTACTTCAGGAGCATACGAAATTGGCTTGAAAGGCGTTTAGGTGGCGTATTCAGAGCAAGAGTTAAATTGTCCCCCATGGCTCGTAATGTCTCAGCAAGCCGTTCAGTCTCCGAAACCGCCTTTGTCGGCAATTTCACTGGGATTTTGGATTCTGTGGGTGGATTCGATGGAAGCGCAGGTCGCGAACGGAGTAGTCGAGGTGCCGGTGCTTCTTCTACTTGTTGTGCGGACTATCGTTAGATATGTGGAGTTGAGATGTACCTCTTTCAGATTGTCATGTGCTGCTGTTCTCTTTAAAGCTGTAGCACGTTGAGCTTGGATACGTGAAGGGGCTCGCGACGGAACGTTCTTCTCGGCTTGACTTGGGGGACGAACAATGGGATCTGGATCTTTAGTTCCTCGCAAGATACGAGTGGGCCCAGAAGTCTTTCGTTCTTCGGGTTTTGTTTCGAGTTCTCGTGGTTTGCCAACGTCCTTTGAGAGCGCTGCTTGTGAAATAGTGGAAGGAACTTTGGTTGTCGATGCAGAGCGAGTTGTAGTGGTTGCCGCGGGAGCCAGTTCGCCCGAAGGTTTGCGTTCTGGTGGTGCCAATTTCCGAGCTTGAGGCTTAGTCCCTTCCTCGTTCGTTTCCTCAGGAATATCAGGGAACGCCTGTTGCACTGTGGCTCTAGTCGTCTTTCTCCCTACATTTCCTTTCTTCCTCAAGCTTCCCGTCGTACCAATTGGAACTTGATTTTCCTTATCATCCTCCAATGGCACTTGTTTAACGCTCCTCTTAGCTCCCTTACCCATCAACCGTCCCTCCATAATCCCGCCGACTTGCGGCGCAGGAACCCTTGGACTCAACGTCATCGGCAACACATTCTCCGCTGGAGCCTGTAACCCAGCTTCCTCTCTCAACCTGGCAACATGATTCTTCAATGGATGTTCATTACTCGTAATACAAGCTTGAACACTTTTCCCAGCTTCCGTTCCAACTTGCACATTCTTCCCTAGACCAGCTTGAACACTGACATATCTCCAATTGAGCTCCGACATGGGTTTCGAGATGGTATCCCATTTTGGTGGGTATTCGAGTGTTGTTAGGGGGATCTCACGAGGCATTTCTCGAGAGTGGAAGAATTTGTGGTCTGAGATTTCGTCTATGGAGGGACGATTTTGGGGGTCCGGACAGAGGAGGGCAGCAATGAGGTCCTTTGCTTCTTCTGAGATTGGTGTTGTTGTCGGGAATTCGTATTGGTTGTCTTTGATTTTTCTATCATGAGTGCCAACTACGGAGGGGACCAAGCCTGTAAATGGATTTGACTTCTTTAGACTGGAATGGCGGTTTGCCAACTAACAATGCATACCTATCGTCAGTTGAGAACAAGTGAGAGAAATACAGAATGACTCCAATGCTCCATAAGTCAACTTCATAACTATGTCCACCTCCGTTATCACAAAGAATTTCCGGGGCAATGTAATTCGGTGTTCCACAAATCGTGCGTTTCCGCTCATTATCGTCAAGTAGCAATGCCGCTAGGCCAAAATCCCCAAGTTTGATATTCATCCGACTATCCAAGAACAAGTTTCCTAATTTCAAGTCTCTGTGGATAACTCGTTTCTCGTGCATGTACTTTGTAGCTCCTAGAATTTGAAGCATGAAGAATCGGACTTCCGGTTCGGTTAATCGTCTTCTCCGTCGAAGCATTTCCAGAAGACTTTTATTTTCGCAGAGTTCTAGGATGATGTAGACGTTTGTTTTATCTTCGAAGCATTCTTGATAACGAACGATGTTGGGATGTTGTAAACTTTGATGCACTTTAATTTCACCAATCAACTAGGCGCATTAGTTCTATTATCCTGCAAAGAGATGTTACCTTTCCCTTGGCTTTTGGTGTTTTCAATGATGCTTTTGCAACAACTTTGGCAGCGAATTGTCGATTCTGCCGATTCGTAACCAAATAACAACGAGCAAAACCGCCCTACCATAAGCTCTCTCCTCTTCCTTTGGTGATGTACCTCTCCCAGAAACTCTTTGCGAGTATACTCCACATGACAATCTCTATCTTTTATACATGTAGGCGGTGTTGAACATAGCACAGATGGCCTCTCATTCTTGGTCACTTTCTTCTTTGGGGGAGGAGTTTGTTCGACTTTTGCTTTGTTTCCATTGGCCAAATCGGCTCTCTGTTTCGCTGCTGGAGCTGCTGCGAGAACAGCCGGCATGAAATACGATCTCGAAACAGGCTAGTTCCTGTCAACCGAAGATAGGATTACCGGGGATTTCGAGGTAGAATTGATTTCCGTGCTCCGTTTTGAAGTGGGGGATGAAATTTTGTGATCTGTCAAAGGTGTAAACAAATCGCCCAATTAGTATGCTGAGGTAAGCTCAGCGGCCCCTAACCCTCACAAACTTTGAAGATACACAAAGCTTGATTGGTTCACAGAATTCAGGGGCTAAAGTTTGTTTCTTTGAAGTTGGATCGAAGCTCAGGACAAGAGGAAGAATAGTAATATGAACAGTAGCAAATGAATTGAGAAGATTTTATAAGACGCCTACAGAATAGCCAAGATAGTCTCCCCAATCCAGAAATAATTCGCCAAAAAGAAACAGTCCAAATACAATGAAAGTTGCATGCAACTTCCCATGCCAGAATTTCAACTTAAAATATTTGAACGCAACCTATACAGTCAGCTAGACTTAAGCGAGGGTTGTGTACCAAAATACTGCTCAACACCAGCTGGTTTCCAAGGATCATTCTTGTAGGAGAAGAAAGTACATGCTCCACCGGTAGCTTGCCAAATACTATTAATAGCGGTTTCTTGATCTTCCGGAGAGGCAATTGCAGCACCATTATTTCCACCACCAGAAGGCCATCCACTTTCTGAAATGATGACTTGTTTTCCACATAATCCAGCTACTAATTGTTGTTGACTGACTACAAATGAACCTGCTTCGGAGGAAGTACATTCAGCGTTAAAGTAGGCGTGGATGTTTGCGTGAATGGTGGTTTCCACGGCATCACATAAGATGGGATTAGCTTGGTAGGTTCCTACTGTTTCAACTGTTGAGACGATGCCATTGTATCCTGCAGCACGGAGTTGTGAGGTTGCTGAGCCGACGAAAGCTACCATTGCTGTTGCGGAGATCCAGCCGTTGAAAACGGCTTCGTTACCGATATTAATGACCACGACATTGCTCCATTGTGCCCAAGCGATAATAGCAGAGAGATCAGCTTGACCACGGGCGGCGCCAGTGTCGTCGAGATAGACACCAACTGTGAGGGTGAAACCGAGAGAAATAGCCTGATCGCATACAACGGACAATGTGTCGCAGTCAACGGAGTAAGTTCGAATGTGTTTGAATCCCGCGGCTTGGATTGTCTGGAGGTCTGCGAGGACAGCTTCAGCGGACATGCAGGCTCCCGTGGAGTCATAAGGCGTATAGGTAATTGCGTAGAGGCCACCGGAAGCAGGCGCAGCAGCCGGGGCAGCAGAGGGGGAGGCACTTGGTATGGACGACGTGGAGGAGGATGAACTTGAAGATGACGTAGTAGTTGTTGAAGTTGAGCTTGTCGACGACGAAGAGGTTGTAGAACTAGAGGAACTTGTACTCGATGAAGACGACGAGGAAGAAGAAGTTGTAGAATTTGCATAGGTTAAAGTCGAAGATGGAGTACTGAGAACTGAGGCAGGAAGTGAGACAGGTACCGAGAGAGGAGCACTCGAAGGAGTAGCTTGCGCTTTGATTTTCTCTTCATAAACGACATAAGGGACCCATGTTGTAATGACTTCTTCAACACAATCACACGAGTTGGTAGGATAAAGTTCATCTCCTCTCCTATATCTGAATTTGGCTGCGGGGGTAGGCGTTGATGTTTCAAGCTCAGTGTAAGTAACTGTTGTCGTATCGCCAACATCGATGTAAATGATTTGTGTCGTGTACACGGTAGACGTGGACACATCGTATTCGTCAGGATTATAGGGAACCCAAGTCGTGACTGTTTGGACAACACATTGACAGGTATCTGCTGTTCGCTTCAACTCTGGATGTCGATGATGAAGTCCATCTAACCGTCAGGAAGTTCAGACAAACAGGTGCAAATACGTCGATGAGCTTGAACTCCAAAGACTAGTAGAGCAAGAGCAACGAATACTCCCACTATCCGATTCCTCATTATTTTCTGTTATTTTCCCCTGAACACGAACCTTCCTCCTTAAAAATACACAAGATTAATCCGCCGTCAAGGTCGAATATGGTATCTGTCGATACAAACAACGCTCTAAAGCACCTCTCCAAAGGAAATACAGAACTTGTAAGGATTGACTGAGGGTGAGTGAGGCAGAGAGAGAGAGATCAAGTGAAAGAAAAAGAGGGCCGCAAAGGAGTGTGTCGGCCTTTTGAAACGAGAGTCAATGGAGATTGTATGTACAAAGGTACCCGAGCGCGAGCAATCAACACCCAAAATGCCGAGCATTTATGCTGGCAATAACGTGAATATGAAAATCGTGAGTGGGAGGTTTGCTGCAGCCTAATCTTACTACCCGCAGAAAGGCAGTCCAAGTCACGGTGGGTGAAAGAGGTCCAAGCTCTTTTGCGCTCTCAATTTCCCTTTCGTATGGACGCATTGACCGCTTCTCATCGTCAATTTCCCCTGAACGCCTGAAATTAATTAGTGTAAATATATAATATAAGAACCCACACAAATGTCATCGTTACCGACGAAAACCATCCACCCGACGTTTACCCCCTTTAATTTTAAATTTATTTGAGGAAACCATCAGCTGGAAACAACGGTCCTTTTGGCCGGGAAATGTAAGAATAGATTAAGGTAATGAGAACTTACCTCAAATTTCACTTCGGAGATTTCTACCGAGGCGACGGCTAAACGTCATTCAAGGTAGTTTGCGACATTAATGGATCTCATCGGTAACCTGCAGAAGGATATCAAGGATAAGATGATGAATACTTCAACTTCGACGCCTATCGATATGCTATGAACTAATAGTTACCACAGCCCCCCAAAATGCTCCTCAAAAGACTAACTCCCCCACCAAATATGTAAGTATGTACGATACCCAACCCTCCTTGGGTGATCCCATAAACAATGTCCAAGAAAATACAAAAGCGGTATAAAACAACGCAATACAGAAAAGGTCCCCTGGGCCGAGCTAAAACCTTATAACATGATATCCTCCCATGAAACAGCTGCTTCCTTTGCTCGTACTCGCTTGAATTCGTAGATACTTCCAACCAGATCATCTGCATTACCGATAAAGAGGTTTTCACCACTGGGATCGAATGAAACGCCTGCGATTTCCCCTATAAATTCGATGGTCTGTTTTTCTTCGTAGAGATTTGTGGTGGTGTCGTAGATGTGGACGTAGTCTGCTGGCTCGGCAAGGGTCAAGTATTTCCCATCTGGGGAGAAGTGGACGGATCGAATGGCTCCAATTTTTGCTGGTAATGTGAGGAAGGAATAATTCATATATCGTGCATCCCACAACCTATTATGCATCAGAAATTATCCGGGGAGAGGTTTAATACCGTGCAGACATATCTTGGTTTCCCGTGACAAAAGTGTAGCCATCGTTCTTCCAATCCACCGCAAAGCTCCAGTGATTATGACCATGCAGCTCTTTAATAATATCTCCTCTTTGAGCATCCATAAGAACTACTTCCTTGGCATCTCCCACAGCGGCACGAATGCGTCCATCTGGACTGGTTGCAGTTGCATTAATAGGCCATTTCAGGTTATGCACTCGTACAAATTGTCCAGTTTCCACATTCTGTTCTCTAATCTTCCAGTCATTATTCGCCCATATCACACTCACACCTCCCTGTCTAGGAGTAATGATATCGACATGGTTAGTGATATAATGTTGACCAGCAAGAGATCCGATTCGCATTGACCGACGACGGTTCTGGTCTAATGGGATAATTGCATATTCTCCATTATATCCACCTATTGCAGAGATATCATGGCCACATGCTAATGTTGATGGCATCCACCCTTTCCAAGGTGCCTGTCTTGATTGTCGGAAATTATAAATTTCTTCAGATGTGCGACTTAGCGAGTCCCATCTCCTCAGTGAATTGGCATATATGTAATATAAATCATTCCTTGATGTTGCAGAAAGAAGATAACGCAGTTGAAAATGGTGCAGAGAACAACGATGTCCAAGGTTCGTATAGCGAAATTTATAGAAATTGTGTATTCGAGTGGGATCGTGAGCGGGATTGACGGTTATCGGAGAACGTGGTGGTTTGACGATTAGAGAACCATAATCTTTGACTCGTTTTTCTCGAAAGTCCTTTTTATCGGGGATGTCTGGCAGCCCCCATTTCAGACCTTGTATATCTTGTCCATCATCAAATTCTTCCTCAGTAACTTCAGTCGGTCGAGTCAACATTAACTAGGATTAGCATAAATCCAAATGAACAAGTTACAGCAGCTAATCGATCTCGATCGGTGCATTCAGTTCCGACAGGAGATGGATAGTTTCCTCTTTCTTGTGGTCGTCGATAACGATATCTCAACCAAGAATTGGCAAAATTCCTCCGTCGTACATCTAAAAACTCTGTGTCGAGTTCCTCTGTCGATATTTCATGTGTATCCAAAATCTCTTCGAGAGCGTTCAGTTCTACCAATTCATCATCCATTACACCGTCCAGAACCCCATCAATAACATCAAGATTCGATGCAATCGTTTCAATATCAGTCCCATCAAGCTCCTGCATCAGATGTATGAACGGTTGAGCAGTATTGCTCTGTACAGAAGCATTCCCAGCATGCGTCCCAGGTAAAACAGTTTGAGGAAATGGAGGTGTGACTACTGGTGTTGGAGTTCCAGCACGAAACAGCCCTTCACTGGCAAGTGCTACTAATCCACTAGCAGCCGTATTTCGAGCAATAGTTTGATCACTGAAAGGATTCATGGTGTCGATATCATCCTCCTCGATATCGTCCATTCGAATCCATGTACCTTCGTCTGCGTCAACTTCTTCATGATCTTCCATCTCCATTTCGCCGGTCAGACCGTTGATGCGACGAATTGTAGCTCGAACACTGGAACTTGCGAGGGGACTACTTCGGAAGGGAATGTGGGCGAACGGATGAGACAGGGCATCGGACGAGTCTAAAAAGGTAGGATGATCAGGAGGCGGGCTGTCTAATGGAGAATTTGTGCTTGGAGTGGTGATGTTGGATTCTCCGGTGCTAGACAGGAAAGTAAAGACTGAGTCATCAGGATCGTCATCCCCGAGTGGCGGGGAAGGAGGCGGTAGTGGTCTGCCGGTTGTGATGGGGTCTGGCGGCAGAAACGGATAGCTGTTGTTGAGTCTGTGCAGACGACGGAGCTGTTCCATTCGTAGTGACATTATAGATCGTGGCGACTCAGAAGATGTGGGTAACTCAGCCATAATCCTCTCCAGCGGTTCTTGACCGCACTTTATCCGCAGCCTGTAGTTGAACAAAATACGTCTTATCGCTACTTGGTGGGGATGATCTGTTTGAGATCGAGGCTGAAGATGCACCAAAATTATGTACGATTCGGGTCAGAGCGGTATTGAGTGGAATGGAGAGTAGGGGGTTGGTGTATGCAGCCGTAATAAAGTGGATGGACCTGATGACCGAGATTTGGTGCCACTCCACCAAGGTTGAGTGGGTTGATGGAAACGGGTGGGGGTGAAAAAGCGGCTTGTGCTTGGTCCAGTTCGTAACGCGAGCCGGGGAAAACTCGAGTAGTCTGATCCTATCGACTAACGCACGAACAAAACTTTATTTCACTCGGCCAACGCACTGTCCTAAGGGGTTCGTAAAACGAGCCAAAGATTATCTCACTTTCCATTTCAGTTCAAGAGAACATTGCCTTCTTGGAAATTCCATTTCTAGTAAATTACAGTTGCTTGATAGATACTGACGTTGAATTCACCTGCAGACTAAATTTATATCCAGACAACTGCGACCGCCTTGAAAGCCCAATTTTGCAAATAGAGAGATCTCTTAACCAACCCCCAAAGCACCTAGCTATATGGCCTAAACACCGTGACCCCACCCAGACCTTCCTCATCGATATCCAACCCGAAATCCAAATTCAGCCCGGCACTTCCACCATTCGTTCCGTCGGTTCCCTCCAATGCTAGAGGATCCGCAGTCATCTCCTTACTTGAATACATCCCATTCCCCTCATCCATCGGTTTATCCGGAATACTTGCATAGGAATCTTTATCCCGTAAAATACTTGATAAAAACTCGCTTGCGGATTTAGCACTTGGATATCCCTCCTGTCTATCGATCTCAGCTAATTGCTCATTAATCCAACCACATTCCATAGGATACGATCGCCCGAAAGCGAATCCAGACAGATACAAAGCCCATATCTCCGTCGTCATAATTGTATCTTTTTGAGGTCGTGATGTCAACGCAGCATGAGTACGACATATATCGACAGCACATTCAAATCGATCAGGGGGTTGAGGTCCTTGTTCCGGATGAATGATTAACGAGATGTACAATTGAGCAGCACGATACTGATTCAACAATAGTGCGTAAAACGGATTCTCAATATGTAACGGTCGATAATGAAGGAATCGATTAGGGACATCGTCCATAGCTTGTTCTTCCGGCGTTAATTTGTGAAATGCGATTTGTTCTGTTAATTCTGCATTCTGAATAATTCGTCGAACTCGCCAGTTGCCCAGGTCGGACGTCAATTCATCGGCTCCATGTGCAATTATCAGTTCGTCCAAGGTGGTGTAGGTAGGTG
>Ga0335073_10005832_pt1 | contig 17296 bp, 16 predicted proteins | sample Lox_Sample_22_FD_207093 | JGI IMG/M metagenome (GOLD analysis project Ga0335073, IMG submission 207093) | Soil microbial communities from Loxahatchee National Wildlife Refuge, Florida, United States - Lox_Sample_2.2 | ecosystem: Environmental > Terrestrial > Soil > Wetlands | place: USA...
CCTCGTGCGGCAGGCGAAAGCCAAACCTGACGCTGAACGAGCGGATTTACCGTTGCGAGGGCTGCGGCCTGGTCCTGGACCGGGACGTCAACGCGGCCCGTAACCTGCTTCCCTCGCCGCCAGTGGGGCGGAGAGCCTAAACGCCTGCGGATGGACCGTAAGACCCGGCACTTCCGGGCACGTCCCGGTGAAACAGGAACCCGGCACCGCGCTCGCGGGCAAGACCGGGACCGCCTCCCCGCAAGGGGCGGCTGCGGCATGAGCATCATTGAGCGCTCATCCGCAACGAAGGTCATCGTGAACGCCCACCACCGGCCCGGCCGGCGGCAACGGGAATACCGGAAAGCCGCGGGCTACGCCCGGGGCGGCGTCCCGGTCCTGTTGGTCATCGACCCAGCCGACCGGATCTGCACGCTGTTCACCGAGCCGAAGGACGGCGCGCACCTGGTCCGCCGGGTCATCAAGTTCGGCGAGCCAGCGATCGTCCCCGCAACGGGCGCCCCTGTCACGCTCCCCACCGACACCTTCTAGGGGAAGGACCGGCGCAGCGTCGGGACGCTCTTCGAGGGGCGGCCCCTGTTGAGTCTGTGCGGTATGCGGTGCGCGCACATCCGTTCTGGATAAGAACAAAAATCCTGTACAGAAGAACGCATGGCGACTCCTCTTCTCCGCCATAAGCCACCGGGAGCGGGGAATACGCGGGCCATGGCCCGATAGCGTGATTTGTCACACACATTCGCTAACGTCCGATCACAGATGCTCGCGCAGGTCAGGGACGTGGAGGCGGGGCGCCGCGAATTGCCTCAGCTTTCAGCCATCACTTAGCTTGCGTTCATCTTGTGTGGAATATCGCAGCCAACCCTGAAGTCGTGGGGCCGTCGGCGGCCGGATCATCCGGCCGTCCGGGATTTCCGCCGCCCCTTACCGGGCGTACGCTCGGCCGCCTGCCGTTACGGGGAGTTTTCATTGACCGCCATCCGCACACAGGTCAGCCAGCCACGGGGCACGGCCGACAGCGGCGGCAGCCGCATGTCCAGGCTGCTGCGGGCCCACCCGGCGGATCCGGCCTGGGCGAGGCCCGCGCTGGCAGTCCTGCTGCTGGCCACCGCCCTGCTGTACATGGTCGGCCTGGACCGCAACGGCTGGGGCAACGAGTTCTACGCCGCCGCCGTGCAGGCCGGCACCAAGAGCTGGAAGGCGTTCCTGTTCGGCTCGCTTGACTCAAGCAACTTCATCACGACCGACAAGCCGGCCGGCTTCCTGTGGGTCATGGAACTGTCCGCCCGCGTCTTCGGCGTCAATTACTGGAGCCTGCTTGTCCCGCAGGCCCTGGCGGGCGTGGCCACGGTCGGGGTGCTTTACACCACCGTGCGCCGCTGGTTCGGCCCGCGGGCCGGGCTCGTCGCCGGCGCCGTGATGGCGGTCGCCCCGGTCGCCGCGCTCATGTTCCGGTTCGACGACCCGGACGCGCTGCTGACGCTGATGATCACGCTGGCCGGGTACGCGATGACGCGGGCGATCGAATCGGGCAGGACCCGCTGGATCGTGCTCACCGGGGTGTTCCTTGGCGCGGGCTTCCTGTCCAAGTACCTGGCCGCGTTCATGGTCCTGCCCGCGCTCGCGCTCGCCTACCTGTGGGCCGGGCCGCCAAGGCTCGGCAAGCGCATCTGGCAGTTGCTGGCCGGCGGCGCCGCGGTCGTGGTCACCGCCGGCTGGTGGGTCGCGCTCGTGCTGCTCACCCCGGCCGCGGACCGGCCTTTCGTGGGCAGTTCCACCAACAACAACATCCTCAACCTGATTCTCGGCTACAACGGGTTCGGCCGGCTCACCGGCAACGAGGGCGGCCGCACAGGCCTCGGATTCGGGGCCGAGGCAACCGAGGGGCTGGGATCCGGGGGGGCCGGCGGTGCGGGCGGTGCGGGCGCGGCCGGCCACGGGTTCGCGTTCGGCGGCGCCGGCGGGATCACCCGCCTGTTCTCGGCCCAGTACGGCGGGCAGGTGGCGTGGCTGATCCCGGCCGCGCTGATCGCCGTCGTGGTCATGCTGTGGGTCTCGCGCCGAGCCGCCAGGACCGACCGCACCCGCGCCGCCGCGCTGCTGTGGGGCGGCTGGCTGGTGGTGGCCGGGCTCGTGCTCAGCTTCATGTCCGGCATCAGCCACACCTACTACACCGTCGTCCTCACCCCCGCGATCGGCGCCCTCGTCGGAATCGGCGCGGTCAAGCTGTGGGAGGTCCGCCGCACCTGGTTCGCGCGCGTGACGCTGGCCGTGATGCTGCTCGTGACCGGCGCCACGGCCTGGGTCCTGCTCGGCCGCAGCGCCGGCTGGTTCCCGTGGCTGCGCGTCGTGATCATCATCGCCGCCGTCGGCGCGGCTGCCCTGATCCTGGCGGGGTTCGCGCTGCGGCCGCGCGCCGGCCGGCGCCGCACCCTGCTGGCCGCCCTCCCGGTATCACTCGCGCTCGTCGCCGGCCTGGCCGGGCCCGTGGCCTACAGCATCGACACCGCCGCCACCGCGCACAGCGGGTCGAGCCCGTCGGCCGGCCCGGCCGTGACCTCCGCCTTCGGCGGTGCAGGCGGGCGCGGCGGATTCCCCGGCGCGGGCGCCGCCGGCCGGGCAGGCGGCGAATTCCGTGACCGGTTCCCCGGTTTCGAGGGCGGGACGCCGGGCGACAACTCGGCGCGGCGGCCAGGCGGAGCCGGCGCGTTCGGCGGGATCGGCGGGATCGGCGGCAACGCCAGCATCAGCGCCGCCCTCGCCACGCTGGTCGAGAAGGGCACGCCCGGCTACAAGTGGGCCGCGGCCATCGTCGGTTCCGACAGCGCGGCCGCGATTGAACTGGGCACGGGCGGCGACCCCGTGATGGCGATCGGCGGATTCAGCGGATCCGACCCGGCGCCGACGCTGGCCGAGTTCCAGCAGATGGTCGCCTCGCACGAGGTCCACTACTTCGTGGCCGGCGCGGGTACCGGCTTCGGGGGCGGCGGGTTCCCCGGCGGGGCCGTTGGCGACCGGCTCAGCGAGGGCTTCTTCGGCGACGCCGGCCGCGGCTCGGCCGCCGCGGGTGCCACCGCCAGGGGCGGCGGGTCCGACGCGTCGCAGATCACGGCGTGGGTCGAGGCGCATTTCACGGCGAAGACGGTCGGCGGCACGACGGTCTACGACCTGACCGTGCCGGCGACGAACTCGTAACGCGGGAGATCAACAGAAACACCCATACGGCATAATTGGTTCTTGGGAGCCCGCTGAATGAGAACGTTTCTGGAGTACTCCAACCTGAGTCGTGCCTGGTAAGCCGGGAGACCACCACGCCCGAGCGTCGCTAATTCAGCAAACTCCCAGATCGCGCGCACTACCGTGCCTGGCGGACCGGGCCATTCCCGCCCGTGCCGCGGCCGTTGCCTTCCCCGCCGACCTGTCGTTCGCCCTCGCAGGAGCCGTCATGCACGACTTCGACATCAGCGTCCCGCATATCGCCCGGGTCCATAACTACTGGATGGGCGGGAAGGACAACTTCGCCGCGGACAGGGAACTCGGTGAGCGGACCCTGCGCGCCTTCCCGACCATCGCCTACTCGGTGCGCGCCAACCGGGCGTTTCTGGCCCGCAGCGTCAGGTTCCTCGCCGAGGAGATGGGGATCAGGCAGTTCCTCGACATCGGTACCGGGCTGCCGACCGCCGAGAACGTCCACGAAGTGGCCCAGGCCGTCGCGCCCGACTCCCGGGTCGTCTACACCGACAGTGACCCCATCGTGGGATCGCACGCGAGAGCACTGCTGAAGAGCGCTCCGCAGGGCGCGCTTGGCTACCTGGACGGGGACCTGCGGAACCCGGGCGAGATCCTGGACGGCGCGGCGCGGACGCTGGACTTCGCCAAGCCGGTCGCGGTCCTCCTGCTTGCGGTCTTGCAGTACGCTCCGGACGGCGAGGTCGACGCGGTCGTGAAACGGCTGGCGGCCGCGTGCACGCCGGGAAGCTTCGTGGTGATCTCGCACCCGGCGGGCGACATCGGCGCGGAGCACCACACCGAGATGGTCAGGCGGCTCACCGAGGCAACCAGGCAGCGGGTGACGCTGCGGAACCTGGCCGACGTGACCCGCCTCTTCGACGGCCTGGACCTGGTCGAGCCGGGCGTCGTGAAGGCCTCCCTGTGGCGGCCGGACTCAGACATCCAGGCGGCCACCCCTACCGCACTGTGGGCCGGGGTCGCCCGTAAGGCGTTAACGCTCCCGGGCCGGCTCCGATGAATTTCGCGGGACCGCGGCGTCCTTCCTGTTACGAGGGCCACAGGGGGCCGACAGGAAGGGAGCAAGGATCATGGCTGGGACGATGGGCGTGCCGTGCTGGATGGACCTGCTGACATCTGACGTCGCGCGGGCGCGGGAGTTCTACGGGCGGGTCTTCGGCTGGACGGCGGGCGAGGCGGCAGCCGAATTCGGCGGATACTTCATGTTCATGGCCGACGGGGCGCCGGTGGCTGGCGGCATGCCCATCATGCCCGGCATGGACTTCGCATCGGACGCGTGGGGCGTCTACCTCACGTCGCCCGATGCGCAGGCCACGCTCGCGGGGGCAACGGCCCGCGGGGCGACCGTGCGAGTTCCCGCCATGGCGATCGCAGACCTCGGCACGCAGGCCGTGATCGATGACCCGTACGGCGCGCGGACCGGGATCTGGCAGCCGGAAGCGTTCGCCGGATTCGGGCTCATCGGGACCGGCAGGTCGGGGACGCCGGCCTGGTTCGAGCTGCACACCAGGGACTACAAGCCATCCATCGCGTTCTACCGGGACGCGTTCGGCTGGGCGCCGAAAGTGGTGAGCGACACGCCCGGGTTCCGGCTCACCGCGATCGAGGACGACCGCCAGGCGGTCGCCGGCATCATGGACGCCACCGGGTACCTCCCAGCGGGCGAGGGGCCGCGCTGGGATATCTACATCTCCGTCGACGACACTGACAAGACGCTCGCCCTCGCCGCGGACCTCGGCGGACAGGTGACAAGGGAGGGGACCGACACGCCGTTCGGCCGTCTCGGCGGGGCAACCGATCCGATGGGCGCCAGGTTCATGGTGGTAAGCGGGGGAAACGCGGGCTGAGCACGGCGGCCGGGGCGCGGGCGAGCGGGCCACGTTTACTGGTCCGGCGCGGCCGGGCTAGCTTTATTGGGTGCGCCCTGGGCACGCCTGGCATGTCGGATGGCGCTGGGTTGTGGTGCTGGCCGGCGTCGCGGTGCTCTGCTGCCTGCCGACCCTGGCCGGCGCGTTCCCGGCGAGCGTGCCCGCGCTCACCCCGCGGCAACTCGAGGGCCGCATCCTCGGCTCTCAGCACCTGTCATTCTCCGGCTACGCCGAAAGCGACGCGAACTTCGGTCTCCCGCCGCTGCCCGCGTTCTCCAGCGTGACGCCGCTGCTCGACGGGGTGACCCGGATGCGGGTATGGCAGGCGTCGCCGGACCGCTGGCGGGTTGACACGCTGTCCGACGTCGGCGAGGACGACACCTACCAGGTCGGCGACAACACCTACGTGTGGGATTCCGGCGAGCAACTGCTCACCGGAATCTACGGCGCGCAGGACCTGCGGCTGCCCAGAGCCGCCGACCTCGTGCCGTCGGCCCTGGCGATCCGGCTCATCAGCTGGGCGGGGCCCGGCGCGAGGCTGAGCCTGCTGCCGCCGCGGCGGGTGGCCGGGCAGAGCGCGGCGGGCCTGGCGGTCAGCCCGGCGAGTTCGGCGTCCACGATCGCGCAGGCCGACATCTGGGCAGCACCGGGAACAGGACTGCCGCTCCTGGTGGAGATCTTCGGTCACGGTGCCGCACAGCCGGCGCTTGAATCGCGGTTCCTCCAGGCCGGCCCGTGGACGCCGGGCGGCAGCGTGCTGACACCGCAGTTCGGTCCCGGCTCCGGGTTCACCACCACTACCCCGGCCGACTTCGCCGGGGCGCTGCAGAACCTGGCCCGCGTCGTGCTGCCCGGCCACCTGGCCGGATTTGCCAGGCAGCGGTCGCCACTCCCCCAGATCGGGGTGTACGGCAGCGGACTGACGTCCTTCGCGGTGCTCGCCTTCACCCCAGGCAACGGCGGGCAACTGCTCAGCGACGCGCTGAACGCCGGCGCGACCCAGCTCACCTTCAGCGACGGCACCGGAGCGGTGGCAAGCGCACCGCTCGTCAACCTGGTCCTGGTCCAGCCGTACCCGTCGCCTGACACGTTCCTGCTGGTGGGCCTGGTCAGCCAGACCACGCTCGAGCAGGCCGCCGCCGCGCTCGCCGCCAGCCCGGGTCAGCCGCAGTGATCACGACACAGAACCTGACGAAGCGCTTCGGCCGCGTCGAGGCGGTCCGCGAGGTCAGCATCGACGTCCGCGCAGGCGACCGGTACGGGCTGCTCGGCCCGAACGGCAGCGGCAAGTCCACCCTGGTCCGCATGCTGCTCGGCCTGGTGTACGCGACAAGCGGATCGATCTCGGTGCTCGGTGAGCCGGTCCCCCGGCACGTCGGCCGGGTGCTTCCGCAGATCGGCGCGCTGATCGAAGAGCCCGCGGCGTACCCGCACCTGTCCGGGCGGGCCAACCTGCGGCTGCTCGACGCGGCGGGACCGCACGGGTCGCGCCGGACCCGCCGGCGCCGCGTCGATGAGGCGCTTGAGCAGGTGGGACTGGCCGGCATTGACCGGCGGCCGGTCCGCGCCTACTCGCTCGGCATGCGGCAGCGGCTCGGCCTGGCTGCCGCCCTGGTGCGCCGCCCGCGGCTGCTGATACTCGACGAGCCGACCAACGGCCTGGACCCGCGCGGCATCAAGGACATCCGCGACCTGCTGACCGGCTTGAACGCGGCGGGCGTGACCATCTTCCTGTCCAGTCACCTGCTGCCCGAGGTCTCGGCGCTGTGCACCAGGGTCGGCGTGCTCGATTCGGGCAGGCTGGTGCTTGAAGACCAGCTGTCGAACCTGGAGCAGCCCACCGGGCGGGTGCTTGTCTCCACCGGGGACCCGGAAGGGGCGGTCGCGGCCCTGGACGGCCTCGTCGAGCGCCGGGACGGGACCGACCTGGTCGTCCGGTCGTCCGATCCGGCGGCGCTGAACGCCCGCCTTGTGGCGGCGGGCGTGCCAGTGCTGTCGCTGGCGGTGCAGCGGCGCAGCCTTGAGGACATCGTGCTCGACGTGACCGGAGCCGGCTCTGACCAGTTCGGCCTGAACCGGGCGGCACCGTGATCGCGGTCGAACTGTTCAAGCTGGTCAGACGGCTGCGGACGTGGCTGACGATCGGCCTGATCTGCGCGCTGCCGCTGGTCGTGGCTATCTTCATCGCGGTCACTCACCTGGCGCCACCGCCCGGCCAGGGCAGCGCGTTCCTGTCCGCCGTGCTCAACGAGGGGCAGCTTTACCCCGCGGCCGCACTCGCCCTCGTGCTTCCGGTGTTCCTTCCCGTCGCCGTCGCGGTGATGGCGGGGGAATCGGTCGCGGGCGAGGCGTCGTCCGGTACGCTGCGCTACCTGCTAGCCCGCCCGGTGGGCCGGACCCGGCTGCTCGTCGCCAAGCTGGTCGCGGTGACCACGTTCACGATGATCGCGGTCATCGCCGTCACCGTGACGTCGTACGCCACCGGCGTGCTGATCCTCGGCCCGTCCCGTGCCGCGGCTGTCGGCGTCGCGCCCGGCGGGATCTCCGGTTCGATCGCGCCGGGCACCGGCGGCGCGCCGACCGCCGGGCTGCAGCCGGGCGCGTCCATCACGTCGCTGTCCGGCGCGCCGCTGACGTTCCTGGAACTGATCGAACGGGTCCTCGGCGCGATGGCGTTCATCACCGTCTCGATGCTTGGCGTCGCGGCAATCGCACTGTTCCTGTCGACGCTCACCGACTCCGCGCTCGGCGCCGCGCTGGGCGCGCTCGCGGTGCTGGTGGCCAGCGAGGTGCTTGTGACGCTCGACGCGGCGACCGCGGTGCAGCCGTACCTGCCGACCAGGTACTGGCTGGCCTGGATCGACTTTTTCCGCCAGCCCATCTTCTGGCGGGATATCCAGCGCGGGTTCGCCATCCAGGCGGTCTACGTGGTCGTTTTCCTGGCCGCCGCCTGGGCGAACTTCGCAACCAAGGACGTCACCGCGTGACCGGCGGCCGGTGCGGGTGGCGCGGGCTGTCGCGAGCGTGTTACCGGCCGAGGGCCTGCAGGGCCGGGCAGTCACCGGGGGCGGGAGCGGAGGCGCGGCCGCTGGCCAGGGTGCGCAGCACGATCCCGACGACGAGCGGGTCGGTGGGCAGCTGGTCGTGCTGGATGTCCGCGCCCGGGCAGACGGTCTGCAGCGGCACGTTCACCGCACCGGGCAGCCGGGCCGAATCCGGCGGCTGTACCGTCTGATCGTCGGTGCTCCACAGCGACAGCCACGGCGGCCTGCGGCCCGCGGACCGCTGGAGCCCGGTAAGCAGGGCGCTGCCGGGGACGAGCTGCTGGCAGGCGACCGGGCACTCCGCCGGGTCGAACCCGGTGCCGACGGCCGCGATCCGTGCCCCGTGCAGCGGCGACCCCAGCGTGATGATCATGCCCGCCTGGGCCGCCCCGCCGTAGTCGACGTCCCAGAGCCACGCCACGACGCCGCCCGCGGAGTAACCGATCACGGTGACTGGTCCCGATCCGGCGCCGATCGCCCGGTTCACGTACCCGGCGAGCACCCGGGCCTGCACGGTCAGGTCGCCGGTGCCGTTGCCCGCCAGTTGCACCACGGTCGCGGTCCGGCCGGCGGTCCTGATCCGTGCGGCCAGCTCGTCAAGCGACGTGGTGGATCCGCCGTAGCCGGGGACCAGCAGCACCGCGCCCGGCCGGCCGGCGGCGGGCGCCGGCTGGCCCCGCGACGTCAGCAGCCCGGCCGCGACCGCTACCGCGGCCACGGCAACGACAAGCCCGGCGATCAGGCCCCGGCGCCGCGGGCTCAGCCCGGTCCACCAGACGCGGGTACGCATACACATCATCATGCGTCCGGTCGCCGGCTACCCGGACGGCCCGGGCGATGCCGGGCGAGCGTGCCGTGCCACGGCATCCTCCGGCCTAGCTGGTCAGGTGCCGGCCCGCGGCGGGCTGTCAGCCGGGAAAGATCAGCCTGTCCTCGGTGACGATCGCGGTGATCAGGTCCGCCGGGGTTACGTCGAAGGCGTAGTTGACCGCCAGGGTGCCAGGGGGCGCGGCCGGGACGCCGAGGATGTGGGTGATCTCGCCCGCTGGCCGCTGCTCAAGCGGAATCTGGGCGCCCGACGGTGTCGCGTCGTCGATGGTGGACTCGGGGACCGCGACCACGAACGGGATGCCGGCCCGGCGTGCGGCGAGCGCGAGTGAGTAGGTGCCGATCTTGTTGGCGACGTCGCCGTTGGCCGCGACCCGGTCCGCGCCTACCACGACAGCGTCGGCCAGCCCCTGGCTGATCATGAACGGTGCCGCGCCGTCGCAGGCCAGGTAGTGCTCGATGCCAAGCTGTCCGAGCTCCCAGCAGGTCAGCCGGGCCCCCTGGAGCAGGGGGCGGGTCTCGTCCACGATGACGTGGCCGAGCGCTCCCCGGTTCTGCAGTGCCCGCACGACTCCGAGTGCCGTACCCCAGCCGAGGCAGGCGAGCGCTCCGGTGTTGCAGTGTGTGTGGATCCGCAGCGGGGCGGTTCCGCGTGTTTCGGTCAGGTACTCGGCACCGCGCTCGCTGATCCGCTTACTCGTCGCGATGGTGCCGTCCCGTACGGCGTCCGCTGCGGCCTCGACCGCGGCGGGACCTTCCGGGATCACGGCCGCCATCGCCGTCACCTCGCGGCGCAGGTTGACGGCGGTCGGACGGGCGTCGGCGATCCGCTTGACCGCCGCGTCGAGGCGGGTGGCGTCCCAGCTCTCCCGCTCGGCCTGGCGGACGGCGAGCGCGACGCCCAGTGCCCCCGCGACACCGAGGACCGGGGCGCCGCGGACCGCCAGCCGGACGATCGCGTCGACAAGCTCGTCGACCGTGGTGATGTCGAGCACTCGCAGCTCGTGCGGCAGCACGGTCTGGTCGATGGCCGCGATGTGCCCGTCCCGCCAGACAATCACGTCGTCAAGCGCGGGTCGTTGCCCTCGGTGATAGCTGCCTCCCATAACGTTGAAATTACCCAGTCGCCCCTTGGTGCACCGCACCGGCCTCAGGCCGGGGGTGCGAGAGGCCGGGAGCGCGTCAAACCTGTGCGGAACGGAGGCGAGCCAGCCGCGATGCTGCTGGAACGGGAACGCGGGGAGATCGTGCGCGCCTGCCTGCGGCTGGCCGCGGCGGGGCTCGTGGTCGGCACCGCCGGCAACGTGAGCGTCCGGGTCGGCGACCTGGTAGCGGTGACGCCGAGCGGCGTGGACTACGCGGATCTGTCCGCCGGGGACGTCGGCGTGCACCGGCTCGACGGGTCCGCGGTCGAGGCACCGCTGGCGCCGACCAGCGAACTGCCGCTGCACCTGGCCGTCTACGCCGCCTGCGGGCCGCCGGGCTCAGGGACCGGCGCGATCGTGCACACGCACTCCGTCGCGGCGACGGCCGCCGCCACGCTGGCGGACGAGCTGCCGGCGATCCATTACTACGCGGCGATGTTCGGCGGCACGGTGCGGGTGGCGCCGTACGCCACCTACGGGACGGACGAACTCGCCCGCAACGTGGTCGAGGCGCTTCGCGGGCGCACCGCGTGCCTCATGGGCAGCCACGGGGCGGTCGCGATCGGGCCCGACCTCAAGACCGCTTACGACCGCAGCGTGTACCTGGAATGGCTGAGCGACGTGTACCTGCGGGCGGCCGCCGCGGGCCGGCCCCGGCTGCTGCCCGGCGAGGAGATCGCGGCTGTCGCCGCCAAGATGGCGGGATACGGGCAGCGTGCCTCCGCGCCGGCCGCGCCGCCGGAGAGTTAGCGGCGCTGCCGATGCGGCCGCAACCGTTCGGCGTGAAGAGAAAGAGCCGCGGCGCGCAACGGATCGCGGTCCCGTGTTCCGCCACCCGCACCGCGGGCGGGGCAGGCGGCCCTGGTCAGTCGCCGACTATGCGCTGGCCGTAGGCGCTGGCGAGCGCGGCCAGGTCCGGTTCGCCGAACATGGCGCGCATCGCGTGGAAGGCGGCGACCTTGCCCTCGCCGAACCGGCGTACGGTCGCGGCGTACGCGCCGGCGGTGAGGAAAGTCGGCGGCGTCGTCTTAGAGTGGAACTTGTCCGCGTACATGACCAGCGTCTCTTCGCGGGTCTCCGCGACGTAATCGCAGGGCGGCAGCGGGAGGCCGTGCCGGATCACGTCATCGCGCGTGATGCCGACCCCGGTGTGGCGCGAGGCGAACCGGCAGATCTCCTCGGGAAACCCCTCCTGGCGCAGCAGTTCGTGGCCGAGCAGCCCGTGGCGGATGTACCGCGCGTGGTCAAGCCGGCCCGCGTCGTCGTACAGCCGGTACACCCCGACGTCGTGCAGCAGGCAGCCGGCCCGCACCAGGCCGATGTCGACCTCGGAAGCGGAGCTCGCGTGGAGCAGCCCGGCGATGTCGGACACGATCAGGCAGTGCGTGTACACCAGGTCCAGCGCCTCCGGCGTCGGCGCGTGCCTCTCGTGCACGGCGAGGATCTCAGAGTCGGCCGGAATCCGCACGCCACCGCCGGCGGGTCTGCGCTGCAGCGGGTTCTCCCAGCTGGCCAGCCCTGGCCCCGGGCTCGTCACGAGCTTCTGATCGAGGTCAGCATCCGGTGCGGTTCCGCCATGGCGGCCGATACGGCGTCCGTTCCGCCCGGCGTCCAGCCGGGACCGGGGGTAACCACGAGGTCGGCCGTCGGGACAACGGCGCCGCAGGCGGCGCAGGTCCCGTCCTGCGCCACCTCCCCGCTGTCTACGACGTGGCTGAACAGGCGGCGCGGCCCCTGAGCCGAGTAGTAATCGTCGCCCCAGGCCATCAGGGAGCGGACCGCCGGCCACAGGTCGAGGCCCTTGCCGGTGAGCACGTACTCGTCGTGGCCGTGCGGGCCGCGGACGATGGCGAGGACACCCGACCCGACGAGCGCCGCCAGCCGGTGCGTCAGCACCGCGCGGGGGATGTCGAGGTGGGCGGCGAAGTCACTGAACCTTCTGACGCCGAAGAAGGCGTCGCGGACGATGAGCAGCGTCCACCGCTCCCCCACGACCTCGAGTGCCCGGGCGAGCGAGCACCCCTGGCCCGCATAGTCCTTCGGCAATGCCATGCCAGCGATATTAGCGCACCATCCGCCGGTTGGTTCATTGACTGAACCAAGATTTTCGTGCTTTACTGCGGTGTCAGTTCATTGACTGAACCAACTTGACCGAGTGCGGCCGGGAGGAACGATGGCGAACGCGGAGGGGGCCGACGCGGGCGCGGCGGCGCCGCCAGCGGCTGGGGCGCGGCCGACGGCCGGTCCGGCTCGGGGCGGCGCGATCGCGGCGGACGGGCACCCGGCACCGCGGCCGACGGCTGGTCCGGCTCGGGGCGGCGCGGTCGCGGACACCGCCGACGCAGCGGACGGGCACCCGGCACGCTGGTGGATCATGGCGGTCCTCGCGGCCGTCGCCTTCATGGCGCAACTGGACCTGTTCATCGTGAATGTCGCGCTGCCGGTCATCGGCCGGTCCTACCCGGGGTCGTCGCTGTCCGGGCTGTCGTGGGTGCTGAACGCCTACGCGATCGTCTTCGCCGCGCTGCTGGTGCCAGCCGGGCGACTGGCCGACCATTTCGGGCGGCGGCGCTTCCTGCTGGTCGGGGTCGCCGTGTTCACCCTCGCCTCGGCCGGCTGTGCCGCGGCGCCGACGCTGGGCGTGCTGATCGCGGCGCGGGCGGTGCAGGCGGCCGGGGCGGCGCTGATCGTGCCGACCTCGCTGGGGCTGCTCTACCCGGCGTTCGCCCGGCGGCAGCACGCCATGGTGGTCGGTATCTGGGCCGGCGTCGCCGCCGTCGCCGGCACCGCGGGGCCGCCGGCGGGCGGCCTGCTCGTCGGGGTGTCATGGCGGTGGATCTTCCTGATCAACGTGCCGATCGGGGTCGCGACGCTGCTCGGCGGCCTGAAGGTGCTGCCCGAGGCGCGCGCGGCCGGCGGAAGCCGGCTGCCGGACTGGGTGTCCGCCGCGGGCGTCCTCGCGTCCGTCACCCTGCTTGTCCTCGGCACCGTGCAGGGCCCCGCCTGGGGCTGGGGCTCGGCGCGGACCGTGGCACTGCTCGCGGTCGCGCTCGCGGTGATCGCGCTGACGGTGCGGCGGACGCTGCGGCACCCGCACGCGCTGATCGAGCGGGACTTGTTCACCGGCAGGCCGTTCACCGGCGCGTCTATCGCCCTGCTCGTGTTCTTCATCGGGTTCGCGATCTTCCTGCTCAGCGTGGTGCTGTTCCTCCAGGGGCAGTGGCACTACAGCGTCGTGCGGTCCGGGCTGGCGATTTCGCCGGGACCCGCCACCGCCGCGGTGTTCGCGATCAGCGCGGGCCGCATCCGGGCACGGTTCGGCCGCGTCCGGCCGGCCATGGCCGGCACGCTGTTCATGGCGGTCGCGGCCGGCTACTGGATGCTGTTCACTGGCGTGCACCCGGACTACGCGGCCGCGTTCCTGCCCGGGCTGTTCGCCGGCGGCATCTCGGCCGGGCTGACCCAGGCCCCGCTGTTCGCCGCCGCAGGCACGCTGCCACCGGACCGCGCGACGACCGGCAGCGCCGTTCTCAACATGGCCCGACAGGTCGGCAGCGCCGTCGGCGTCGCGATCGTGGTGGTCATTCTCGGCACCGGCGCCGCTCACTCGGTCGCCGACTTCCACCATGTCTGGGCCGTCGAGGCCGTCGCCGGACTGCTCGCCTGCCTAGCCGTCGCGCTAACCGCGAAAGACCGCTCCGGTGCGGCGTAGCGGCTCCGAGCTCACCAGGCGGCGGACGCGGCGGGGATCGGTGATGCCGTCGACGGCGGTGATCCGGCCGGCCACGACGGTGAAGGCCATCAGCGCAGCCGGGCGGCCGCGCATGGTGACGAGCACCCCGGCGGCGCCGTTGACGAGCACCGGGTGGAACTCGGCGTGCGGGCTCGCGCCGCCGAGGGTGGCGCTGGAGACTGCGTCGGCGCCCTGGATCAGCGTCGGGAACCCGGCGAAACCGTCGGTGCGCAGCACGACGTCGGGGTCGAGCAGTTCTACCAGGGTGGCCAGGTCGCCGGCCCGGGCGGCGGCGAAGAACGCGTCGATCACCGCCCGCTGCGCGGCGACCGCGGCATCCGGCTGGCGCGTGCCCGCCGCCTTGACCCGCTGCCTGGCCCGGCTGGCCAGTTGCCTGGAGGCCTGCGCCGTGCGGCCGAGCATCAGGGCTATCTCGCCGAACGGGACGTCGAAGACGTCGTGCAGCACGAAGGCGACCCGTTCCGCCGGGGTCAGCGTGTCGAGCACCACGAGCAGCGCGAGCCCGACCGAGTCGGCGAGAAGCGCCTCCTGCTCGGGCGTCGGGCCGTCGGCGGGGCTGAGCACCGGGTCAGGCACGCGCGCCCCGGCCAGGCTCTCCGGCCGGGCGGCCCGGGCGCGCAGGATGTTCAGGCAGACACGGCTGACGATGGTGGTCAGCCAGCCGCCGAGGTTGACGACCTCATCGGCTCCGGCCGCGCTGAACCTGACCCAGGCCTCCTGCACCGCGTCGTCGGCCTCGTCGAGCGAGCCGAGCATCCGGTAGGCCACCGCCCGCAGCCGGCCGCGGTGCTCCTCGAACCGCTCCGCCAGCCAGGCATCGGCTCGTGCCGCCTTGTCTTCGCCGGGAAAGTCCGGCGAGCCAGTTCCATCGCCATGAAGTGGGCCCGCTTCTTCGCGCACGCCGGTCACGTTCCCTCCTGCTCCCGTGTCACTAACACTGACACGGCGATCCGGCCCGGTGTGACAGCCGGCCGGCGGACGGAGGGAAGAAGAACGTCATGCGAGTTCTCGTGGTAGGCGCGAGCGGCGTTATCGGCAGCCGCCTCGTTCCCCAGCTGACCGAGCGCGGCCATCAGGTCACCGGCACCTCCAGGTCGGCGGCCAAGGCCGGGTACCTCGGGTCGCTCGGCGCGGAGCCGGTCGTGCTCGACGTGCTTGACCCTGACGCGGTGCGTGCCGTGGTGGCCACCGCCCGACCCGACGCGATCATCTACCAGGCCACGGCCCTGGCGGGCATCAGCTTCTCCCGCACCATGGACCGAGCCTTCGGTCCGACCAGCCGGCTGCGCACCGCCGGCACCGACATCCTGCTAGCGGCCGCCCGCGAGCAGGGTGTGCCGAAGTTCATCGCACAGAGCTTCGCGCCCTTCAGGTACGCGCACGCCGGCGGTCCCGTCAAGGACGAGAACGACCCGCTGATCGCCGATCCCCCGGCGAGTGCCCGGCAGATGGTCGGTGCCATGGCGCACCTGGACGAGGCGGTCACCGCGGCGGGCGGGATCGCGCTGCGCTACGGCGGCTTCTACGGCGACCAGGACAACGCCATGGTCAAGGCCATCCGCAAGCGCCAGTTCCCGCTTATCGGTGACGGCGGCGGAATCATGTCCTTCATCCACCTAGACGACGCGGCCGCCGCGACGGTGCTCGCGCTCGACGCCAACGGCCCCGCCATCTACAACATCACCGACGACGAGCCCGCACCGATGCGGGACTGGCTGCCCGCCCTCGCCGCCGCCGTCGGCGCGAAGCGGCCGTTCCGCGTTCCGGCCTGGCTGGCCGGGCTGTTGATGGGCGAGGTGCTGACCCTGATGTCCCAGGCTCGGGGCGCGTCCAACGCGAAGGCCAGGAAGGAACTCGGCTGGACCCTCCGCTACCCCACCTGGCGGTCCGGTTTCCCCGCCGCCTACGGCCGCTAGCCCGGCCCGGCCCGGCGCTACCGCTCGCGCCGCAGGCTGCCCCAGCCAGTGGCCACCCGCCCGCGCTGCCCGGCCGCTGGCCCGCGGGGACCCGGCCACCGCGCCGCAGGCTGCCCAGCCACTGGCCACTCGCCCCGCAGGCCCGGCCACTGGCCCGCGGGGACCCGGCCATCGCGCCGGACGCTGCGCAGCCACCAGCCCCACGCGAGGGGCCACTCGCCCCGCTGCCTAGCCGCTCGACACCGCGAGGCTGCCCCGGCCCCGCGGGGCGCCCTATGACATCTGGCGGGAGCGAATTGGGGCGGCAGCGAGGCCTGGCGGCCTCAACCTTCTATCGGTTTCTGCTATTTTTTCGACTTCCTATCAGTTTCGGTCGCTTTCTCGTCTGTTTTGTCGGAAATGTCTAGCAGAAACCGATAAGAAGTGGGGTGACGCGCGGAAATCGATAGGAAGTGGCGGGCTCGGCACGAAAAGCAGTGGGTCGCGGATGAGGAATCTGGATCCGTTCCTCGTGAAAGGGCTTTTATCCTTTGTAGTAGGTCTGCTATCTTCTGTACATCATGTCTGATGTTGCAGCCGAAGTGCGCGGCCTGCGGATGCGGTACGGGGCCGTCGACGTCCTTGACGGCGTCGACTTCGATATCCGCGCCGGCGAGGTCGTGGCGCTCCTCGGGCCCAACGGCGCAGGGAAGACCACCACGATCGAGATCCTCGAGGGATTCCGCGCGCGGTCGGCAGGGCGGGTGACCGTGCTCGGCACCGACCCGGAGCACGGGGGCGAGCAGTGGCGGGCGCGGCTGGGGGTGGTGCTTCAGTCCTGGCGGGACCACGCGAAGTGGCGGGTCCGCGAGCTGCTTGACCACCTCGGCGCCTACTACGCGCGGTACGCGACGCCCGAGATCCGCCGGCCGTGGGACACCGCCGAGCTGATCGGCCTGGTCGGGCTCACTGCCCAGGCCGGCACGCGGATCGCCAACCTGTCCGGCGGCCAGCGGCGGCGGCTCGATGTCGCGATCGGCATCGTGGGGCGACCCGAGCTGCTCTTCCTCGACGAGCCGACCGCCGGGTTCGACCCCAGGGCACGGCGCGAGTTCCACGAGCTCGTCCACCGTCTCACCGACAGGGAGCAGGCGACGGTGCTGCTCACCACGCATGACCTCGCCGAGGCGGAGAAGCTGGCCGACCGGGTGCTCATCCTGGCGGGCGGGCGGATCCTCGCCGACGGCTCGCCGGACGAGCTCGCGCTGCGGCTTTCTGCGCAGGCCGAGGTCCGGTGGACGATCGACGGCCAGCGCTTCGTGCACCCGACAGACGAGGCGACGGCGTTCACCAGGAAGCTGTTCGCGCAGCACGGCGAGGCGGTACGGGACCTGGAGGTCCGGCGGGCGAGCCTGGAGGACACGTACATGGCGCTGGTGCAGGAGTACGAGCAGTGAACGCGCTGCGGGTGGTGCGGCTCGGGCTGGCACGCGGCGGCATCGAGCTGCGGCTCGCG